>Ga0208618_1000755_pt1 | contig 14028 bp, 13 predicted proteins | sample CryBogCBE18Jul08_FD_184585 | JGI IMG/M metagenome (GOLD analysis project Ga0208618, IMG submission 184585) | Freshwater microbial communities from Crystal Bog, Wisconsin, USA - CBE18Jul08 (SPAdes) | ecosystem: Environmental > Aquatic > Freshwater > Lake | place: Crystal Bog, Wisconsin, USA...
GTTCAGGCTCTTTGAGAACCCTTGTCGAAATGATGGAGGGAGTGGAGGGCTTCAATGGTCATTTTGAACAATTCAAAAAAGCCCGCGTTGATTTGCAAATGACGCTCTTGGCCGACAACGGCAACTCGGTTCCTTTGTCTGTGGAGGTGAACTCTGCCATGAGCGAAGAGGACCACATCACCGATATTTATTTGCTCTCTCAAAGAAATCCTGTACTCGTGATGGCGCGTTTTCATTTGGGTGTTGCGTCTGGCAAAGCCATGGTCAACACACGGGTGCGATTGGCAGGTTCTCAAAAAATCTTGGCCGTTGCTCGCACCAATCAAGGCGAGTGGTTCTTTGATGAGGCCCAGGTGGTCGTGACCGAGTCCGCTTGCGTGGATGCCTCCTGAATTGAGAGACTACACATGGCCATGAATGCAAGACTCACTTGGAGCACCGGAGCTAGAGCCGGAGATGTTGTCAAGGTCAGACTCTTGGTCCAACACCCGATGGAGACAGGCTATTTGCAAGACTTGTCTGGACACACCATCAAGAGGAATGTGATCCAGTGGATACGCGTGCAGTACGATCAACGCGAGGTCTTCAAAGTCGATACATCCTCTGGCATTGCTGCAAATCCGTTTTTTGAGTTTTACCTCAGAGCCAGCGTCACGGGCTTGGTGCAGGTGAGTTGGATTGATGATGCCGGGGTGGTTGGAGAGTACTCAAGGCTTTTGGCCCTACAAGCTTGAAGTTTTGACTCACTGAGCCAAGGCGTGGCTTTTGATGGATTGCTCTTGCAAGAATTTTTCATAGCCCTCATAGCTCTCGTCCATCGCCTTGGTGAAGCTCCACCTCAGGTGAGGAAAATGTCCATAATGCCAAGACAATTGCTCGTGAGCTGTTTGCGCATTGACGCCTCTCTTCTCCAAATACAAGCCCAGCAACAAACCTGTTCGATCGGCCCCGTCCGTGCAATGGACCAAAAGGGGTTTGGGGGCTTGGTCAATCATTTGCAGGATATTTTGAATTTGTTCGGGTGAGACCACAGTGCCTGCTGAGAGGGCAACGTCCAAGTGGGTGAGGTGGTGGGCGCTGGAGACTTTCATCTCATCGTCAAACCAACTCTCTCCTGGGTTCATGCCTCTTAAATTCAAGATGCTTTGCAAGTGGTGCTGCTCGATCCTTTGCTCCAATTGATTGGCGTTGAGTTGCGCGGAGCGATAAAGCTCTTGGGGCAACACTTCATGAAAGTTTCCTCCCCATTGAATGAATGCGTACCAACCCACCAAAGCCAAGACGGGCGTGAGTGTGAGGGCCAAAATCCATGCGAGCACTCGCCAAGTCGAAAAACGGTTTGTGGTGGAGGTCATGCAAGGACTGTTGGGGTGATGGGAGGGTTAGGACAGGAGGGTTTTGAATGGGCAATTTTAGCCATCCACCGAGATGTCAGTCTGCTACCTTGGTGTTAATCACGATGTGTGCGGTTTGAAACAATGGTAGAGTTTTGCAAGTGTTTTTTGGTTCCAATCATACTGGTTTAGGAGAAGTGATGTCTATAACAACGTTCAAGGTGGATGGAGAGGCGGTTGAGATCGACGGAGATCCACAAATGCCTCTTTTGTACGCGCTCAGAGATGAGCTGGGATTGAACAACCCCAAATTCGGTTGTGGGCTTGCGCAGTGCGGCGCATGCACGGTGCATTTGAATGGTCAAGCCACACGCTCATGCGTGCTGCCCGTTGCCGCTTGTGCCAATCAATCCGTCACCACCTTGAAGGGCTTGGGCACAGAAGCCAAGCCCCATCCATTGCAGGCAGCCTTTGTTGAGGAGCAAGTCACACAGTGCGGCTATTGTGTGAACGGTTGGTTGATGACGGCTTCTGCCTTGCTCAAGAAAAACCCCAAGGCCAGCGAAGATCAAATCAAAGAGGGCTTGAAAGATTTGAAATGCCGTTGTGGCAGCCATGTGGCAATCATGAGGGCCATCAAACGCGCACAAGCTCAAATTTTGGCAGGAGGTGTGGCATGAAGACCGAGAACACATCACATTCAATGGCGAGCGACAAGAGTGGCGCAAACGAAGGTGCAGAGTTGCAAAGCTCGCTCTCCAGAAGGTCATGGCTCAAATCCAGTGGCGCCATGGTGGTGGCGGCCTCCAGCACCGGCTTTGTGGGCTTGAGTGGCGTGGGATTGGCTTCACTCTTGGAGCCCGCTCAAGACGCCCATGCTCAGGGCCTGAGCACCAAGCCACCCATGAATCCCGATGAGCTCGACTCTTGGGTTGCGGTGTCTCCCAATGGGGATGTCACAGCCTTCTTTGGCAAAGTCGATCTGGGCCAAGGCTTGGTGGTGGCTTTGGCGCAAATGGTGGCAGAGGAGCTGGATGTGGCGTTTGAGAAGGTGACGATCGTTGTGGGTCACACCGATAAAACCATCAACCAAGGCGGTGCCTCCAGTGCGCTTGGCATTCAAGCGGGCTCCAAGCCCTTGGTGCAAGCGGCGGCCGAGGCCAGGCGTTTGCTCCTTGAGATGGCGGCGTTGCAGTTGGGCAGCACACCCGAACAACTCATTGTCAAAAGTGGGGTGGTGAGCATCAAAGGCAATGCCTCTAAGCAAGTGAGCTACGCCCAGTTGATTGGAGGTCATTACTTCAACTCCAAAGTGGAGTGGAACCAAAAGTTTGGCAACCCCTTGGAGATCAAAGGAAAGGCCAAACTCAAAAACCCCTCAGAGTACAAAGTGGTGGGCCAGCCCATCCCCAGAACCGATCACAAGTGGCGCATCTACGGTACGGGTGAATTTGTATCTGATATCCGTGTCCCAGGCATGGTGCATGCAAGGGTGATTCGTCCTGCATTGGCTGGCGCCACCATTGGTGAGGTCGATGAGAGCTCGATCAACACCGTTCCTGGCGCCAAAGTGGTGAGGGAGAAAAACTTTCTCGCAGTGGTGGCCGATAAAGAGTGGGATGCGATCAAGGCCTCCAGGCTCTTGCGCGTCAAATGGGTATTGCCCAAAAATCCCATGCCAGCCACGCAAGAGACGGTCTACGAACATTTGCAAAACGCGCCAGTTGTCAAACGCGATGAGCCCGTGAAAGTCGCTGACGTTCAAGCGGTCTTTCAAAAAGCAACTCGCGTCGTGCAAGCTCAGTACCACTGGCCCTTTCAGTCACATGCGAGCATGGGGCCGGCCTGCGCCATTGCAGATGTGAAGGCGGACCGCGTTGAGATTTGGACCAGTTCACAAAAGCCCCATTACGCAAGAGACGGTGTGGCCAATTTGCTCAAAATTGATCCCAAAATCGTCACCGGTCACTGGGTCATTGGGCCTGGGTCTTATGGCAGAAATGATGCGGGGGACGCCATCATGGATGCGGCCATGCTCAGTCACTTGACCGGCAAGATCGTGCGTGTGCAAGGCATGCGACACGATGCAACGCAGTGGGATCCCAAGGCGCCTGCAAGCATTCACACTGCACGCGCAGCCCTGGACGATCAAGGGCGCGTGTTGGCCTATGAGTTTGTCTCCAAAGGCTTTTCACGCGTGAGCATCGAGAGCAATGAGTCTTTGCCCAACGACAGTTTGGTGGGCATGGAGCTGGGCCTACCAGCGAGCAACGGCATTGGTTTTGATGTGCCAGGCGAGGGCTACAAATTTCCCGCCAAATTGATGGCTTGGGAGGTGGTGCCTGATTTGATCAAGCAGTCCTCTCCCATGAGAACCTCTCACATGAGAGATCCTGTGGGTCTACAAATCCAATTTGCCAGCGAGCAATTCATGGACGAGTTGGCCTTTGAAGCGGGCATGGATCCGATTCAATTCAGATTGGGCAATTTGCCGGGCGTGAGAGACCAAGATGTGTTGAAGGCACTTCAAGAAAAAGCAGGCTGGGAGAGCAGGCGCGCTTTCAAAGGCAAGCCCAAGGAGCAGATCATCCGCGGCCAAGGCGTTGCTTACGCCCAGCGCCATGGCACCGTGCTCGCTGGTGTTGCGCAAATCGAAGTGGATCGCAAAACGGGTCGCATATGGGCTCGCAAATTCACCATCGCTCACGATTGCGGTTTGGTGGTGAACCCCAAGGGCTTGAAGTACACGATCGAGGGCGCACTGGTGCAAGCTTTGTCCAGAACGCTCTTTGAGGAGGTGAGGTTTGATCAAAACCGAGTCAACAGTGTCGACTGGGCGACGTATCCGATTTTGAACATCAAGGATGCACCTGAGAGCATCGATCTGATCGTCATCAACCGCCCAGAGATGGCACCAACAGGTGCAGGTGAGGCCACCAACCGATTGATTCCAGCATGTGTGGCCAATGCCTTCTTTGATGCCACGGGTGTCAGATTGCGCCAAGCGCCTTTGACCACCGAGCGAGTCAAGGACGCTTTGAGAAAAGCCAATTTATTGATGGTTTGATCAATCTTTGGTTTTGATGAAACACCCCCCTTTGGGCTTGGTCCCAAAGGGGGGTGTTTGTTTTAGATCAACTGCAGCTGACATGGGCATTGAACTCACAGTGGCTTGGGTGCCTTGGCGCAGTGGTTTGGCATGCGATCAGTTGAGTTGACAACGCTGTGGACGAACTTTCAAATCGAAGATCAAAGGGTTGGCCGTCACTTGGAATGCATCAGTCACTTGTTCAAAGGCCACTTGTTGCAGCGACATGACTTCTTCTTGAGAAAATCCCAGCTCATAGCCTGAGCACTCATTTGCGCCCAAGGAGCGGGGGTCTTTGTGTGTGATGGCACCAAAGACCACGAGGGCTTCTAGGTAATACCCGTGGCTGCTGGCGTGGTAGTGGTCATAGGTCCAAAGATTGATCTTTCCCGCTTCAATTCCGTCGTAAGGATTGGGGTCGGCAATGCCTTTTTGAATCGCTTGGTTGAAGGCCTCACCAACAGGGATGACGTCTTTGATGAGGGGAGAGTTTTTGAGGGCCAAGTTGTAGGCAACGCGAATGTCTTGTCCCATTTTTTCGATGGGTGAGCCGTACCAAGCGCCTTTGGGTCGGTAGGTTTGGTCCGCGCGAGACCATGTCGACATGAGGTGAATGCTGACGTTTGGATTTTTAGAGGCCAAGAGTTGGGCCATTTGCGCCGAGGTTTGGATCAGTTTGGTGGGGTCCTTGGGGTGCAAGGCATCCAAAGTGCTGTACCCATGCATGACCACCGTGTCCCATGGCCTTTGAGTCAGGACCGTCTCTTTGTTGTTCAAATGCCAGTCAAGGCCAATTCCGCCGTGTGTTTCCAAGAAGACTTCGTAGGAGAGTCCCGCTTGTTGCGTGAAGGACTTGAAGAGCGCCGCCAGTCCTCCATTTCCCTCCAAGTTCAGGTCTGTCACCGTTTGCGCCCTGTGGTACTGAGCGCTGGAGTGAGCGCCGTAGGTGAAGCTGTTGCCAATGAAGAGAATGCTCTGAGTGGCCAAGGCGCAAAGGGGAAGCGATAGCGCCGATGCAAAAAGTAAGCTTGCGGTTGTTTGCTTCATGTGCGGTGTTTAAAGGTTGGAATTTGGGTGCAGTGGAGTTGTGAGCTTGAGGCAGCACACAAAGCAGTCTTGAAAATAAATTTGATGACTGGCTCAGGGTCTGATTTCATCACTGCCGATCTTCTCAGGCAATGAGGAATACCCCATGCAAGGAAGTTCAAGTGCCAGACGATGTTTGAGTTGAATGCCCTCTAAGTTGGAAGACTTGAGAGTGGTTTCAATGGATGGTGAGAATTAGATTTTCTCTGTTTGCCCGGCCTTGGGTTGCCACACCATGAGGCGTGACTCAATGCGAGTCACCAGGGTGTCGAGCACCAACGCGCAAAGGGTGAGCAAGAGGATGCCTGCAAAGACGGTGTTGATGTCAAAGGTGCCCTCGGCTTGGAGAATCAAATACCCCACACCTTGGGCTGAGCCCAAGTACTCCCCAACCACGGCTCCCACAAAAGCCAAGCCCACAGACGTGTGCAAGCTCGAGAACACCCAACTGGTTGCAGAGGGCAAGTAAACGTGGCGGATGAGTTGGCTGTAATTGGCGCCGAGCATTTTGGTGTTGGCCAGCACCACTGGGGAAACTTCCTTGATGCCTTGGTAGACATTGAAGAAGACGATGAAGAAAACGAGCGTGATGGACAAAGCCACCTTGGACCAAATGCCAAGTCCAAACCACACGCAAAAAATGGGTGCCAAAATCACGCGCGGCATGGAGTTCGTGGCTTTGATGAAAGGGTCCAGTACACGTGCAGTTTTTGGAGAGAGTCCCAGCCACAGCCCAGCCAAGAGTCCACAGACGGTGCCGATCACAAAGGCCAACAGGGTCTCAAGGAGTGTGACACCCAAGTGCAGATAGATGTCTCGTTTGACAAAAAGCCAATCGATCAAGCGAGTCCACACAATGAGTGGTTCACCCACAAAGAAAGCGACTTCGGGTTTACGACTGCTCCAGTGCCAAAAACCAAGGATGAGGGCCAAGATCAAGAGTTGCCAAACTCTGAGCATTGCACTTTGAGAACGAGAGGAGGTGGTCATGGGTTTGAGGGCTTGGGGTCGAGTTGTTTGGCGTAGCTTTTCATGACCTCATCTCTGAGAACGGCCCAAATGCTGGCGTGCAATTCAAAGAAGTGTGGGTTGTCACGAATGTTGGCGACATCCCTTGGGCGGGGCAGGTCAATGGTGAATTCGCCAATTGGGTGGGATGCGGGTCCTGCAGAGAGCACCACGATTCTGTCGCTCATGGCGATCGCTTCATCCAAGTCGTGGGTGATGAAGAGCACTGAGCGGGGCTTGTTCATGGAAGTGCCAAAGCACAAATCCAAAACCTCGTTTTCCATCAGTTGACGGGTTTGAATATCAAGAGCCGAAAACGGCTCGTCCATCAAAATGAGCTCAGGCTCCAAGGCGAGCACTTGCGCCAAGGACACGCGCTTTCGCATGCCACCCGAGAGTTGATGAGGGTAGCGCTCAGCAAAGGCGAGGAGTCCCACCCGTTTGAGCCAATCGCTGGCAATCTCTCGAGACAACTGAGGGTCAAGCCCTTTGAATTGAAGGCCTGCCAGCACATTGTCCATCACGTTTCGCCAAGGCATCAAGGCTTCGGCTTGAAACATGTAGCCAGCCTTTTTGTTGATGCCCTTCAAGGGCTCACCAAAGGAGAGCACCTCGCCGCTTGAGGGTGAGAGCAGACCCGCGGCCACATTCAAAATGGTTGACTTGCCGCAACCCGTGGGGCCCACCACGCTCACAAATTCACCCGAATTCACAGTGAGGTTGACACCCTTGGTGGCGGTGTAAAGCCCCTCAGAGCCCGAATCAAAGGAGCAACTGATGTCTTTGAGTTCTAGGGGAGGGGAGATCTTCATCACTTGAACTTGGCGTTGGCCTTTTGTGCAAAAGCGTTGGTGAAGGTTTTGTTGACGTCGATTTTTTTGTCTGAAAGTTCAGGCTCAAAGGCTTGCAGCATCTTGAGGGCGTTGGGTGGACCGTCGCTGGGCATTAGGCCGTCTGGACTCATGGCCTCTTTGACGCCAAGCCACGCGGCCAAGTAAAGGGCTCGGTCACCGAGCAAGTAATTTTCAGGAACGGTTTTGATGATGTCTGAGTTGCTTGCCGTTTGCAGCCATTTGAGGGCATGCACCATGGCATTGGCCAAGGCTTGTGTGGTGCGAGGATTGGCATCGATGAATGAGGACTTGGCATACAACACAGCTGCAGGCATGTTGCCCCCATAGATGGATTTGGTGTCCTTTAAGGTGCGAGTGTCAGAGATGATTTTGATTTCATTTTTTTGACTCAGCATGGTGATCACTGGATCCAAATTGGAGATCGCGTCAATTTGACCTGAGCGCAAGGCCGTGACGGCGCCAGCACTTGTGCCCACGCCCACAAAGGACACGTCCGAGGGTTTCAAGCCTCCTTTGGCGAGCACGAAGTTGGCCAAAATGTTGGTGGAGGATCCGGGGGCTGTGACGCCAATTTTCTTGCCCTTCAAGTCAGCGAGTGACTTGTAGTTGGGCAGAGCTGAGGTGGAGACCGCAAACACGATTTGTGGCGCGCGCCCTTGCAGCACAAACGCTTGGATGTTTTGCCCTTTGGCTTGCATGTCGATGGTGTGCTCAAAGGCTCCAGAGACCACGTCGGCACTTCCACCCACCAAGGCTTGGAGGGCCTTGGAGCCGCCAGCAAAGTCGGAAATCTCTACATCCAGACCCTCCTCTTTGAAGTAGCCCAAGCGCTCTGCAATGGTGAGGGGGAGGTAGTAAAACAAATTTTTCCCGCCCACAGCAATGCTGATTTGGGTTTTTTCGGGTGCTGTATTTTGGGCCAAGGCGGCGACATTGACCCAAGGCAGCGCAAGCGTGAGTAGCAAAGTGGGTAGTGCTTTGATGAGGGTTTTTTTCATGTCTTCTCCCTATGGGTATGGGTTTGTTTGGGGCTCATTATATGCAAGGGGTAGCACCCAATTGCTTGCACGCCTTTTGCGCTTCTAAGCAAAGGTTTAGAGCTGATGCCTGCACCTCGCGTGTTCACTGAAAGAGGTAAGTTTTACCCAAGCCCAAGACCGCAATTTTGGGTTTTGCACTAGTGGGCAAGGCCATCAAAGTGATGCTGTTGGTGACCCCGCAGTTGTTGGCCACTGCAGAGTTGAGGGTCAGGTTTGCAAGCGCGCTCAAGGGGCTGGCGTTGTAGTTGTCTTTGCAAGTGATGTAGGCATTGACCCCTTGGTCGATTTGGTAAACATTGGCTCCATAAGTCATGCTCACATTGCCCGATGCATTGATGCTCAAGGTGTCACCAGTGGCGTCCAAGTATTGCCCAGCAAGACTTGACAAGGGGTTCGTTCCGAGAGGGTTGTAGTCCAAGTTCATCTGCATGGACAATGGCGTGGCCAACGAGTTACTGGGGTCAGGGAGGTAGCGCGAGACTTGAAGGCTCAAGTGTGCAGCGCTCACCGCTCCGCCTGTGCCTGTCGAGATGTTCAGGCTGGTGCTGTTGGAGGCTGAGGCCGTTTGGTCTGTACCCACCAAAGTCAAAGCACTCAGTTGTGAGCCTGAGAGACTCAAATTGCCTTTGAGTTGTCCCGCATTCAATTGATCGCCCAAGTAGATTTGAACCCCATTGGAAGCGCTCACCAAGACGTAAGCGCTTTGTGATTCACCATTGGAGAGCAATCGCTTGCCACTCCACCAGCCTTGTGCACTTTGCAAAGGATCACTGCTGGAGAACGTGCATGTCGCACTCCATTGGGTCACGCAAGAGGGAGCTGCGCCAATTGTGGCGCCTGAGCTCGAGTTGGATGGAGTTGAATTGCTTGTGCTCGAGGAGCCACCGCAGCCGCTCAACATCATCAACAGTGCGATGGATAGTGCTTTTGATCTTGTCATGTCGCTATTTCAATATGTTGCATTGCAGTACTCAAGTATGGTTCAAAACATGGGTCCATGGGCATCTAAATCATTAGGGTAAATAGCACTTTAAGAAATGCATGTGCTCAGCATAATTCCCTTGGGATTGAATTTCCTCAAAAATAATTTACGGGAACAAAACATGAGACAAAACTTTCGTTATCAGCACGCTGGTGCTTTGGTGATCGGTGGGGGCTTGGTGTTTGCTTTGCTCAGTTGCAGCAACTCCTCCAACAATGGTCCGGTGAGCTTCAATGCGCCAGCCATTCCTGCAGCGGCCTCTGCCGTTGTGCCGCCTCCCTTGACCCAAGCGTGTCCAATCACCAACTCTGGCATCAGCACGCTGGTCACCAAAGGCAGTGGACTTGCTTTTGGAGGGGCGAGCTTTGGAAACGTGGGAACTTACACCTACACACTGGCCGAGGCCACTGCGACGGTATCTCCCACAGACCCATGTGCTGCGACCATCGTGGATCTGAAAAACGCCACGCCCAATGCGAATGGTTTGGTGAGTTACAAATTTGATGTTGTGATTTTGTCTCCCACCACGCCTGGTGCGGGCAATGGAACCTTGCTCTATGAGGTCAACAACCGCACCAGCATGCCTTCTTTTGCCGCATTGGAAGACTCAAACGGTCAAGACTTGTTCACCGCTGTTGCACCCAGCATTCCGCAAGCTGCCACTGGTGTGGTCAAAGGCACAGGTTCAGGTAACGGGTTCTTGCTCAAAAATGGCTACACCGTGGTGTGGTCAGGTTGGCAAGGCGACCGTCCACAAACTTTGAATGGTGCATCTGCGCAGATCACTTCAAGCACACCTTGGTTTGGGCCCGGCATGACCTTGCCCGTTGCTTATGGCACAGGTGGCGCTGCCATCACGGGTGTGGTGCAAGATGAGGCCGACTTTGACAGCTCAGTCATGACCAACAACCTCTTGGGCACCTATCACATGAGAGCGCCCAATACCCCAGCCACGCTCACGATCCAGACGACAGCAACCTCTACACCCATCGTTGTGGATCCTAAGTATTGGACCTACACAGCGGGCAACTCCACAGCTGGCGCAGGAGCGCTCACTGAAGGGGGCAACACCACACAAAACGGATATGGTTTTGTCACCATCAACCGTGCGGGCATCATGGCCGATGGCGCATACAGCGCAGGCCTTGATGGTGGCAAGGACTGGGGCTCTTTGTACCATTTCAATTACACCGCGATCAACCCCACCGTGATGGGTTTGGGTTTCTTGGGTGTGCGTGATTTGATGTCTTACTTGAAGAATCAATCTGCTGATAGCGCTGGCAACAAAAACCCAGTGGCTGGCAGCATCAAATACGTGATGGGAACAGGCATTTCTCAATCGGGCCGATTCCTGCGTGACTTTTTGTGGCAAGGTTTCAACACCGATGCACGTTTGAACCAAGTCTTTGACTCGATGCTGCCTTTGGTTGGCGGATCGCGCAAGACTTACACCAACTACCGTTGGTCCAAACCTGGAGACTACTCACGTCAACATGAAACGCACTACACGCCTGGAGATCAATTTCCTTTCTCCTACGCAACCATCACCGATCCCCTCACGGGCAAAAACGATGGCTTGCTCATGAAGTGCACACAACTCAACCAATGTCCCAAGGTCTATCAGTACGACAGTCCCATTGAGTTTGGTGGCGCGCGTGCATCTTTGACCGTGACCGATGGCAAGGGCAACGACGTGCCCATTCCAAGCAATGTGAGGATGTTCTATGCACCAGGCACACAGCATGGACCCACGCAGCTCACAAACAACGCAGTGCTTCTTCCCGATTACACCAAGGACACCAGAGCACCTGTGGGTGCAGCGGTGAGTTTGCCCAACGCCATCGTGGCCAGTACCGCCTTGTACCGTGCGTTGGTTTCGAGCTTGGACGGTTGGGTCAAAGGCACAGCTCAGCCCCTGCCCAACAGTTTCCCCAAAGTCTCTGATGGCACCATGGCTGTCCCCACATCAAATCCTGCAAGTTTGGGCGCTCCCGATACGTCTGCCATCGGCTTGGCTTACAACGGTGTTTACAACACACTGAGCGTGAACGATGAGAGCGTGATTCCAACCGTGCCAACGAATTCCTTCTATACAGTGCTCTTGCCCACCACCGATGGACAAAGCAACGACAAGGGGGGCGTCAAAATGCCTGATATCGCAGTTCCTTTGGCCACCTTCAAGGGTTATTCACTCAGAAACTCTGGTTACGTACAAGGCGATCAGTACGGCTTGAACGCTTCCCAGTTGTCTTTTGCGTTGAACCCAACCCTCAAGAGCACGCAAGATCCACGCAAATCCGTTCAAGAGCTTTATGGCACCAAAGCGGCCTATTTGGCTGCGTGGAACCAAGCTGTGAGCAACCTGGTGACACAAGGGTTCATGTTGAGTGATGATGCAACGATGTATCAAAATCGCGGCGTGATGCAATCTTTGCAAGCCAATTTTGCAACCCTGCCTTAACGTGCGATAGCTCGCGCTCAAGGCGATAAAGTGGGAGTCCTGGTGCTTGGCACTGGACTCCCTTTCTTCTTTGGTGCACAGCCAAACTAATGGATGCTGTGCTTTGTTTAGATTGGATCAAGATGGACTCAATGGTTCGCGCCCATTTTCCCAGGGTCATGAGAAATGCGTTTGCATTGACGCTGCTGTGTTTGAGTGCCGTGTGTGCGCTTGCACAGAATTTCCCAAGCAAACCGATCAGAATTGTGGAGCCCGCAGGCCCAGGAAGTGCAGTGGACACGGCAGTCAGGGACTTGGTGCCTGAGCTCAGCCGTTTGCTGGGGCAGCAAGTCATCATCGACAACAAACCCGGTGCCAATGGACTGATTGGAGCCAAGGAGGTTGTTCGCGCGCCAGCCGATGGCTACACACTCTTTCATGGCAACATCAACAGCGCCTTGAATGAATTGTCCGCGTCCAGCAACAACAATTGCTGCAAGTTGGGTGAGAATTTGATTCCAGTCTCTAAGCTTTTCTCCTCTCCCTTGGTCTTGGTGGTCAACCCCAGTGTTGGGGCCAAAACCTTGAAAGAATTTTTAGCCTACGCCAGTGCTCACCCCGATCAACTCACCTACGCTTCAGCGGGAGGGGGCTCCATCACACAACTCTTGGGCGAGTTGGTGAAAACCACGGCTGGTGTGAGTTTGAAAGAGATTCCCTACAAGGCAATTGGTGCTGAGTTGCCCGATTTATTGGGTGGTCATGTGAGCGCGGCCTATTTGGCGCCTGTCGTGGTGGCCCAGTTGATCAAGTCTGGCAAACTCAACGCGCTGGGTGTGGCTGCTGGCAAGCGAGTGGCCATCATCTCCCAAGTTCCCACTTTGGCCGAAGCCGGTTTGCCCAATGTAGAAGCATCGGGTTGGAATGGAATCTTTGTGCCTCAAGGCACACCGGCCTCAGTCGTTGAATTCCTTCATGATCAATTCAGCAAGGCCTTGCTCTCGCCTCAGGCCAAATTGCATGGGGAGGAAATGGGCTATGAGTATGGAAGTACCAATCCCAAAGAGTTCGGGGATTTCATCAAGTCTGAGCTGATCAAGTGGTCCAAAGTGGCCAAAGATGCTCACATTGTCATGGAGTGAGGGGGGAGGGTGTTCAATGGGGCCGCAATTTGCTCAAAGAGCGGGGGTGAGGACTTGGGCAACTGAATACCCTTTTGTTTGCGATTGTTCACAAGGGGGCTCAAAGCGATTGACTACGCTTTGGCTTGAGCCTTGAGTTCATCGATCACATCGCAAACTTGGCCCAAATTGACGCCAGCGTTTCTGGGGTCAAGCTTCTCTTCTGGAATTCGGATGTTGAACTTGTCCTCAACGGCAAAGACAAACTCCATCAACGTCAATGAATCCAGTCCTAGCTGCGTCAACTCAGTTTGCTCGGAGATGTTGTCCGCGGGTGTGTTGAATTTTTGTGTCAACAAACTCGTGATGGTGATGAATGACTCGCGTTGCATTAGATGTCCGTTTTGATGGTTTTATTGTAAATTTCTGTAAATGCCAAGTCAAGGGAGAAGCGAGGATGATCCTTCAGGAAAGGGGCGAATTTGAATTCGCTTGTATCCAATCTTGATTCACATTGTATGCGAAAGGGTTACTTGTCCAAATCTTCAGGTTTTTGAAGCGGTTTTCGGGTGATTTCTGGGAACCACAGCACACCCACCAAAATGCCGGTGATGAAAATCTCCACATCGTTGAGGAGTTCCTCAAAGGGGGTGGTCTCGGCGTAGGACGGTTCGTTGATGAGCAGCAACTCAAGCACGATGAGGGTCAGGGTGAAGACCATCCTGCAGTTGTTGTAGTTGTAAATTCTCAATGAGGAGAACTTGGAAAAATCTTTGACCCAGAGGATGGACAAGATGGAGCACAAATTCAAGACAAAGAAGATCCAAATGAGACCCGTCATCTCCAAGGTCTCAAAGCAAAAGTAGAGGGAAGCTAGCGTGATTTGAATGTAGATCAAAAGCGTCATGTCGTGCTCTAAAGAGGTGGCTGATGCGTGCTCAAACTTTGGGTTGCGTTCTCAGCGTGGGCTTGATGAAGCCGCAAGCGCTCAAAAATCAGTGGGCGTTGTCAAGGGGCGAGTCCTCGTGGGTGCTTTCTTGGGCCAAAACATCAAGATCTGAGCGCACTTTGGGTA
>Ga0208618_1000756_pt1 | contig 13999 bp, 9 predicted proteins | sample CryBogCBE18Jul08_FD_184585 | JGI IMG/M metagenome (GOLD analysis project Ga0208618, IMG submission 184585) | Freshwater microbial communities from Crystal Bog, Wisconsin, USA - CBE18Jul08 (SPAdes) | ecosystem: Environmental > Aquatic > Freshwater > Lake | place: Crystal Bog, Wisconsin, USA...
CCATCTTTTGCAGCCCTTAGAAACAAAGGCTTTCAAGCTCAGTGGAGCACCTTTGTGTTGGCCATGATGGCAGACAACATTGAGCATGTGATCAGCTACTGGGTGATGTTTGAGAAGTTTCACTCTCCCCTTTTGGGTGGTTTTGCCGTGATCTCACATTGGCTGCCCTTTTTATTCTTCTCCGTTCCCGCTGGTGCGTTGGCCGAGCGATTTGACCCCAGGCGTCTAATCCAAATCGGCATGTTGATGTTCATGACCTGTTCATTGGCGTGGGGCTATTTTTTCTTCACCGACTCACTCACTCAAAACAAAGCCATGGCTTTGTTGGTGTTGCACGGCTGCTCTGGCGTGATGTGGCACACCTCCAGTCAATTGATGCTCTACGAGGTCGTTGAAGCGGCTCAGTTGCCTAGCGCCATCCGACTTTTGGCCACCGGGCGTTATTTGAGTCTGCTGGTAGGCCCTGCTGTTGGAGGTGTTGTTTTACTTTATTTGGGAACGGTTAATGGCATATTCCTGAACGCCCTCTTTTACCTTCCCACTATCGTGTGGCTGTGGAAGGCACCCTATGGACCTAAATTTAGAAAACAAGCGACGCCCACAAGACGCGCAATCAAAGGGTTTTCAGACATCACGCAAACCATCAAAGACATCGCATCGAACCCCATGCTCTTGAGCATGTTGATCCTTGCAGGAGCTGCCTCCTTTTTGATGGGCAACAGTTACCAAGCTCAGATGCCTGGTTTTGTAGAAGACTTGGCCCATGGGAACCCAAATGTAGCCTACAGCATGTTACTGGCTGCAGATGCATTGGGGGCACTCATTGCGGGATTGGTTTTGGAGGGGAAGAACCTCTTGCCTGCTTCTCCTAAGAGCGCATTGATCTTGGCTTTTCTTTGGTGCATTTCACTCACTGGTTTTGCACTCTCCCCCAATCTAGACATGGCGCTGGTTTTACTTGTCTTTGCAGGCTTTTTGGAGCTCTCTTTCAGCTCCATGACACAGGCCATTGTGCAAATGAACGCGCCTGAGAACATGCGAGGACGGGTCGTTGGCCTGTACAACATGTCCTCTCTTGGCATGCGAGCTGGCTCTGGACTGGTGGTTGGAGTGGGCGGGAGTTTGATAGGCATTCATTACGCCATGATCCTCTCCTGCGCTTTGCTGATTTCAGTGGTAAGCGTACTCTACGTGAGGCTGAACAAAGCCCACGTCCTCACACAAAGTCCATAACGCTTATGCTCAATCTAGCTTGATGTTTCTGAGCTTGATGATGGCACCAAGTTCGCGGGACTCCTCTTGAACCCTTTGCTTGAGTGCCTCAGGGGAAGATCCTATGGCTTGCCATCCTTGACTGAGGAGGCGTTGCTTAAATTCCTCATTGGCAAATAAATGTGAAACCTCAGTGTTCATTCTCTCCTTGGCCTGAGCACTGAGGTGAGCAGAGCCAACCAATGCAGTCCACACTTCAAGTCTAAAGTCTCGGACTCCGAACTCGGACAATGAAGCAATTCCAGGTGCCAAAGCACTTCTGGCGCTCGTCAACCCAATGGCTTGGAGTTTGCCAGAGTGAACTTGAGGCAAAGCCACACCCGGAGGCACCAAGGCGAGCTGGATTTGTCCACCCAGCATGGCCGTGATCACTTGAGGATTGCCGGAGTATGGGATGTGAACTGCGCTCAAGGCACTGAGACGGGTTTTAAGCAACTCAATCCCCAGGTGTCCTACCGATCCATTACCAACGGATCCATAGTTCCAAGTGTCGCCAGCAGTTTGCGCAGCTTTGATGAAGTCTGGTCCTGAGGGCAAATTCGAAGGAGCAAGCAAAATCAGAGGTGATGTGGCCAAAAGCGACAGAAAGCTGAAGTCTTGAGAAGGATCATAGGGCAGCTTGGGGTCAAGCATCTTTGCTGAAGTGAGGTTGCCGTTGATAACCACACCAAAGGTGTGATCATCGGTAGACTTGGAAACTTGATCGGCAGCAATGTTGCCGGATGCACCCGGTTTGTTATCAACGACCACAGCTTGGCCCAAGCTTTTAGACAAACCATCGGCCAAGGCACGCGCAACCATATCTGGTGTTGACCCACCTGGGAAACCCACCAACAGGTGTACTGTTTTGGAGGGCCATACACTGACCTTGTCTTGTGCAATGGCCGCATTGAAGGAGGCCATGAATGAGAGCAACAAAAGGCCACTTAAAAATCGAGTAAAAGAAGAAAATGTGATCATTGGAGATGTGAATTTCAAAAAGTTTGATGTTTCAATGCTTGAGAAGTAGACGTAATTTTTTGCTCCATTGCGCTCAGTATCAGCCCAAGAATACACCCAACTCGCTCAATCTGTCTTGCAATATAGAGGCTTTCAACTCGGAGGGTTTGACTCCAGCGCGAATGGCCAGAGCTGCACCAACTCCAGCGGCCTGCCCCATCACAAAACAAGCGCCCGAGACGCGAGCAGCGGATTGACCCCCATGGGTCATTGAGGCACAACGCCCAGCCACCCACAGATTGTCGATTCCTTTGGGAATGATCATTCTCAAGGGCATTTGATTGTAACCAGACGTTCCCTGATGTGGCCAGCGAAAGGAGACGTCGCCAGCGACATGCTCCTCAACCATCCAGGCGTTCACTCCAATTGAGTCCTCAAAGCGCGCCCCATTGAGCACATCGTCCTCACTCAACTGGTACTCACCCAAGACACGCCTGGTCTCCCTCACTCCCAATTGAGGAGCAATCTCTAGCAAATAGGCATTTTGAAAACCATCCACATGTGCGTTCAAAAAACGCACGAATTCAATGATTTGAAAACGCCCTTCTACCTCAGCCCAACTCATTTGAAAAGCATTCGTGCCATCGACTGGAGATCCGTCGGGGTTGGCCAACTGCGTCACATTGGCTCTCCACTCCGTGGGGTTCTTTTGGGGTTTGATGATGGGTGTGTTTCGTGAAAACACGTAACCCAAACTGCGAGCATGTTCCATGAGGGTTGAGATGTTCAAAAGACTTCTTTGTGCGGGCACTGCGTCCACGCCATTCAAACGAAACATGCTCGTTGGATACATCATCTCTTGTCCAGAGAGTCCTTTCTCAAAAGGAGCTCCAGCATAAAAAGACAAATCAGCATCCCCTGAGGCGTCAATGAAGGATTTGGCCATGATGGCAAATCGACCAGATTTGTTTTCCACCAACAGCGCCTTGATGGTTGTGGAACTCTCTTTGACAACGCCCACGGCACGGGTGTGAAAGAGAAGTTCCACCCCAGCTTTTTGTGCCAAACGGTCAGCTGCGACTTTGAAGATGGCATTGTCATAAGCTTGGGCTGCTATTTTGTCCCCAAACAACATGTGAGGCTCATTGAGACCACCCAGCGATCTCATCAAATCCAATAGTTCAGTGGCGAAGCCTTTGACCACCACTTCAATGGAACCTTTGACTTTGGCATGAAGACCACAAAAATTGGTGACCCCAGCTGCAGTTCCCATCCCTCCTAAAAAACCATAATGTTCAACCAGCAAGGTTTTCATGCCCTCCTTGGCAGCACTGGTTGCGGCAGCGATACCCGCTGGTCCACCGCCAAGAATCACCACATCATATTCACCCCAAATGGGCGTGAGACGAGCGGGCTCAAGCAGTTGATTTTGAAATCTATTGTCTTTGACACTCATCAAATGCTTTCGCGAAAAGTTCAATCATTGTTTTGCATTTACCCAAACTCAAGGGCAACTCTCTTGTTAATGCCCCGATAATTTGAGATGAACATAAACAGTTAGCTGCTCGTAGCTAGTAAAAACCACTAGCAAATTTACTTTGAATATACATCCTTTCACCCTGTTTAAAAATTGGCACTACCTATATATTGAAATGCAGAAAAAAACAGAATTCAAACCATTCTTCATCTCCCATTAAAAAGGAAAAGTCATCCATGAAACGCAGACAAATGATCCAAGGGGCAAGCACCACTTTGGCAGGCCTTATAGCGACAGACTCGATGGCCAAATCTCAAACCAAGCGCTCATCGACGAACTGGATACACACCGCGGATGTTGTGGTCATTGGATCGGGCGCAACTGGACTTCCCGCTGCATTGAAGGCCCGAGAAGCAGGTTGCTCCGTGATCGTGATTGAGGCCGAGTCGCATCTGGGAGGACACGCCATTTGTAGTGGTGGCAATTTACCCCTGGGAGGCGGCACAAGCTATCAAAAAAAGTGGGGTATCGAAGACTCACCCGATCAAGTTTTCAATGACCTCACAGACTGGTCGGTGGTGAGTGCAAATGGCTTTCCAGATTACCGCTACAACGACCGTGAGGTGATAAGGGCATTTGCAGATCATTGTGCACCCACCTTTGAATTTTTGGTTAAACACGGTGTTGTCGTGGTTGACAAAGCACCCGATACAAGGGGTGGCAACTCTGTGGGATCTTCAATTCCCAGGGAGATGCACTGCGCTCCCATGGATTGGCCATTGATTCAAACGGGCCAACCTGCAGATCCAAAGGTTCGACAATCCATGTCCACTGGAAATGGCCTGATGCACCCATTGATTGCTTCAGCCAAAAATTTGGGGATTGTTTTTTTAACTGAACACAAAATGGAAAAAATCATTCGCAAGGATGGTAACAACGGTCCAGTCGAAGGCATTGAGGCCATTCACAAAGGACAAAGGATTCATGTCAGAGCCAAAAAGGCAGTGATTTTAGGCACCGGAGGATCCACATCCAACGTGCAATTTAGACGCATGTTTGATCCTCGCCTGACCGAGGAGTACTGCGGTGTAGCTGGAACACCTTGGTCATACCAAGATGCAAGTGGTGAGCTTGCAGCCATGGAAATTGGCGCATCCCTTTGGGGCCTTTTCAACAACACAGGTGAGTTTGGCTCCGGCATCACCAAACCTGGCTCCATCGGTGGACAGTTTGGTTATGTCAATTTAAGGTTCTATCCTGGTAGCGAGGTCTTTCATAAAGCACGCTCAATCGGACTCACCGTCAAAGACTGGCAAAATGTAATCACCGTGAACATGATTGGTCAACGTTTTTACGATGAAACTGGACCTCAATACGAGTCAGACAACTACGGCGTAAATCCCAATTACAAACCAGGGTCTTATTTAAACGCCAAAAACTTAAAATGGAATCCCAACAATTACCTCAATGCGGCCATGGCCGGCATTGGAGATGGGCATAACGGAGGGGGTCCAATTTGGGCGATTTTTGATCAAGCAGCCCTCGAGCGCGAAAAATGGGATCCCACACCTCCCAACGTGGACGCTGAGCGTGGATTTTTCTTCAAAGCCGATAGTTTGCTTGAACTGGCCCAAAAAATAAAAATGGAACATCAACGTGTTCCAATGCCAGCGGAGAACCTGATCAAAACCGTAGAGCGCTACAACAGCTTTGTTGATCAAGGCGTAGACAGCGATTTCGGCAAACCCAAGCCTAAATACAAAATTGAGAAAGGCCCCTTTTATGCCGCATGGGCCACCCCAGTGTTGCATGACACTAGAGCTGGAGTTCGAATCAATTCAAAAGCGCAGGTCTGTGACATGAAGGGACAGGTCATTGAGGGGCTCTATTGTGGTGGAGAGTCTGCAGGCGGTTTTAGCATGCACGGCCTTGCAAGAGCGACTACGCAAGGTTTCATAGCCGGAAAATATGCAGCCTTAGAACCCATAAAAATTAATCCAACCAGTACGAAATGAATTACCAACATAACCATCAGATTGGCTTTTTAAAGCATGGTCTATGCATGCTCCTAGCCCTTTCAGCCCAATTGAATGCCCATTGCGCTCAATTCATGGACAAAACACCCTTTCAAATTCAACATGCATTCTCTCCGGGTGTCATTACCCAAGGCGGTAAAACCATCTGGGTATCTGGGCAAACCGCTCTGGTCGACGCAGATGGACGAGACATCAGCAATCAATTCGAGCCTCAAGCCAGACAAGTCTTCAAGCAAATTGAAAAAATACTCTCTGATGCTGGAGCGAGCATGGGAGATATTGTGCAGATGATGGTCTTCGTGCGTGACTCCAAAGATGGAGAAAAACTCCAAGAAATCAGAAAATCACTCTTCAAAAACAATAACTTCCCAGCCAGCTCTCTGATCACGGCGGCTGGATTTGCGCGAGCGGGTATCGAGGTTGAAATTCAAGTGGTGGCTGTGGTTGCAGACACATATCCGGATCACAAATAAGGCTCACACGTAGAAAAGCCCCATGAACTTGCCATCTTTGGCAATGCTCATGAGGCCCTTTCAAACATCTGCTAGCACACAGGGTGCTATCGTTTGTTTAGACTTTGTGATGATCAATGATTTGATTGAAAGTCTGGCTCGGACGCATGACGGTTTCCATTTTCTTGCGATCAGGCAAGAAGTAACCACCGATGTCCACAGACTTACCTTGCACCTCTTTCAACTCTTGAACAATCTTTTGTTCGTTCTCACTCAGTGACTTGGCAAGACCCGCAAAGGCACTTTGCAGCTCTTTGTCCTCGCTTTGGGCGGCCAATTCTTGCGCCCAGTAAAGGCTCAAATAGAACTGGCTGCCTCGGTTATCGAGTTCGCCGGTCTTGGTCGAGGGGTTCTTGTTGTTGTTCAACAATTTACCCGTGGCTGCATCCAAGGTTTTGGCCAATATTTTGGCTTTGTTGTTGTTGGTCTTGATGCCCAACTCTTCAATGCTGGCCGCCAAGGCCAAGAATTCGCCCAAAGAATCCCATCGCAAATGGTTTTCCTCAACCAGTTGTTTGACGTGCTTGGGAGCTGAGCCACCAGCACCTGTTTCATACAGTCCACCACCAGCCATCAAGGGCACAATAGAGAGCATTTTGGAACTCGTGCCCAATTCCATGATGGGAAAGAGGTCGGTCAAATAATCACGCAGAATGTTGCCGGTGACAGAAATGGTGTCAAGACCTCTGATGACACGCTCCAAAGAGAAACGAATGGCTCTGACTTGGGACATGATGTGAATGTCGAGCCCCTTTGTGTCATGGTCCTTGAGATAGGTGTTGACCTTCTTGATGAGCTCTGCCTCATGTGGGCGATAGGGATCGAGCCAAAATACAGCTGTCATGCCTGAATTGCGTGCACGGGTGACCGCCAACTTCACCCAGTCGCGAATGGCAGCATCCTTGACCTGACACATGCGCCAAATGTCCCCTGCCTCAACGTGTTGTGACAACAGCACTTCACCTGTTGCCAAGTCCACAATGCGTGCCTCTCCATCCTCGGCAATCTCGAAAGTTTTGTCGTGTGAGCCGTATTCTTCGGCTTGTTGAGCCATCAAGCCCACATTGGGCACGGTTCCCATGGTGACGGGATCAAACTTGCCGTTGGTCTTGCAGAAGTTGATGGTTTCTTGGTAGATGCGAGCAAAAGTGCTCTCAGGAATCACCGCTTTTGAGTCCCTGGCTGTTCCATCCTCACCCCACATCTTGCCGCCAATTCTGATCATGGCGGGCATGGATGCATCAACGATCACGTCATTGGGCGCATGCAAATTGGTGATGCCTTTGCTGGAGTCGACCATGGCCAACTCAGGGCGATTGGCGCGGCAGGCTTTCAAGTCAGCCAAAATTTCCTCTTTCTTGGCCGCCGGCAAGGTTTCAATCTTCTCATAGAGATTGACCATGCCGTTGTTCACATTGACACCAATTTCGTCAAAGAGTTTGCCATGCTTGGCAAAAGCATCTTTGTAGTACACACGCACCGCATGACCAAAAACGATGGGGTGCGAGACCTTCATCATGGTGGCTTTGAGGTGAAGAGAGAAAATGAGACCAGTTTCTTTGGCATCGTTCATTTGCTCTTCAAAGAACTCACAGAGCGCTTTTTTGCTCATGTACATGCTGTCAATGATCTCTCCAGCCAGCAAAGACAACTTGGGCTTCAAGACCATGGTCTTGCCGCTCTTGGTGACGAGCTCCATTTTGACGTCACGCGCTTTATCAAGCGTCATGGACTTCTCGCCGTGGTAAAAGTCTCCGTGCTTCATCGTAGCCACGTGGGTTTGAGAAGCCATGCTCCAAGTGCCCATGCTGTGTGGATTTTTACGTGCAAAGTTTTTAACGGCCAGCGGGGCGCGGCGATCAGAATTGCCCTCTCTCAAGACTGGATTCACTGCAGAGCCCAAGCACTTGGAGTAACGATCGCGAATGGATTTGTCTGCGTCTGTTTTTGGGTCTTCAGGGAAATTAGGCAATTGATAGCCCTTGCTTTGCAGCTCTTGAATACAAGCCTTGAGTTGAGGAACAGATGCACTGATGTTGGGCAACTTGATGATGTTGGTCTCAGGCACCAAGGTGAGCTTGCCCAAATGAGCCAAGTTATCAGGGAGTTGCTGCTCAGGGGTGAGGAACTCAGGGAATTCTCCCAAGATACGAGCAGCCACAGAGATATCGCTCTCAGCGATCTCGATGCCCGCAGGAGCAGCGAAAGTGCGAATCAAAGGCAAAAATGAGGCCGTCGCCAGCAAAGGGGCTTCATCGGTCAAGGTGTAGATGATTTTGGAGTGTTCAGTAGACATTGATGCGTTACTTTTTGATGATGAGATGAAATAAAGGCTTGGAAATGATCTGTCCAACCCAGTCCTTTGAGTCTTGAGCCATCGATTGGCCCTAAGGGTTTTGTTATTTTACTCCTGCAATTTACACTTTGACTGCGCCTTAACCCGAAGCGAAAAACACCCCTTAAGGCTTACTTGAGATGCATTCAAGCTAAACAACTTAGAACTCGCAAGAGATCTAGTTGAGAAGATTGAGCAGTTTTCTAGCATTTCCACCCAAAATGGCTATTTTTTGAGCGTTGGTCAACGTTTTTGTATTCAAAACCAATTCAGCAGGATGCTCCTCCCAAGGAATGGGGTGATCAGTGCCAAGCATCAGTTGAGACGATCCCACTTCTGCAACCAAATGCCTCAGGGCCTCTGGCGTGAAGACCAGGTTGTCAAAATAAATCTGCTTGAGATATTGCGAAGGGGCTTTTTTGAGAACGATATTGGAATTGCAATTTTGCGGAGATACAAAGCAACTGTGATCCATGCGTGGCGCATAGGAACCCAAATACCCACCACCATGCGCAGCTAGTAGCTTTAAATTGGGCAACTCATCCAAAACCCCCTCGTAGATCAAGTGCTCAAGAGCCAAAGTGGTGTCCAAAGGGTTCCCAATGGTGTTGGATAACCACCCATTTCCTTTGAAACGGTTGGCCAATTCGGGTGTGCTTTGTGGGTGAATGAAAAGCACCGCTCCCAACTCCTCAGCTTTGGCCAAAATAGGTCGAAACTGTGCGTCCGAAAAATCAAGTCCGGCAACGCTCCCGCCGATGGCCGCACCTTTTAAGCCAAGAACTTTGACAGCATGCTCGAGCTGTTTCACGGCCAAATCAGGGAACTGCATGGCCAGGCTTGCAAAAGCCGCGAAGTGAGAGGGTTCAGCAGCACACAAAGCAGCTAAACCCTCATTGTTGATTCTGCAGATTTGCTCGGCCACCTCTCGGTTTTGTTTGTACCAAAATGGATTGATGCTGAGCACCTGCAAGTCAATGCCCTGAGCCTGCATGGCTTTGACTCGCTCCTCGATCACGATGAAGTGCTCTTTGACACCTTTGGTCGGTGGCAAAACGTTCTTGGCTTGTTCCCCCATCAAGTCAATCGATTCTTGAAACAAACAATGTGCATGCACGTCTACCGTTTTAACGCGTTTGCCACCAACGCTCACCGGGAACAAGGCTCCCCTGCCCTTTGACTCACCTTGAGCAACTGCGTGCTCGAGCCCGCAACTGCAAAACGCCAAGCCCGTTAAAGATTGAGCCGTGATTTTCAAAAAATTACGTCGATTTTGCATGATGGTGTACCAAAGTGTTATGAGGCAAATCATAGTGGAGTAAATTTTGAATGAACTTAATCGTTATCCCTAGAATAAAAGTTTGTTAAACCTTATCCAATTGAGAGTGAGTTTCAATTGTTCGTTAGAAAAAGGGGCAAGCATGGCATTGGGTCTAATTGGTTTAGGGAAAATGGGCATGAGTTTGGCATTGCGACTAAAGTCTCAAGGAGTCAATGATTTGGTTGTTTGGGACAGAGATGCTTTGGCACAAGATCGAGCCCGAGCAAACAGCCTTAAGGTTTTAAATGACGCCTCAGAAGTGTGTCAAGCCTCAGAGATGGTGATGACCGTCATTAACGATGACGCTGGAATCCATCAACTTTACTTTGGAGAAAAAGGTCTTCTTACAAAAGACATCAAAGATAAAGTATTCATTGAAATGAGCACCATACAACCTCAAACCGTTCGAGACTTGGGTCTACGTGTTCTAGCAATGGGAGGACATCTAATCGGTGCTCCGATGATGGGAACCGTTGTGTCTGCCTTGAACGGCTCACTCTTTTTACCAATAGGTGGAGAACCGGCAGACCTAATTCGAGCAAAACCCTATTTGGATCTCATCGCCAGTGAAACTCGACTCATTGGCCCCTTAGGCACGGGTCATGTGGTCAAATTGATCTCAAACTTGACAATGGCGGCATACATTCAATCCCTTGCGGAAGGCTTGGCTTTGGCAAGCCAGGAGGGATTGGAGTTAAAAGCGGTTTTGGATGTTTTAGCGCTCTCTCCAAGTGCAAATGCATGGCTTAAATTTCGTGGCTCAGAGCTAACTCATCCAAGTGATGAAGTAACCCTTGACATTGCAAGCCTTAGAAAGGATATGCTCAACGCAATGGTCACAGGAATATCCAAAGGAGTTCCCATGGATCTCACCTCATCTTTGGTCACCACACTCTCAGGTGCGGTCGCTTGCGGACATGGGAAAAGGGACATTGCGCACATGCCAAGCATACTAAGAGAGCAATGGGTTCAAAAGCCTGCTTGACATCATCCGCGCAGTGAACGGCGAGGATTTCCGCCCATCCTGTAAAAAAATAATTTAAGGCTGAATCCTAATCCCTGCAGCTTTAACAACCTGGGACCATTTATCTCTCTCTGAGCGAACAAACTCGGCAAATTGTTCAGGAGATTTATTTCCAGCGGAAGATCCAGATGTGGAAAAAAGCTCTTTCACATCTTTACTAGCCACTGCATAAGCAATGGCTTTATTGAGTTGTGAAATCACCTCTGGAGGGGTGCCCATTGGCGCAAATAACCCATTCCAAGCAGTGGTCTCCATGTTGTTTAGTCCGCCCTCTAACATGGTCGGCACCTCAGGCAAAGTCAGCAGGCGATTTTGACTCGCTACAGCAATGGCTCGCAATTTCCCAGTCTTGATCAAAGTTCCCATATTGGCCCAAACCCCAAATCCGATGTCCAAATGTCCAGCCAATAAATCAGGCACCTCCGCTCCAGGTGATTTGTAGGGAACTTCGAGCACTTGAATGTTCGCAGCCAATTTCACTCTCTCACCCAACAACTGGATCAATCCCCCTGCACCACCAGACCCATAAGTCAGAACATTAGGCTTGGCTTTAGCGAGCTCCATCAACTCCTTCAATGTTTTTGCGTTCACATTGGGATTGACAACCATAATTAAAGCACCATATTCGATGTCACCAATGGGGATAAAGTCTTCGCTCACCCGAGTGCCTTTCTCACCGCCAAAGACATCGTTCAGTAAGTTGCTGATATTTGCATGTAAAAGAACATACCCATCAGCTTGTGCTTTGCCAACTTCTCTTGCACCAATCGCGCCATTGGCTCCAGGGCGATTTTCAACTATGACAGGTTGACCTAAAAACTCGGCCATCTTTGGTGCAGCTTGGCGCATCCTCACATCTGGCGCACCTCCAGCGAGTACTGGCTCAATGATGACGATAGGTTTTTTGGGGTAACCTTGAGCTTGACAAATATGATTAAATAAAACGCCAAAGATAAAAAAGATCAACAGCAGTTTGGAACGAGAATAAACAGCAATCAATTTATTTCTCCTTTCATTTAAATATGTGTAACTTTGCAAGGAATTACGTTTAATTCCTCACAACCATTTTCTGTGACAACTACTGTGCCTCCAATATTGACCCTGTGATGATCAATGCAAGCATTGGGTTCGAACGCGAACACCATTCCAGCTTTAAGCACAGCCTTTCGAATTGGCGCAGATGGGGCTCCCAAATGCGATACCTTTAGGTCCAAATGCTCAGTATTGACTTTGGATCGTCCAGCTAAAAAATGAGGCGAAATAGAATGCACGAGTGGTGTATAAGCCCAACACCCAGAAGCCCTCAAAGGCTCCTCCATGGCTTGAACCAACTCATCAAAAGTAATGCCAGGCTTGAGTATTTTTATGCCTTGCGCATAAGCCTCGTTTGCAACTTTTTCACACTTTAGGTTGATGTCACCAATCGGGCCAAGTGCAACAGTCATTTGAACTTGAACTTCTTGATTTCCACACATAGGCATGAGTTCGGTTTGCAATAAATCACCATTTTGAAGAACCCTAGGTTTTTCTGCACGTGTAGACCAGCGAGGAGGCCCCCAAGAAAGCGTTGCTGGACCTGAATTCATGACCAAAGCGGGATAGCGAATACCTATTCCAAAACTCAACATGGCACGACTGGCCTCAGCAAAAATAGTTTCTTCACCTACGCCAGGTCTTGCAATATCTGCGATCACAGAGCAGGCATATTCTGCCGCTTTGGCCGCGTAACGAATCTGATTGAGCTCCTCCAAACTTTTGACCAGCATCAAGTGCGAAAATTCTTCGGACAAATCTTCAAATTCAACTTTGGGTAATTCACGAACCAATTGAAGCCAAAAATTAGCTGGAATGGCACCATAGATTTCCGTAGGCGCTTGCGAGGTAAGGCCTACAACACCGATCTTAGAGTGAGTTAGATCGAGTTCATGAAACAATTGAGCAACCGAAGCACCTGAATGAGCGACACGGTAATCCTTGATCCAAAGTGGATGACCCTGCTCCTCAGACCAACGAGCCCTCATGACTCGCAACTGTGCCCAAGTTGTGACAATGGGTTCACCCTTCAATGGGAATAGAACACATCCTTCGTTGTAATCATCACTCACGTAACTCTCATACATTTCTCTCGAACGAAAACCAGCTATTAGTAGCGCTTGAACCCCATGTGTACTCATAAAAGCTCTAACTTTCGCCCATCTTAAATCGCGTTCGACAAAAGTGAGCTCTGGTGGGTTTGCATTGTGCGTCATTTAGATCTAATCCTGGAAAAATTAAAGTTAAAGTTTGTTCTTTTCGAAAAACAATTGCATCAGGGTTTTCATCGACTAAACAGGCAATGCATGTCTTTTTCTTGATGAATGGTAAATTGATTAGACCAAATGCCAAGGTAATTCCCCATTAACAAAATCGTAGTTCCCCCATAAGTTATGGTTTATCCTTGCCATATAAATTCAATTCATAAAGAGACTTTAAATGTTGATACGATTGCTTGCATTCTTCCTTTTACTAAATCTGTACTCTTCCCATGTTTGGGCAGATGGGAGCTACTCAAGACTACCCGATCTCCCCAACCCAGCTGTAGATCCAATCCTAAAGAAAGAGCAAGAGGATCGGATCGCTGCGGGTGGACAAATCATCAACTTGCAACTGACGACAGGTCATGCACCCAAAATCATGATGGGAACATTGAGCTTGGCCAAAGCTCTGAGAGTTGATGCAGAGACCCCGCGTTTACTGCGTGAAATTGCAATCATCCGAACAGCTGGTGTCGTTGGCTCCGATTACGAACTCAATCAACACTATGGCTTGGCCAAGGCGTGCGCTTATCCTCAAGCTAAAATTCAGAACATACAAAATTGGCACAATTCAACTGAATTCGACGCCAAGGAAAGAGCCCTCTTGGCTTACGTGGATGAGATGACTCACATGGGAGAAGTCAGTGATGCGACATTCAACGACTTTGCCAAGTTCTTCACACCCAAAGAGATTGTTGAAATTTCTGTCACTGTGTCCAGTTATTATGGAAATGGTTTGCTCACCAAGGCACTCAAAATCAAACCCGAAGAAGATGGGCGAATCACCTA
>Ga0208618_1000759_pt1 | contig 13980 bp, 14 predicted proteins | sample CryBogCBE18Jul08_FD_184585 | JGI IMG/M metagenome (GOLD analysis project Ga0208618, IMG submission 184585) | Freshwater microbial communities from Crystal Bog, Wisconsin, USA - CBE18Jul08 (SPAdes) | ecosystem: Environmental > Aquatic > Freshwater > Lake | place: Crystal Bog, Wisconsin, USA...
CACTATCAATATCTTTAATCAAGATCCCGAATGTGATTTGGACTACTGCGCCAATACCGCACGGGATATGAAGATTGATTACGCCCTTAAAAACAATTTTGGCTTTGGGGGTACTAACGGCTCACTGGTTTTTGGCAAAGTAAACTAATATTTAATTCATATTGGCTTCATTGCATTAACTCGGTAAGTTTAGGGCATGATGAAAAAGTTTCTAATCGTACTTCTGGCTACTCTTGCAATCGGGCAAGTATTTGTCTCGCCGACCGCGTTTGCGCAAAATCCCCGTGTTACGATTCCTGACTTCGCCGACTTAGTTGAGCGCGCCAGTCCAGCAGTGGTGAATATTCGGACAACAGAAAATGTTGTGGTTCAGCAAGCCCAGGGTGGGATTCCAGGCATGCCTGAGGATCAGGCTGAATTCTTCCGCCGCTTTTTTGGTGTCCCGATTCCTGGTATTCCCAATACCCCAAAACCCCAGCAACCTAACTCTGGTAAGCCCCAAGAGGCTGAGCGAGGTGTTGGATCGGGTTTCATTATTGACTCGAACGGCCTGATCCTGACAAATGCCCATGTGGTCGAAGGTGCTACAACCATTTATGTGACTCTTACAGACAAACGCGAATTTAAAGCCAAATTATTGGGCCTGGATAAACGTACTGATGTTGCTGTGGTTCGAATCGATGCCCATGATCTACCAAAACTCCCTTTGGGGGATTCCTCCAAGGTACGAGTTGGCGAGTGGGTCTTAGCAATTGGTTCGCCATTTGGTTTAGAGAACACCGTGACTGCCGGTATTGTTTCTGCAAAGAGTCGAGATACGGGTGATTACTTGCCTTTTATTCAAACAGACGTTGCAGTAAATCCCGGAAATTCAGGAGGGCCTTTGCTGAACACTGCAGGCCAAGTGATCGGCATTAATTCCCAAATCTTTAGTCGCTCTGGTGGTTATATGGGAATCTCTTTTGCAATTCCAATTGATGAGGCAATGCGCGTTGCCGATCAGTTGCGGACTAATGGCAAATTAGTCCGTGGCCGCATTGGTGTTGCCTTAGGTGATATGACCAAAGAAGTGGCTGAGAGTTTGGGTCTGGGTAAACCTCGCGGTGCTTATGTTCGTAATGTCGAAGCTGGTGGCCCTGCTGCAGCTGGCGGGATGGAAGCGGGCGATGTCATCTTGAGTTTCAATGGCCGTGATATTAATAAGGCAACCGATCTACCTAGAGTGGTTGGGGATACCCGCCCTGGAACTGTCGCCACTGTCCAGGTCTGGCGAAAGGGTGCTTCACGCGACTTGAGCATTACGGTTTCTGATACTGAAAATAATTCGAGTGCTACTAAAAAGTCAGATAGTCCTGCTAACAATTCGGGAGCGACTAACAATGCTTTTGGGGTTGCCGTAACCGAGCTTTCGGACACCAAGAAGAAGGATATGGGGCTGAGATCAGGGGTTGAGGTGACTGGCCTAGCAGATGGCCCCTTGGCACGAGCGGGTATTCGGCCTGGGGACATTATTGTCAGGGTCGCTGATACCGACGTTTCAGGGGTAAAACAGTTCGAATCCTTGGTCAAAGGGCTTGATTCTAATAGGGCTGTACCGGTTTTTGTCCGTCGCGGTGATAGCACCCTAGTGATCCCTGTCAGGCCAAAATAGGGCCTTTCTGACCCCTAAATCGGCCTTGGAGCTGGGTTTAGGTTCACCCATTACAATTCCCCTAAGACGGCTTTTTGCAGCGCATCATAGTGGTGTGTTCTGATAAGGCGTTTTTTGAAGGACCTTACAAAACGCCATGGATTTAATCCGCAATTTCTCAATCATCGCTCACATTGATCACGGCAAGTCGACCTTGGCCGATCGCATTATTCAATTGTGCGGCGGACTCTCGGATCGTGAGATGGAAGCTCAGGTTTTGGACTCGATGGATATCGAGCGCGAGCGCGGTATCACGATTAAAGCCCAAACTGCGGCCCTCAATTACAAAGCCAAAGATGGCAAGATCTACAACCTCAATCTAATTGACACCCCAGGGCACGTGGACTTCTCTTATGAGGTCAGTCGTTCGCTCTCGGCATGTGAGGGTGCGCTACTCGTAGTCGATGCTAGCCAGGGTGTCGAAGCCCAAACTGTAGCCAACTGTTACACCGCAATCGAGCTTGGGGTTGAGGTAGTACCAGTCCTCAATAAGATTGATTTGCCTCAAGCTGATCCTGAGCGTGCTAAACAAGAAATTGAAGATGTGATTGGCATTGATGCAACCGATGCAGTTACTTGCTCCGCAAAAACCGGTCTGGGTGTAGCTGATGTCATTGAAGAGATGATTCGTCGCGTACCTGCGCCTAAGGGAGATGCATCTGCCCCCTTGCAAGCCTTAATCATTGATTCTTGGTTTGATAATTATGTTGGTGTCGTGATGTTAGTGCGGGTCGTGAACGGCACTCTTAAACCTAAAGACAAAATTCTATTGATGGCAAATGGCTCTACCCATTTGGTTGAGCATGTGGGGGTGTTTAGTCCTAAATCTGTAGATCGTCCAGAACTTTCCGCTGGACAGGTAGGATTCATCATCGCGGGCATTAAAGAACTCAAGGCAGCCAAAGTCGGCGACACGGTTACACACGCGCCCGGTCAGCAGGGTCGAGCCCCATCTCCAGAGCCATTACCAGGATTTAAAGAAGTGAAGTCCCAGGTCTTTGCTGGACTGTATCCCGTTGAGGCTAGTGAATACGATCAATTACGCGAGTCTTTAGAGAAGCTCAAACTCAATGACGCCTCACTCTTATATGAGCCCGAAGTTTCTCAAGCACTAGGCTTTGGATTCCGTTGTGGATTTTTGGGCCTGCTCCATATGGAGATTGTCCAAGAGCGTTTAGAGCGTCAGTATGGAATGAATTTGATTACGACTGCACCAACAGTGGTTTATCAAGTCAAGCAATCTGATGGTGAAATCGTAATGGTGGATAACCCATCCAAAATGCCAGAGCCGAGCAAGACCGATACGATCTATGAGCCTATCGTCACTGTCAATTTGTATATGCCTCAAGAGTATGTAGGTTCGATCATTACGCTGTGCGTCGGTAAGCGGGGCATTCAGACTGGAATGAACTATCTTGGCCGACAAGTGCAATTGACTTATGAGTTACCGATGGCAGAGATCGTGATGGATTTCTTTGACCGCCTAAAGTCAATTTCTCGTGGTTATGCCTCGATGGATTACGAGTTCAAGGAATATCGTCCTGCCGATGTGGTGAAGGTAGACATCTTGATTAATGGCGATCGCGTTGATGCCTTATCGGTCATTGTGCACCGAAGTAATAGCCAGCATCGTGGTCGTGAAGTCGTCGCTAAGATGCGCGGCATTATTCCGCGTCAAATGTTCGATGTCGCGATTCAGGCGGCCATTGGCAGCAATATTGTGGCGCGTGAGAATGTCAAAGCACTTCGTAAGAATGTTTTGGCTAAATGCTATGGCGGTGATATTTCCCGTAAACGTAAATTATTAGAGAAACAAAAAGAAGGTAAGAAGCGCATGAAACAGGTGGGTAATGTAGAGATTCCTCAAGAGGCGTTTCTTGCCATATTGCAGGTGGACGATTAATGAACTTTGCTTTGATTCTATTTGTACTCGTGATCATCTCAGGTATTGCTTGGGTTGCTGATAAATGGCATTTTGCCCCCCAACGCCGTGCTGCTGGAATTGAGCGTATGCCTTTATGGCTGGAGTACACCGCCAGCTTCTTTCCGGTCATCTGCGCTGTTTTTGTGTTGCGCTCTTTTATTGTTGAACCTTTTAAGATCCCTTCTGGCTCGATGATTCCGACATTGCAAATTGGCGATTTCATCTTGGTAAATAAGTTCACCTATGGCATTCGTTTGCCGGTGATTAATAAAAAAGTTGTTGAATTAGGCTCTCCACAACGGGGGGATGTTGTCGTGTTCCGCTACCCACGCGATGAGTCAGTCGACTACATCAAACGGATTGTTGCCCTACCAGGTGATGTGATTGAATATCAAGACAAGCGTTTGAAGATTAATGGCCAAGCATTAAGTTACAGCGGTGGTGAATCCTATTTGGATCCTGAGAGCATGCGCTATGACAAGCGCTTTACTGAATCATTCCCTGCGGATCTGGGTGGCAATCATCACGAGATTATTAATGATCCTGATCGTCCAGCAGGAATGTTCCCGGCTGAGCGTTTTCCTGGGTTTGAGGCTTGTCGCTATGTCAATGCTGGTTTGGTTTGTACCGTTCCACCTGGAAGTTATTTTGCGATGGGTGACAACCGCGATAACAGTGCTGACTCACGTTACTGGGGCTTTGTACCTGATCAAAATATTGTTGGTAAAGCCTTTTTTGTTTGGTTAAACCTAGGATCGCTAGGTCGCATTGGCGGCTTTAACTAAGCTATGAACGCCCGCGCTGTCATCGATATCGTCCCGCTCCAAGAGCGCTTAGGGTATAACTTCAAGAAGCCTGAGTTATTGACGCAAGCGCTGACACATCGCAGTCATAGCAAAAAGAATAATGAGCGCCTTGAGTTTTTAGGAGACTCGGTACTTAATTGTGTTGTTGCTGAGATGTTATATGAGCGTTACTCTGATTTAGATGAGGGGGATCTGTCAAGGGTGCGCGCCAACCTCGTTAAGCAACAAGCACTTTATGAAATCGCGCAATCACTCGCTTTATCGGACTATCTTCGTTTAGGCGAGGGGGAGCTTAAGAGTGGAGGCTTTAGACGCCCTTCAATCTTGGCGGATACCTTGGAAGCAGTTACAGGAGCAATTTTCCTGGATGGCGGCTTTGATGCTGCGAAAGACTGTCTACGCAAACTCTACTCCTTGATCTTGCAACATGTTGATCCTAAAACATTAGGTAAAGACGACAAAACCCTTTTGCAAGAGTGCCTGCAAAGCTATCAGCTGCCATTACCGACGTATAACGTGACAGGGACTAGTGGCGCCGCTCACAATCAACAGTTTGAAGTGGAATGCTTAATACCGAATCTCAAGATTACTGTTAAAGGCGAGGGCGCCTCACGTAGAGCAGCGGAGCAAGGTGCGGCAAAGTTGGCACTAGCTGCAATACTTAAAGCCTTGCCACAAGAGTCCCGTAAACCCAAGAAGACCAGAGCAGCGAAGAAGAAGGCTGCTAAGCAAGATGCTGGTGAAGAGCAATTGAATTTAAAGCTGAAGGGCTAACCGTGTTTAGATGCGGCACTATCGCTATTGTTGGCCGTCCCAATATGGGCAAGTCAACTCTGATTAATGCTTTAGTTGGGCAGAAGATCAGTATTACTTCTCGGAAAGCGCAAACTACCCGCCATCGCATTTTGGGTATTCAGACAAGAGAAAATGCCCAGTTCATTTTTATTGATACGCCCGGCTTTCAGACGCGCTTACTAAATACGCTCAATAAGGCGCTTAACCGCACAGTCACTACTGCCTTACAAGATGTGAATGTGGTTTGTTTCATTATCGAGGCGGGTTACTGGGGCGAGGATGATAAAAAGGTCTTAAAGCTTTTGCCTGCCGATATACCTGTTGTATTAATACTAAATAAGCTAGATCTATTCAATGGCCGTTTTCAGACGCCATCGGAACGTGACCAGGCTTTACTGAATTTCATGAAGGAGATGAGTCGTCCTTGGAATGAATTAGGCGGTCACGAAGACCAGGATAAATGCGAGTTTTCTGAGATTGTCCCGATGAGCGCTAAAAGTCCACCTGACATCGCACGCTTACTGGATGTATTAGAGGATTACCTGCCAGAAGCCGAAGCAGTTTACGATCCAGATACTTTGACTGACCGCAATGAGCGTTTCCTAGCAGCAGAGATTTTGCGTGAGAAGGTCTTTCGTTTTACTGGAGATGAGCTGCCCTATACCAGCACGGTAGTGATTGATCAGTTTAAGATGGATGGTCGGATGCGCCGCATTGCTGCCACTATTCTGGTAGATCGGGATAGTCACAAAGCGATGATTATTGGTGAGAAAGGCGAGCGCCTTAAGAAGATATCAACCGATGCTCGTATTGATATGGAAAAATTATTTGATGGCAAAGTCTTCTTAGAGACTTGGGTCAAAGTCAAGCGTGGCTGGGCAGATGATCGCGCCGAACTCCGGGCGCAAGGTTTGGAATAAATGGCTTCGATTCGGATCGTTGATGAGCCCGCGTTTGTATTGCATAGCATTCCGTATAAAGAGACTAGCCTGATCCTAGACGTCTTCACCAGACAGCATGGCCGGATGGCTTTAATAGCAAAAGGTGCAAAGCGTCCACACTCTGTTCTACGTCCAGTTTTACAGCGCTTTCAGCCACTCCTGGTTTCTTGGAGTGGTAAGTCGGAATTACGCACTCTCACCAAGTCAGAATGGGTTGGTGGGACTCCTGCTTTAGTCGGAGATGCTTTACTCTGCGGCTTTTACCTCAATGAACTCTTGGTCAAATTTCTGGCTCGAGAAGATGATTACGAAAGACTCTATGACCGCTATACCGAGACAATCACGGCTTTGTCCAATCTCGAGTTTGAATCTAAGGGCTTGGAAGAAATTCTGCGACCTTTTGAGTTAGCGCTTTTGCAAGAAACGGGATATGCAGCTGCTTTAGATCGTTGCGTGGAGACGCAAAATAAGCCAGAACCAGAGCTTCAATATGTATACCAGCCCGAGAAGGGGGTTAGGCCAGTCCAAGTCGATGACCCATCTCATTGGCCTATCTTGAGCGGGCAATCCTTGCTTAATATTGCGGCAGGTCATTTTTCTGATCCAGTCACTCTTGCAGAGAGTAAACAGTTGATGCGCTTTTTGCTGGGACTGCATCTTCAAGACCAAGTACTCACCACCCGCCAGATCTTGATTGATCTCAAGAAAATTTAGCCCGTCTATAAATTCCAGTAATCTATCGCTATGAGCCCTTCCCCAGCCCTTGAGCTTGGTATCAATATCGATCACGTAGCTACCTTACGGAATGCGCGTGGGACGATTTACCCAGACCCGATTCGAGCTGCGCAATTGGCAGAGGAAGCGGGTGCAGATTTGATCACTTTGCATTTACGTGAAGATCGACGTCATATTAAAGATGCCGATCTCTTAGCTTTGCGTCCATTGATTAAGACTCGTATGAATCTAGAGTGCGCGGTTACCCCTGAAATGCTTGCTATCGCCTGTCAAGTCAAACCACATGATGTATGTCTAGTCCCAGAAAAAAGGGAAGAAGTGACTACGGAAGGTGGTTTGGACGTCGTGATACATTTTGTAGCCGTAAAAACGGCGACACAACAATTGCAAGCTGCCGGTATTCGGGTATCTCTCTTTATTGATCCTGAAGAAAAGCAAATTCAGGCAGCCAAAGATGCAGGCGCTACTGTAGTGGAACTACATACCGGACGTTATGCGGATCTTTCTGGGGTAGAGCAATCCTCTGAGATTGAGCGTATTCGAAAAGCTGCTCAATTTGGTAAAAGTTTAGGCCTCAGAGTCAATGCTGGTCATGGGCTTAACGAAAGTAATGTTCTGCCTATCGCAGCTATTACCGAGTTATCTGAACTGAACATCGGTCATGCAATTGTTGCTCAGGCCCTCTTCAAGGGTTGGCAAAAAGCCATTATGGATATGAAAGCCCTGATGGTAAAAGCAAGGCATGTGCAATCATGATCGTGGGTATTGGCACCGATATCCTGAAGATCGAGCGCTTGCAAGCAGCCTATGATCGTACGCAAGGACGATTAGCAGAGAGAATTCTGGGGCCTGACGAGATGTTAGTCTTCAAGGCTCGCTTAGCCCGTAATCACAAACGGGGCATTGCTTTTCTGGCAACCCGGTTTGCAGCTAAAGAGGCCTTCTCAAAAGCGATTGGTCTGGGTATGAGGATGCCAATGACTTGGAGATCGTTGCAGACTTTGAATGAAGTGAGCGGTAAACCAGTGACAAGTTACTCAGGCGCCTTAGCAAGCTTCATGACAGAAAAACAATGGCAGGCACAAGTTACTGTCAGCGATGAACTCGATATGGCGATTGCTTTTGTAGTTGTGACCGAACAAAAATAAACGAGGACTACCAATGGCGCAAACCCATCATCAACCTTTACCAGGCCCAGTGACTCTAGATGTGGTGGGCTTGGAGCTCAATGCCGAAGACCGCCGCCGTATTCTTCATCCGCTTACAGGCGGTGTGATTTTATTCGGTAGAAATTTTTCTAATCGCAAGCAACTGAGCGCACTCACTGCACAGATTAAGAAGTTACGTCCTGATGTTTTGATTTCCATTGATCATGAAGGCGGTCGAGTTCAACGTTGTAAGACTGATGGCTTCACGCATCTACCTACAATGCGCAAGCTCGGCGAGCTCTGGATAAGTAAACATACATCTAGCCATCTGGCTGAATCAGCAGCATTAGCGATGGCTGCAGCCACGGCTTGTGGCTATGTATTGGCAGCTGAGCTGCGAGCTTGTGGGGTAGATTTCAGTTTCACGCCAGTATTAGATTTAGATTTCGGACGTAGTGCTGTGATTGGCGATCGCTCATTTAACCGTGATCCTCAGATTGTCTTTGCATTAGCCAAAAGTTTGAACGACGGTTTGCGTATGGCAGGTATGGCCAATTGCGGTAAACATTTTCCAGGCCATGGTTGGGCAGAAGCAGATTCGCACGTCGCCATTCCAGTCGATGAGCGCTCTTTGGATGTAATTCTTAATGATGATGCGAAGCCCTATGAATGGCTTGATCTCAGCTTGGCTGCGGTGATGCCTGCGCATGTGATCTACCCTAAGGTGGACAAACTGCCTGCAGGATTCTCCAAAATTTGGCTGCACTCCGTCTTGCGTCAAGAATTAGGTTTTCAGGGTGTGATCTTTAGTGATGACCTCTCGATGGAGGGTGCTAGCGTTGCTGGTTCAGTCGTTAAGGGTGCTGAATTGGCGCTAGATGCTGGTTGTGATGCAGTCTTAATCTGTAACCGACCAGATCTAGCGGATGAGTTGCTAGCTAAGCTCAAAGTCTCAGCTGCCAAACAATCCGAATCCAGGTTGCGCTTGAATCGACTAATGCCAACAGCCAGTGCAGCCAATTGGGATGAGTTGCAAAAACAAGCTGAATATCAGCATGCCAAGGGCTTACTCAAAGAGTTTGACTTGGTCAAATAAAAAAGCCCGCTAGTAGCGGGCTTTTTAACATCTCAAGCTTGGTAATTAATTGGCACGACTGCGGTATTCACCAGTGCGGGTATCAATCTCAATCTTGTCACCAGTATTGCAGAACAGGGGTACCTGTAATTCATAACCAGTAGCAAGCTTAGCATTCTTCAATACTTTGCCTGAGCTGGTATCGCCCTTGACTGCTGGCTCTGTGTAAATAATTTCACGAACCAAAGAGTTTGGCATTGCAACAGAAAGCGCTTTACCTTCATAGAAAACCACTTCACATGGCATGCCTTCTTCAAGGTAGTGGAGAGCATCCCCCATGAATTCTGCTTCAACCTCATACTGGTTGTATTCAGAGTCCATAAAGACATACATTGGGTCTGCGAAATACGAATAGGTGCAATCTTTCTTCTCGAGGATCACAACATCGAATTTATCATCGGCTTTGTAAACACCTTCGTTAGGTGCGCCAGAGATCAGGTTCTTAAATTTCATCTTCACAACGGAAGAGTTACGGCCTGAGCGGCTATATTCAGCCTTTAATACGACCATAGGATCGGTGCCGAGCATTACTACGTTACCAACGCGGAGTTCTTGTGCTGTTTTCATCTTGCTATTCCTGAGGGCAGATCAATAATCTGCGATTTTTATCAAAGACAGAATTGTAACCGCCCGCAGACCGAGTCTGCAGGGGCTAACGCACGAACCGGACTAAACGCGCTGCCAAGCCCCCGTCACCTTGTTTTTCGAGCAAACCTACCTGCCAAGCCTTGGCATGGAGAGTCCAACTATCTAACTCAGAAAACCAGGTATGGGGCAGGGCCCAATTCATGGCATTTCGGCAAACATTCTGTAAAGATGTGTCTGCAGAAGCAAGATAGAGATCTAAAAAGGCTGCTAATTTGACTTGATGCGCTTGATCATCCTGTGGGTAGATGTGCCAAATAAATGGCTTGCCAACTAATTGAGCGCGGATGAATGAGTCTTCTCCGCGAACAATATTTAAGTCACATTGAGCAAGTAGCCAGTCATATTCATCCTGAGAAACAAACGGTATAGAAAGCAGCTGAATACCAGGCGCTAGCTCAAGAGATTCTGTGGAGCCCAACTTTAATAGCTCGGCGTGGCCATGAGTCAGGATCACATCGATTGGTTCTCCCACTGCCCCTAAATCTTCAATCCATTTGCGCAATGGAAAGCCGGGGTAGCAGAACACGCTAATGCGTTTTGTGCCAGGTCGTAGCTTTTCCCAAGTGCCAAGCAAACTCTTAGGAATATTACTTGCAGCTATATTTTGCTCGATTGGAATGGGATCAAGGAGGATGCCTCCCGCAGCCTCCTGAAATCCAGGAAAGAAAAAATACTTCGGAATGCCATGAGCTTGCGGTGAAGCTTTTGCATGAAAGTCCAGCACCCAAGGTTCAGCACTCAGGTATTCCAGATTAATAATGACTGGCTTTTTGGGAGCAATCAGCAAGCCTGCTAGATATCGTTCAGGCAAATCGCAGCCGAAAGCTTCAATTACGACATCAGGGGGTTCAACAGGATGGCGCGCATTTTCAAAACTGGCTTCCCATGACTCTGTTTTGATTTTGTCCCGAATTTCCACTGAACAGCCTCGGGCCAGTAAATTCAGGGTTGGCAGGTCGTCGCAGAAAATACGGACCTCTTGGCCATGAAGGCTTGTTAAGCTTCGGGCTAGGCGCCAGCAAATACCGGCATCACCATAGTTATCGACGATTTGGCAGAAAATATCCCAACGCATGAGTAATTCGCTTTTTGAAACCCTTCAGCAGGACGTTAAACGGCTTCCCGGATTGCCGGGGGTATATCGCTTTTTTGATGAAGCGGGACATATTCTGTATGTGGGTAAAGCCCGTAACCTCAAAAAGCGTGTGTCGAGTTATTTTCAACGCACCCAGCTATCCCCCCGCATTGAAAACATGGTGCGCAAAATTGCTCGCTATGAAACGACGGTAACACGAACTGAAACTGAAGCCTTAATTTTAGAAAACAACCTGATTAAGGAGTTGTCGCCGCCATTCAATATTTTGTTCAGGGATGATAAATCCTATCCCTATGTCATGCTCACGGGACATACATTCCCTCGTCTAGCTTCTTATCGTGGCAAGGTAGATAAACGTAACCGTTACTTTGGCCCATTTCCAAACTCCTGGGCAGTACGTAATAGTGTGCAGATTCTGCAGAAAGTATTTCGCTTGCGTACTTGTGAAGACTCTGTCTTTAAGAATCGCAGCCGCCCTTGCTTGCTTCATCAGATTCATCGCTGTAGTGCACCCTGTGTTGGAAGGCTCACTGAAGAACAGTATGGGCAAGACGTTATGCAAGCAACCCGTTTCCTGGAGGGCGATCATAGTCGAGTGCTATCTGAATTAGAAAAAGAGATGGAATCTCATAGTAAGGCGATGGAGTTTGAGATGGCTGCCGTCATGCGAGATCGTATTGCTGATCTCTCTAGTGTTCTCCAGCAACAATCGATGGATACTGTCGCTGATGGTGAGGGTGATGTAGACATCATTGCAGTGGCCCAGATGGAGGGCATGATTTGTGTCAATCTAGCAATGGTGCGTGGGGGCCGCCATTTGGGGGATAGGCCGTATTTCCCCAAAGGCCTAAGAATGTCTTCGGGTGAGCAAGCCAGTCCAGCGGAAATATTGGAAACCTTTATTCAGCAACATTATTTAGAAGATGAGCCAGCTGAAGGGGGAGCAAGTGCAGCCAATTTAATTCCCCCTGTATTTATTCTCAATCACTCTTTGCAGATTGCTGTAGAAGACGGCGGATCTCCTGAAGATAAATCAGTCGAAAGTTTGCAAAGTTTATTAAGCACCCAAGCCGGTAAAAAAATTACCTTCTTACACCAACCCCAAGGTCAACGCCGCCACTGGTTGGCTATGGCTGAGGGTAACGCTAAGCTTGCGCTTACCAAGCGCCTAGTAGAGACGGGTGGTCAGTTAGCCCGAGCCCGAGCGCTGGCGGATGTGCTGAGTTTGGATCTGGAAAATCTGGAGCAATTGCGTATTGAGTGCTTTGATATTAGTCATACCTCTGGTGAAGCAACACAAGCCTCCTGTGTGGTGTATGCCAAGAACGATATGCAATCGAGTGAATACCGTCGTTTCAATATTGACGGAATCACTCCTGGAGACGATTACGCGGCGATGCGCCAAGTCTTACAAAGACGTTACGCTAATTTTCAAGAATTACCTGTTGATAAATTACCGCAAGTGATTTTGATTGATGGTGGTAAAGGGCAGGTCGAGATGGCTAGGCAAGTCTTGACTGAATTCGGTATGGACATCAGTTTGATTGTTGGTGTTGCTAAGGGTGAGGGGCGTAAGGTAGGTTTAGAGACGCTCATTTTTGCTGATGAGCGTAAACCGCTCGAGTTAGGTATCGATAGCGCAGCCTTATTGTTGGTCGCCCAAATTCGGGACGAGGCACATCGCTTCGCAATCACCGGTATGAGGGCTAAGCGTGCTAAAGCCAGAACAGTTTCTCGTTTAGAGGAGATTGAGGGTATTGGGGCAAAGCGCCGTCAAAAACTCTTAGCTCGCTTTGGAGGGTTACGCGGCGTGGCTGGCGCTACCGTTGAGGAGATTGCTGGGGTAGAAGGAATCTCGCTGACCCTGGCAGAACAAATTTATCGACAGTTGCACTGATTTCTAGAGTCCTGCTGCTAATATTTCGCATTGGTTTATGCTTACACGATGCCTTTTAATCTACCAATCGCTTTAACCTGGTTACGCGTTGCTGCTATCCCATTATTGGTAGCTATTTTCTACTTACCTAATTCTTGGTTATCCCCATTCGATCAAAATCTGTTTGCAACGATCTTATTTGTTTCTGCAGCTATTACAGATTGGTTAGATGGTTTTCTGGCTAGACGTCTCAAGCAAGAATCTGCTTTTGGACAGTTTCTAGATCCCGTAGCAGATAAATTAATCGTAGCTGCCGCATTGCTGGTTCTGCTCAATATGGACCGCGTTCAGGTTTGGGTGGCACTCGTGATTATTGGACGTGAGATTACGATCTCGGCTCTACGCGAATGGATGGCGCTCTTAGGCGCTGGCAGAAGTGTGGCAGTTCATTTGGTTGGTAAGCTCAAAACGACTGCACAGCTGATTGCGATTCCTTTTTTACTGCTCAATGACACTCTCTTTGGCTGGCTAAATTGTGCTCGAGTTGGAACTTGGTTGATTTGGATCGCTGCTTTTTTAACCTTATGGTCAATGCTCTATTACCTGCAAAAGGCCTTACCGCAATTGAGTGGCAAGGCTGATTAAGGTTAGCCAGCACCTCCCCTAAATTGAAATAATGCTCTCTTGGCGATTGTTTGTTAAACTGTCGCCCTGTTATGCGGGAATAGCTCAGCTGGTAGAGCGATACCTTGCCAAGGTATAGGTCGGGAGTTCGAACCTCCTTTCCCGCTCCACTTTTGATGGGAAGCCCTGAAAAGCTTCCCATTTTTGATTCAAGTTCTGGCGCGTTGGCCGAGTGGTTAGGCAGGAGCCTGCAAAGCTTCGTACGGGGGTTCGATTCCCTCACGCGCCTCCAACTATTTCCCTTGACGAAATAGTGACTTCACCTAAAATAGTTATAGTTGCTGTAAGTTGAAGTGATCTAGTAAAAAAATAAGCGAAAAGAGCAAAACATGACTTTATTCAAAACGATCAAAGCTGGATTCCTAGTTCTCTTGTGCTCCGTATTATTTGGTTGCGCATCAGGCGATTCTCCAAGCGGTACACAAGCTGAAGTTCAAGAGGTGCAGACTCAACTTTTGGGTGATATGCCTTTGCCACAAGGCGCTAAGATTGTTGGGGCTGA
>Ga0208618_1000760_pt1 | contig 13961 bp, 2 predicted proteins | sample CryBogCBE18Jul08_FD_184585 | JGI IMG/M metagenome (GOLD analysis project Ga0208618, IMG submission 184585) | Freshwater microbial communities from Crystal Bog, Wisconsin, USA - CBE18Jul08 (SPAdes) | ecosystem: Environmental > Aquatic > Freshwater > Lake | place: Crystal Bog, Wisconsin, USA...
CCTAAAGTTCCTGAGCAAAAAGTAATGGAGCAAAAAATGGTTGAACAGCCACGGATGGATGATCCTGAAAATAAGCCTGATGATAAACCAGCTCCAGATCCAGCACCAGCTGCACTAGGAACCACAATTAAAGGAGATGGTTCCTCCGATGCATTCGGATTAGCTGCTGGAGGAGGTGGAGGATTCTTTGGTGGACCTGTTACGCAACGTAAACAAGGTAGTAAATGGGGTTGGTACGCATCCAAAGTCCAAACTTCTATTTCCTCAGCGCTTCACAAAAATCCTAAAATCAGAACTGCCTCCTTTAAAATTGAAATACGCGTTTGGGCAGATTCCTTTGGACGTATTACTAAAGTATCGGTAGTAAACTCTTCAGGTGATTTAACTCTAGATAATCTAATAACGAAGGACATACTCGTAGGTCTGCAGCTCAGTGAAGCTCCGCCTGCCGATATGCCTATGCCAATCGTTATGCGTGTTTCAGCCAAAAGACCCAATTAATTTATGTTAAGGCCATATATATCTATATTACGTCGTTTAAGCACTCTAGTATGTATCGCACTTGTCGCGTGTGGTAGTGCGCCTATGAGTTATGCAGACACTCAGAGTACTGACCAATCCGCTTTATCTGAAAATATAGCGGTTAATCTTATTCGCCGTCTCGTAGAGCGTGGTGCTTTAACAGCTCAAGATGGCTCTGACCTCATTAAGTTAGCTGAAGCGGATGCTGCAAAAGCTCGCGATAAAAATTCAAAAGATTCTTCTGATGATGATACCGTACGTGTTACTTATGTACCACAATCTGTAAAAGATCAAATACGTGCAGAATTAAAGCAGGATGTTTTAGCAGAAGCTAAACATGATAATTGGGCACAGCCTAATACGTTTCCTTCTTGGGTATCACGTTTTGCTTTATTTGGTGATTTTAGAATGCGCTATGAAGGATTACTGTATCCAACTGGTAATAATAATACTGGAGCCTTCCCTAACTTCAATGCGATCAATACTGGAGCACCTTTTGACGTAGCGGGTACGCAATTTTCTCCCCAATATAACGTAGATCAAAATAGAAGTCTTTTTAGAATTAGAGCTCGTTTTGGAGCAGAAGTTACACTTGCGGACGGATTTAGCACAGGGTTTAGACTTGCTTCAGGAAATGACTCTCAGCCAGTTTCCGGAAATCAAACACTTGGAGGAGCTAATCAAGCACAGGGAGGTGATTTCTCTAAGTACGCGGTTTGGATAGATCGTGCATTTATTAAATATCAAATCAATGCGACTACGGATCATGCGATGTCGGCTACGCTAGGTAGATTTGAAAACCCTTTTAACAATACATTAATGCTATGGGCTGATGATCTAGGCTTTGATGGTGCTGTTGTTAATTTAAATCACACGTTATTTGAGAATTTAAACACTTTTGTAACTGCTGGAGCTTTCCCTATATTTAATACGGATTTAAATTTTCCATCCAATCAACCTTCTAAATATAAATCGGAAGACAAATGGTTGTATGGAGTACAAGTGGGAGCTCGTTACGATAAGTTGACTGATATTTCTCTTAAAGGCTCTGCAGCTCTCTACTACTTTGATCAAGTCAACGGTAAGTTATCAACGCCTTATACGCCTCTTACTTCAAGTGATATGGGCAATACGGATGACTCACGTCCTTCATATGCTCAATCAGGTAATACCTATATGCCTCTGCGTAATATTATCTCATCAGCACTGAATAATTACGGAGCAATCAATCAATATCAGTATTTCGGATTAGCTTCATCGTTCAATGATGTAGTTCTTGACGGACAAATAGATTTTACACATTTCCTACCCAATACTCTTAGCTTAAACGCCGAGTACGTTAATAACATTGCTTTCCATAAAGGACATGTTGGTGCTAAGGCTGTTAATAATTACGATAATTCGACAACAACTTCACAAGGGGTATATGGTGGTGGTAATCAGGCCTGGCTTGTTGGTTTAAAGTGGGGTGATGTTATTATTAAAAATAAGGGAGATTGGAATGTTGGACTCAATTATCGTTATGTAGAGTCTGATTCTCTTATAGACGGTTTTTGTGATTCTGATTTCGGAGGAACTATGCCTGGTACTAACCATAAAGGTTACACCTTCAATGCGAGCTACGGCTTATCGCAAGGCGTATGGCTAAATTTACGTTGGATGAGTGCTGATCAGGTAGCTGGTCCAACCTATAAAAACGATATGTTATTACTAGATATTAATACAAAATTTTAATCTATGTCGCGCTCATCATTCTTTTACGTACTTAGTGTTTGCTTTATCTCATCAAGCATAGCGCTTAATGCAGCAGACAATGCTGATCCAGCGGTTGCGCGTATGCGTGATGCGTTAAAGACAGCAACAACACAACTTGCATCTGCTCAAACTGAACTCGCCTCAGCACAGACGGCTGCAGCTGATAGTGAAGCGAGGGCTAAGGCTGCAGAAACGCGTGTAGCTAGTTTAACTAAGCAAGCTATAGCTGACCGTGTTGAATCCGATAAAATCTTGGCTGCGTTGAATGCTAAGTTAATCGCGCAGAAAAACGAAATAGAGTCACTTAATCAGACACTTAAAAAACAAAAAGACGCACTCGAAATTAAAACACGTGTTGCTCAAACTGAGTCTGCTGAACACGCAAGACTTTCTGCAGTTGTTGTTGAGTTAGAACGTCGTCTCAGTGATTTAGAATCAAAAAATATTTCGTTAATACAATTAAGTAACGAAATCCTCACTCGCTATAAAGAATTTAGCTTAGGCGAAGCTTTAAAAGCTAAAGAACCATTTGTTGGTACAACACGTGTTACTTTAGAAAATTTAGCCCAAGATTATAAAGAGAAGATTCGCGATTTACGTGCTAATCCATGAAGCATTTAGGAAAGTTTATTTTACTATCAGCTATCTTGCCTGTCGTTTTTACGACAGTAGGGTATGGTAGTGATATTCTACGGCAGTCCAGCACTTCGTCTACGACTTCTGGGTCAAGTTCAAGCACTTCAACTGCTAGTACTTCTTCCGTTGCTAGTGTAAGTTCTCCAGCTCAAGATCTTTTAGCTCGTACTGCGCAAGCAATCGCAGCGGTACAAGCTATGCAGATTGCTGCACATACTGCTGCAACCTCAGGTGCGAATAATTTAGGTTTAGATCCAAATCATACAGGATTAACGTTACCTAATATACCTAATGGATTAGTTTTGGGTGGTCTCCAACCAGCAGGAGCTCCGAATACAAGTTTTTGGCAAGGCGCTTCAGCTCCTGTTCAAACGGTTGCTAATGGTCAAACTACAGTCACAGTTACGCAAACATCGCAGCAGGCTTTATTAAATTGGAATACGTTCAACGTAGGTAAAAATACGACTTTAAGTTTCGATCAAAGTGCTGGTGGAGCTAACGTAAACCAGTGGATTGCGTTTAATACCATTAAAGATCCTTCAGGTGTTCCTTCACAGATTTTGGGTAATATCGTTGCTCAAGGCCAAGTGTACTTACTCAATGGTAACGGAATTATTTTCGGCGGATCATCACAGGTCAATGTAGGAAGCTTAGTTGCTTCATCTTTACCAATAAATACGAATTTGGTTACGACTGGTTTATTTAATAATCCAGATCAGCAGTTTTTATTTTCATCTGTCCCTATTGTTGCAGGAGTCAACGGAACAGCAGCATTTACACCAACCTCATCCCAAACGCCAACTGGTACACCAGGTGATATTAGTGTTCAACCCGGGGCAATTATAGCTAGTCCAACTTCTGCAAGTAATTCTGGTGGCTTAATTGCGTTATACGGTACCAATGTAACCAATGGTGGTACGATTTCTTCTCCAGATGGACAAACTATTTTAGCAGCCGGTCAGCAAGTCGGTTTAGCTCCACACAACTCAAACGATCCAGCCTTACGTGGACTCGATGTTTATGTAGGAACGGGTGGTGGAACGGTAACAAATTTAGCGAATGGTTTGATTAACGCTCCGTTTGGAGATGTTACCATTGCGGGTAAGACAATTAATCAACTCGGTGCTATAACGAGTTTAACATCGGTTGCATTAAATGGACGTATCGATCTTCTCGCTGCTTATAATTCAGTCAGTGGTGGTGGCTATTCAGGGGTTCCAGCTTTTTTACCGTCGACAACTGGAAGTATTACTTTTGGCCCTTCAAGTATCACACAAATCATTCCAAATCTTTCTGATACGACTGATACGGTGGTAGGTACACAATTAGCATTATCTTCTCAGATTAATGCGACTGCTTTATCAATTTATGCTGGAACTAACGCTAATATTCTTGCCCCAAGTGGAAGCATTAACTTTCAAGCGGGTAATTATTATGTTACCGGTACTGGTGCATTCGCGTTAGATCAATTTGCTTATACAAACGGCCAAATTTACATAGATACTGGCGCTGCAGTTAGCGCAGCTGGCTCAAGCAATGTTAACGCATCAGTTGCTGAAAATATTATCTCGGTGCAGTTACTTGGCCCTGAACTTGCAAATTCTCCATTGCAACAAAATGGGCCTCTTCAAGGACAATCAATTAGTGTAGATGTGCGTCAAACGGGTATTTATAATGGTACACCTTGGATTGGTACACCATTAGCAGATACGAGTGGGTATGTAGGCTTAATTCTTCGTAATATTGCAGAATTAACTACTGCCGGTGGTTCTGTGCAATTTAATGCGGGTAATTCTGTTGTTGTGAAGTCTGGTGCCACAATTGATGTCTCAGGTGGCTGGATTAATTATCAAGGTGCGAATGTCACGTTAACACAGCTTGTAGATACGAGTGGAAATATCGTACCGATCAATCAAGCTACACCAGATAGAACTTACTTAGGTATTTATAATCCCTTTGATACTAAAACGAATGCAAAATGGGGTACAGTTGTTACCTCCACCAATCCACAATTACTTACAACGTTTGATCCTGGTTATGTTCAAGGTGGTAATGGTGGAACACTAAGTATTCAAGCTCCCTCAGTAGCGCTCCAAGGTTCAATGACCGGGGTGACTCGCTCAGGACCCTTTCAGGTGTCTTCACCTCCTACGCCTAGCGCCTTTTCGTTATTCATAGCAGGCCAGGATCTTTCACTGCCTAGTTTTAATTATCCTTTATATTCACCCTATAACCCTTCAATCATTTTTCAATCGAATGGTTCTTCATCGCAACCTGCAGCATTTGCTTTAACGAGTTCTGGTACGCCAAATCTTCTGAGTACAGCGCTTCAAACGCAAATCGTATTACCACCGACACTTCTTGGTACTACAGGATTTGGATCGGTAAATATTAATAATAGTGACGGTTCTATAACAATTCCTAGTGGATCTAATTTAACAGCGTCCGCTGGAGGTGGATTATCACTTGTTGGTGCCTCAGTTAATATTAATGCAAATATTACGATACCATCTGGTAGTGTCTCATTTACTGCGCTTGATTTCTCTCCTTATGCAAATCGTGCCTTGGGTGGTGGCGTAGCATCTATACCTGCTGTTAATACATCTCGTGGTACAGTGACTCTTGGTATTGGTGCACAAGTGGATGTCTCAGGTATGGTTGTAGATCAACGTCTTGGAGCTATTACACAAACGATTTCACCAATATTAACTAAAGGTGGGTCGGCTAGCTTTGACGGATTTAGTATAAATTTACAAAACGGATCAGGGGTTAATGTATCAGGCGGTGTAAATGTGAGTGCTCTTGGTGCTGCAAGCTATGGTACTGGTGGTGCAATTTCTATCAGTGGTGGTGTTGATCCACTGGTTCCTCCTTTAGTTGGAGGTAGCTTTGCCATGGGTTCTACGCTCAGTGGTTTTTCAGGTGTACAAGGAGGTTCTTTATCTATTCAAGCGCCGCTTGTTCAAGTCGGTGGAACTTCCGCTCCTTCAGGAACACTTCTATTAACCCCTCAATTTTTTAGTTCTGGTGGTTTTAATAGTTTTTCAATTAGTGGGCTAGGTACACCTACGTCTCAAAGTGGTGTTTATAATCCTGCTGTATCAATCTTACCTAATACAATCATACAACCAATCGTTACTAGTAAGGTAGAACAAGCGGATCCTTCCTCCCCAACAGGCTATTCGTTACAGCCACTAATATTACCTCAAGCAGCACGTAATCCTATTAATATTTCATTTAGTGCTTTAGGTGTTCGTAATCCATACAACTCCACAGCTTCTTTACTTGTTGCTGGAAATTTAATAGATGGTCTTGGGTCTGTTATTCAAACAGATCCATTGGGAAAAATATCCTTCACTGGTGATACGGTAACTATGTTAGGATCGATAATTGCACCTGGCGGAATCGTTTCCCTAACTGGTGGAAAAGATTCAGGATTTTTATTTCCAAGTGCTACAACCGTATTACCAACCTTAGATTTAGGACCTAGTAGTTTTATTTCTACAAAAGGAACCATTGTTTACACTTTAAATCCAGAAAATGTAACCACGGGACGAATTTTGGATGGGGGTACAGTTAATTTAGGAGGCAATATAGCAGCTGAAGCAGGTTCAAAAATAGATGTTTCTGGTGTGAGTGGGGAACTTGATTTTCAAGCTGGTTATACAGGTACTTCATCCCTAAAGAACAATTCTACTTCAGGTCAGCTTTTGATTCCTTATAAGGTAGATAGTAATGGCGGTGTCTTAAATGCAACGGGAGCTCAGGAATTATTTTTAGATTCAACATTGTTAGGCTCAGCGGGTGGTAGCTCTGCTGTAGGCGGAACCTTGTCTTTATCCTCTGGATTATATTTTCCAACTGGATCAGCAGTAACACAAACACCGCTTAGTGTTACTATGACAATTGGACAATCTGGCTCTGTAATACCAACTTCATTCTATTCTGCTGGGCAAACGGCAATAGGTCATTCGATTGTTAATTCGAGTGGAGTAGCTATACCAGCTGGTGGATATTTTTCAGCAGCTAACTTTAATTCAAGTGGTTTCGCGTCACTAGCTATTTTAGGTACGCCTCAATTTAATGGACCTGTTACAATTAATGCACCAGGTAGTCTTATTATTGGTACAGGTGGTGTAATATATGCTAATAATTCTGTGAACTTAAACGGTTCTTTCGTAGCTGTTGGAACTCCCTTTATTAGTCCTCAAGCTGCACTGCAGCAGACATCTGTTTTCACGTATCAAGGACAGAATTTTTATGTCGCTCCAACACCTGGTTCTGGTTCTTTAGCGATTAACTCTCCTGTAATTAATGTGGGTAGCTTGTCTCTTCAAAACATGAGCAAGGCAACTTTCACGGCAACGAACGGTGATATTGTTGGAGATGGTTATTTTGATATTGCAGGTTCTCTTACAATGACTGCTGGTCAAATTTATCCACCAACGGATACTCTATTTCAAGTTACAGCGTTTGATTCTAAAACGAATTCTACTGTAAATCCTGGATCAATTTCCATTTTAGCTTCTGGAACACGACCACTTCCTTTATCTGCAGGAGGATCACTTAATTTGTACGCTACAACGATTACTCAAGGAGGATCACTTGTAGCTCCTATTGGTGTTATCAATTTAGGTTGGGATGGCGTGGGCACAGCTCCATCGAATATGTTATCTGGTGGTTTAAATACTGCACCTATTACAACGCAGCTTACTTTATCTGCAGGAAGTCGCACTTCTGTTTCTGCGATCGATCCAATATCTAATACTAATTTTACGATTCCTTACGGATTAATTTTAAATGGAGCTTCATGGATTGACCCATCAGGTACGGATATTACTAACGGTGGCATTCCTTCTAAGATTGTTAATCTATCCGCTAAAAATATTATAGACGTAGCTGGCTCTACTGTCGATACACGCGGTGGTGGTGACCTTCTAGCGTATCAGTGGGTCTCAGGCGTAGGAGGTACAAACGATATTTTAGCATCAGCTACCAGTTTTGCTATAGTTCCTACTTATGGACTATCTTATGCTCCCTATGCTGCTTATAATACAAATCCAATTACCAATTATCTAGGATCCGATCCTGGCTATATTAATTCAAAGCTTTTTGCTGGTGAACAAATATTCTTACAAGCTTCTCCGGGTTTATCTGCAGGCGTGTATACCGTACTACCTGCGAGGTATGCCTTGTTGCCTAATGCTTATTTAATAACACCAACTAAAGGGGTTCCAACAAATGAAGCTACGGTTCAACCAGATGGTTCTACAGTGGTTTCTGGTTATGTCTTTAGTGGATTAAATTCTACACGTAGCTCTAGTCCGCTTTTTGCAGCTTTTGACGTTGCATCTAATTCGGTTGTTTCTTCTCGGGCTCAGTACAATAAGTCCTATGCGAATACGTTCTTAAAAGATAGTGCAGTAGCAAGTAGTAGCTCAGTTCCTCGTTTACCACTTGATTCTGGACAACTTAGTTTCACTGCCACACAGAGCATGAGTATCGCTGGGTCTGTACAAGCGAGTGCTATTGGCGGTGGTTTAGGTGGGTTAGTCGATATTGCAAGTCCAGGCGATATTCTCATCACAGCCACATCTTCACAAGCTCAAGCTGGTACCTTAGTGCTAAGTGCAGCAACTCTTTCTGCTTTTAGCGCAGAAAGTCTATTAATCGGTGGTAATCGAACCGTAACTTCCACAGGTACGCTTATCACGGTTGATGCTAATAATTTAACTTTAAGTAATAGTGGCAGCGCATTAAGCGCTACCGATGTCATTCTTGTAGCAAATAATAATTTAACACTTTCAGCTGGTTCAATTATACAGGCTACGGGTGCTGCTTATGCTACACCACAGCAACTTTTAATTGGCTCTAGTACCAAGACCGGAAGTGGCAATGGCGCTTTAGTTGAAGTGTCGCAGGGACCTACATCGGTATTAACACGCTATAATGTAACTCAAGCGAGTGGTCCTAACTTAAGTGTTGGTGCCGGCACAAAACTTTCAGGTTCTTCTATTATATTGGATTCCACTCAAGCAACAGCGGTAGATCCATCGACGGTATTTACAAGCCAAGCTCTGTCGCTAGATAGCGGACAGATTCAAGTTGAATTAAATAATCCTGGTAATGTACCAGCTATTACTGGTTTAACACTTCTTCCAAGTACTGTAGCAAATCTGCAGGCTATACAGTCATTGTCTTTACTGAGTTATTCTACGATAGACATCTACGGTACAGGTCAGTTAGGTGCTACGACAAGTTCTGGTGCTCCATCAGGATTATTTCTAGGTCTAGAATCTGGTGAAATTCGTGGATTTAATACCCAAGGTGGTACGGTAACTTTATCTGCTCAAACGATCAAATTAGATAATGGAGATCTAATCACAGGTCCGACTGCTACATCTAATCCTAGTGGTAATCTTGTCTTTAATTCCTCGAATTTGATATTTGGATCTAATCCATTTCTCATTAATCAATATTCGAATGTAGCGTTTAATGCTACCCAGGCTATTACATTCCAATCAAGCGGCTCTGTAAATGTAAGTGGTACAGTTACAGCTACGACACCCTATATTACAGCAGGTACCGGGGTAACGCAGTCCCTAACAGCTTCCCAAGCCTTAAATTTAACAGGCGGTGTAACATCGACTCCTGCTTCATCTCTTGCTGGCTTAGGAGCTAATCTATCATTCACAGGCTCGAGTGTTTCTGTAAATAACACTATTTTTGCTCCAAGTGGGTCTATTTTACTTCATGCCTCCAGCGGTCAACTCACCGTTGGTAATTTATTACCAACAAAACTCGATGTTAGTGGTCAATCGGCTTCTTTCTATGATTTACAATCCAACACGAATGCAGGGCAGATCATCCTAACTGCAGATCTGGGATCTGTAGTGTTTGGTAATAATTCGCTCATTAATGTATCAGCGCAAACTTTAGGAGGTAACGCTGGTACACTACGTATCAATGCGCCACTAGGTTCATTCAATCTAGCTGGTAGTCTCAATGGTAGCAGTGGAGCACAAGGTGTTAATGGATCTTTTAGTTTAGATGAAAATAATAGCTCTTTAAGTTCACTAGACAGTATTAGTACTATTCTCGCTTCAAGCGGCTTTACTCAAAGTGTTCAATATCGTGTACGTACAGGTGATGTAACGCTAACAGGTTCGACGATTGCTAAGAATTTTACATTATCAACGGATGCAGGTTCGATTACAGTAGGTTCTACTGGTTTAATTAATGCTTCAGGCTTAATTGGTGGTACGATAGATCTAGAGTCGAATGGTAGTATCACGCTGCAAAATGGTTCAAAGCTTACGGTCGCAGCACAGAACTTTAATGCAGCAGGTAAAGGCGGCCTTGTTAATTTATTTGCAGGTTCGGAAATCAATGGAATCGCAAACGCAAATGGATTCATAAATTTACAATCTGGATCAACGATCGATTTATCCGTAGCTTCATTTACAAATTCAAGTGCTTCACTAGGAAATCTTACGGGTGTTCTTCATCTAAGAGCTCCGCAGACATCCTCTGGCAATGATCTACAAGTTTCTTCCCTTAAAGCTACGATAATTCAGCCTTCGAGTATAATTTTAGAAGGATATTCCGTTTACAACCTAACGGCTTCAGGAGGTGTTATTACAAGTGCTTTAGAATCTGCAATTAATTCGAATGGACAAGCTTTTGGATTAAATACAGCTGCTATTTCAAATCGACTATTAGGAACAGGTTCATCACTCAGTAATGTCGTTCACATTCAACCAGGTGCTGAAATAATTAATACAAATGGAGATTTAATACTGAGTACTCCATGGGACTTATCGACATTCCGTTATGGTCCATCAGCTTCATCCTCACTCTTAGGCTCTGGTGAACCAGGTAACCTCGTTTTGAAGGCCTCCGGAAATGTTGATTTCTCTTATGCACTTGTTGCTGGGCAAGCTAACTATGGATCTTTAAGTGACGGTTTTGGTGGGACCTCAAGTTATGGACTATGGGATCAAGCCTTACTCCCTGCGGGAAGTCTTTCATGGTCGTATCAAATTACAGCTGGTTCAGACTTTAAGTCTGCTAATCTATCGACTGTCTTACCGCTTAGTGCACTAGCTGCAAATAGTGGTTCAGTATTGCTTGGACTAGGTTCTAATCCATTGCCGCTTAAGTCTACTTCTCCTAAGGGAGGTATTATTCCAAATTACTTTGAAACGATACGTACAGGTACCGGCTCAATTGGAATAAATGCTGGTAGGGATATTCAATTACTTAATTCACTTGCTACAATTTATACAGCAGGTACGCAAATAGCTAACCCTACTACAGTAATCACAGCAGGTGACTTTAGCTTACCGAATTTATCTCTTTTAATTAAGAATTCACTTCTTGGAGCTACCCAATTGCCTATTGCTACAGCTCAATTTAGTATGGAAGGTGGAAATGTCAGCTTGTTTGCTCAACAAGATATTTCGCATCAACTCATTTCAGGTTCACCTGCTGTAACGTATCAGGATTCATCCTTAGAGATGCCTAATAATTGGCTTTATAGACAAGGTTACATTAATCCAGCCACAGGACAATTCGCAGCCTCTTATGCAGGTGGTCCGAATGAATCTACAGCTTGGTGGGTCGATTTCTCAAATTACTTTGAAGGTGTCGCTGCTTTAGGTGGTGGTAATGTAGCCCTATCAGCTGGAAGAGATATCAATAATATTGATGCTGCCGTTCCTACGAATGCTCGTATGGCTGCAGGTACGCCAAGTATTTCCAATCTTGTTGAATTAGGTGGTGGTAACTTAAGTGTAATCGCAGGGCGCAATATCAATGCAGGTGTATATTATGTGGAACGTGGAACCGGTACACTACAAGCGGGTGGATCAATTCTTACTAATAGTACACGAGCAGCAATTACCCAGGCTCAAGCCATTCAATTACAAAGTTCTAGCCTAACAGCAGATTCATCAACATGGCTACCTACTACGTTATTCTTAGGTAAAGGAAGTTATCAAATTGATGCTGGTGGAGATGTGCTACTAGGACCGATTGCTAATCCTTTCTTACTTCCTTCTGGACTTAATAATAATGCCTACGAAAAGAGCTATTTTTCGACCTATGCTCCTAGTGATAGTGTGAATGTTAACTCACTTACAGGTGATATTACTTTTAAAGATAGTCCTGCAAATACTGACTCAGGTTCGCTATTTGCGTGGTATCAAAATGTTCTTCTTTACGACTCAGCACACAATTCTACATACGCTTCATATTCACAACCTTGGTTAAGACTAGTTGAGAATTCTGTACTTCCTTTCCAAACCGTTATGGGTTTGATGCCACCAACACTTAAGGCAAATGCTTATTCAGGTAATATTAATATTGTTGGTAGTCTTATTTTAGCTCCATCTGCTACTGGTCAGTTAAACCTTGCTGCCAACAAGTCAATTAATGGTATGCAATCTAACGGTGAGACGATGCTTAACGGTGTTCCTACACAAATTTGGAACTCAAGTCTGATAGATCTCTCCGATGCAGATCCAACCCGTATTCCATCAATCACTTCTCCACTTGCCTTATCAACGGCTCAGGCCCTCACGCCAACGGTTACACCCATTCATTTAATGGATAACTTGGATTCTATTTTTGCTGTATCAGGTTCAACCACAGGTGCCGCTTCATTAATCCAGACAAAATCGGCACTCCATGCACCAGGCCCACTTCACCTCAATGATCTGCAACCCGTGCATTTATATGCAACTAAAGGTAATATTTCTGGTTTAACACTGTTCGCTGGTAAAACAACTGATGTTATCGCGGGGCTAGATATAACCGATGTAGGTATATATATTCAGAATGTAAATGCTTCCAATATTAGTATTGTTAACGCAGGCAGAGATTTAATTGCGTATGATCCTAATTCTGCACTACGACTCCTGGCTCAATATCCTGGTAACTCGTTATTGGTTGGTAACTCTAATGATCCTGGTCCCTTAAGTGGTAATCCGACTTCTGGAGATATTCAAATCAGTGGTCCAGGTACACTTGAAGTCCTTGCTGGACGTAATTTAGTTTTAGGTATTGGTCCAAATGCAACAGACGGTACAGCTGTTGGTATAACAAGCATTGGTAACTCACTTAATCCATATCTCACCTTTACTGGTGCTGATATTATAACGGGTGCAGGTATTGGTTCAGCGTCAGGTATTGATCAAAGTCAGCTTGGATTTAATACCTTTATAAGTGATTTCCTAAATCCATCCACAGGTTCTACATACGCATCTCGGTATCTTGCAGATCTTGCAACTTTGATGGGTGTATCAAATCAATCTACTACCCAGGTATGGAATCAATATAATGCGCTAAGTACTAAAGCTAAGGATAATTATGCTCTGAGTATTTTCTATTTAGTCTTACGTGACGCAGGTCGAGATCATAATATTAAAACTTCACCTGGATACGGTAATTATGCTGCAGGTTACAAAGCTATAAATGATCTATTCTCAGGTACAAAGTGGCAGGGTAGTATAAATCTGACCTCTAAAGAGGTTATGACTGCTAGTGGCGGTAATATCAGTTTATTTGCACCAGGTGGTGATTTAACGGTGGGTGTCAATACAACTGGAAATCCAGCTGTTGATCAGGGTATTTTGACTCAGTACGGTGGAAGCATAAATATCTTCACGCATAGTGGTGTAAATGTTGGTACATCTCGTATTTTCACGCTGCGTGGTGGCAATGAAACCATATGGTCAAGTACAGGTGATATTGCGGCAGGTGAATCAGCTAAAACTGTTCAGTCCGCACCTCCTACACGTGTATTGATCGATCCACAAAGCGGTGCTGTTCAAACGGACTTAGCAGGTTTAGCTACCGGTGGTGGTATCGGTGTACTTGAAACAGTTGCTGGTATACCTCCTGCAGACGTTGATCTAATAGCTCCTGCCGGTGCTATCAACGCAGGTGATGCTGGTATTCGTGCTTCTGGAAACTTAACTCTATCGGCTGTTAAAGTCGTTAATGCAGGTAATATTCAGGTAGGTGGCGCAACCGTAGGTTCACCT
>Ga0208618_1000761_pt1 | contig 13961 bp, 8 predicted proteins | sample CryBogCBE18Jul08_FD_184585 | JGI IMG/M metagenome (GOLD analysis project Ga0208618, IMG submission 184585) | Freshwater microbial communities from Crystal Bog, Wisconsin, USA - CBE18Jul08 (SPAdes) | ecosystem: Environmental > Aquatic > Freshwater > Lake | place: Crystal Bog, Wisconsin, USA...
AGGTGTACAGATCATAGCTGAACGATTAGAGAACTTCCCTGATGAGTTTATTAAATGGAAAAGTTATATTCAATGGTCAATTCACGATGCTGAAAGCCCATTGGAAGAACACGAGAAAGTTTTTCTTTCAGATGCTTACACAAAAGCTAAACGAGTGCAATACAATGCTGATGTTTTAAAACAAATTCACGATGGGCCTAAAATAAAATACAAAACCGAAGGAAGATATGCAACATTATGGAGTGATCCGATGTCGGCATTTGGTAGCCCACAAATTAAAGCCGAAGGTCAGAATATCGGATATGGTACTTTAATAAATGATAATAACAGTTGACTTTGAGACGTACTACTCCAAGGACTTTGGCTTTAACAAGTTGACGACCGAGGAGTATGTACGCGACCCACGCTTTGAAGTAATCGGTGTGGGTGTCCAAGTGGACGACGGCGAGCCAATCTGGTTTTCGGGTACACACGATGAGATAAGAAAGTTCTTGCTCAAGTATGACTGGAAGCACAGCATGATGCTCGCCCATAATACTTTATTCGATGGCGCAGTTCTCCATTGGATATTCAACATCACACCTATGATCTATGGCGATACACTTTGTATGGCGAGAGCATTACATGGTGTTGAGGTAGGTGGGTCACTCGCTAAACTTTCTGAAAGATATCAGATAGGTATTAAAGGTACGGAGGTTGAGGACGCAAAAGGTAAGACGCGCCTTGACTTCACGCCCGAAGACTTGGCGCGCTACGGAGAGTACTGCAAGAATGACGTTGCGCTAACGTACAAGTTGTTCACCATCATGTCTAAGGGATTTCCCTATGAAGAGTTGCGCCTGATCGACATCACTCTGCGGATGTTTACTCACCCCATGCTTTACCTCGACCAAACTATCCTACGGGAGAGGCTTACCAACTTGGTTGAAGAAAAGAACAATCTATTGCGTTCGCTGATGAGCTACCTGGGGTGCGCAAACGAAGAAGAAGTGCGTAAGAAACTCTCTAGCAATGCCAAGTTCGCCCAAGCTCTGAAAGAACTAGGCGTCGATGCACCCAAGAAAGTAAGTCCGACTACTGGCAAGGAAACGTGGGCATTGGCTAAAAAGGATGAGGGATTCTTAGCCCTACTGGAGCATGAGGATGTTGCCATTCAGCACCTATGCGCAGTGCGTTTGGGTACTAAGTCTACGCTTGAGGAGAAAAGACTTGAGCGATTCATCGACATCGGGAAACGGCACAGTGACCTCGTGCCTATCCCCTTGAAATATTATGGCGCACACACAGGTCGTTGGAGCGGGACAGACAAGATCAACTTCCAAAACCTGCCGAGCCGTGATCCTAATAAGAAAGCATTAAAGTATGCCATCGTGCCACCCGAAGGGTACAAGATCATCAACTGTGACTCTTCACAGATCGAGGCTAGGGTGTTGGCATGGCTGGCTGGACAAGATGCAGTTGTTAAACAATTCGCAGATGGAGAGGACGTTTACTCTATCTTTGCGTCCAAGGTCTATGATAGGGTAATTACTAAGAAAGACCCAACTGAGCGCTTTGTGGGGAAAACCTGTATTCTGGGCCTAGGGTATGGGACTGGCGCTAACAAATTACAGCACACACTGTCTACCTCTCAACCTGTATCCGTGAAGATCGATTCGGTCGAAGCCGAACGCATAGTCGATGTTTATCGTGAAACAAATGAGCGCATTCCTGAGTTATGGTCAGAGGCTGATCGGATGCTCAACGCCATGATGAGCTCTAAGTTTACAGAACCGCGTCGTTTTGGTCAGCACTCATGCGTGTTTTTTGATAAAGAAGGCATCATATTGCCCAATACTTTACGAATAAGGTATCCAAATTTGCGTCGGGAGGAGATGGATGGCAAGACAAAGACTGTCTATGATTCTCGCAGAGGAACTATATCCATATGGGGTGGGGCAGTTGTAGAGAATGTTGTTCAGGCATTGGCTAGGATTATCGTGGGTACTCAGATGGTTGAGATCAATGATAAGTATCCTATTGCATTGACTGTCCATGACGCTGCCGTTGTGATCGTGCCCGAGGATGAGGAAGCCGAGGCAATCTCTTATATAACTGGCATCATGTCCAAAGCGCCGTCGTGGGCTGAAGGCTTGCCTGTTTCCTGTGAAGCAAAAATAGGTGCATCTTACGGCGATTGCTGATAAGATGACACATCAAAACTTCCAGTTCAATACAGTCATGCAAAACATCACTTGGTCTTTCTCTAAACTAAAGGACTACATCAACTGTCCCAAGCAGTACAACGCTGTCTACATCACCAAAGAGTTTCCTAAACAGATGACCAAGGAGATGGCATTTGGTAATAAAGTACACAAGGCGCTTGAGGATTACGTTAAAGATAGTACTCCGCTACCGCCCAACTATCAGCACTACGTTCCACAGTTAGAACCTTTGCGCGTGATGGATGGAGTCAAGTATCCTGAGTATCGGATGGGGCTGAAGTTCAATAGAGAGCCATGCGACTTTTACGATAAAGAAGTTTGGGTGCGAGGCATCGCTGATTTGCTGGTGCTACAAGATGACCATGCGTTTATTGTTGATTACAAGACAGGCAAGGTCAAGAATGCAGACCCAAAACAATTGCAGTTGATGGCGCTTATGGTGTTCCAACATTTTCCGCAGATCAAACACATCGATGCAGGATTATTGTTTGTGGCATTCAAACAGTTCATAACGTCAGAGTATTCAGTCGATGATAAAGAAAAGCTTTGGTCAGACTTTGAACCTGATCTGATGCGTATGTCTGTATCGCATGAAACCGATACATGGCAAGCGAACCCAAGTGGACTCTGCGGATGGTGTCCAGTAAAATCATGTGAATTTCATAAGGAGCGATAATGCCTTACGTCAACAAGCCAAGACCATATAAGAAAGAATACGAGCAACAGAAAGCTCGCGGTGAACTCAAGCGTCGTGAAGAGCGTCAGCGCGCACGTCGAGCCATCGACAAGATGTATCCTGATCGCGATAAGAATGGTGAAGCAGACATTCGCCAAGGCAAAGATGTAGCCCATGTTAAAGCATTAGATAAAGGCGGATCAAACAAGGCTGGCGTGTTCATCGAGACTGCACACGGCAACAGATCATTCAAGCGCGACTCCAAGGGTAACCTAGTATCAGAAACTACTAAATCTGAGAAGGGCGAAAAAAAGTTGAGTAAAGTTATAAAATTGAAGAAATAATACTTGACATTTTTTAAACTGTCCCTATAATTAGAAACAAGCTGGCATCTCACTGCTCGGTCGTAAGGTATGAGTGGATCGTAAGCCTACTTTGCAGGGCTATAACCATATCAGTTAGTCGGCGGTCTTTTCTCTCCTGAAGTAGACCTTTCACCGCGACAGGACTAGCCGTATAGGGGGGCGTTCCCCCTATCCGTTAAACAGTTTAATTTAGTAAGGGACAGTAATGGTTTTAATTGGTAATGAGGCAGTCAACTTCCAATGCCCAACAGACACGGCGCAACGGATTAAGAATTGCATAGAGCGTTCAGAGATACTTGCCAATCACGGCAACGGACTCTCAGATGTACTTGTTTACTTTGATCTTGAGGAAATGCAAGAGCTGTCAAGGATAGCAAGCCATCAGGTAAAAGTTCCTTCACCGATAGAATACTCATACGGCTGGCCTGGGATGTTCAAACCATTCGACCACCAAAGAGATACTTCTAGATTTCTCACACTTAATCGTCGGGCCTTCTGTTTCAATGAGGCAGGTACAGGTAAAACATCTGCGGCGATTTGGGCGGCAGACTATCTCATGCAGATGGGCGTCATCAAACGTGCGCTAGTAATCTGCCCCCTATCAATCATGCAAAGCGCATGGCAAGCCGACCTCTTCAAAACTACCATGCACCGAACGTGCGGTATCGCGCATGGCACAACATCTAAACGGCAGAAAGTAATTAAAGGTACTTATGAGTTTGTCATCATTAACTATGATGGGGTAAATGTTGTAGAGAAAGAGATTGCCGAAGGCGGCTTTGATCTGATTATCGTAGACGAAGCAAACGCCTACAAGACTCCTTCCACGAAGCGCTGGCGCACTCTTGCGCGTCTGATCAAGGCAGACACATGGTTATGGATGATGACAGGCACACCTGCCGCCCAGTCTCCAGTCGATGCGTTTGGCCTTGCTCGACTCGTGAGCCCATCGCGAGTACCCAAGTATATGACCGCATGGAAAGATATGGTGATGACTCAGTTGACTCGGTTCAAGTGGATTCCGAAACCTAACGCAAGGGATTTGGTATATAGCGCATTGCAACCAGCCATACGTTATGAAAAAGCACAATGTCTTGACTTGCCTGATTTGGTTTATCAGACAAGGCTTGTGCCACTTACACCGCAAGCTACTAAGTTTTATAGAGAGCTTGTTAAAGAGATGCAGATTCAGACAGTTGGTGAAACCATAAGTACCGTCAATGCGGCGGCATCTCTGTCAAGACTATTACAGCTATCAGGTGGTGCAGTTTATACCGATGGCGGTAACGTGGTTGAGTTCGATGTGTCGCCTAGACTCAACGTGATGTTAGAGGTGATTGAAGAAACGACTAATAAGGTTTTAATTTTTGTTCCGTATCGACACACACTAACACTTATTAAGACTTTCTTAGATAAACAAGGAGTATCCAATGAAGTAATTTCAGGCGATGTCACGGCGAGTCAACGTGCATCAACATTCAATAATTTCCAAACTATGACAAACCCTAGAGTTTTACTAATTCAACCACAAGCGGCTTCACATGGTGTAACATTGACCGCCGCTGATACCGTTATCTTTTGGTCTCCAGTGATGTCAGTCGAAACGTACTTACAATGTATTGCTCGTATTGATAGAGTGGGACAGAAAAATAAAATGACAGTGATACACCTTCAAGGGTCTGAGGTGGAACGACGTATGTACTCAATGTTGCAGAACAAAGTAGACTTACATGAAAAATTGGTAGACCTATACAAAGAGGAGTTAGAAGATGAGTAACGCAGAAGAGTTAGTAGCAGACTTTATTGAGATTCGTAGAGCAAGAGAAAAATTAAAAAGTCAGTACGAATCAGAAGATGAAGATTTGAAAAATGCAATGGAAGAAATCAAAGCGGCATTGTTGACCATCTGCAATGACGCAAGTGTTAACGGATTAAAGACTACAAGTGGCACGGTAACGCGCCAAGTCAAAGAACGATTCTTCTGTACTGATTGGGATGAGTTCAAGAAGTTTATTGAGACCGAGGGTTCAATTGATTTGCTTGAGCGTCGCATCAGCCAAAAGAATTTTAAAGAATTTATGAATGACAGAGAATCTCTCCCTGTTGGCATAAATGCCATGCGTGAGTATGACATCATCGTGCGCAAGGCTTCAACCAGTGAAACTACAGTTTAAGGAAATCAAAATGAGTAACGATCTCGCAACAATTTTAGGCACAGACAATTTAGTAGAACTTGGTCTTGATGAAGATACCAAGGCAGTGGCAGGTGGCGCTACGTCAGGCAACGTAAGAATCTCTATCGAGGGTCGAGTGTTCCGTAAAATCGTAGGCGGTAAAGAGGTCTCTGTAAACGGAGACAGCTCTATGAATGTTATCTTTGTCAAGATGGCACACGATGCTTCACGCACTTACTATTCTTCAACATACAAGAAAGGCGTTAAGCTTTCTCCTGCTTGTTGGTCTAATGATTCTAAGACTCCCGACGAAGAGGTAGATAACCCACAATCTGATTCATGTGCAACATGCCCTCAGTCTGTCAAAGGTTCAGGCATGGGTGGTCAAGGTACGGCTTGCCGTTTGTCTTGGAGAACTGCGGTTGTTTTACCGAACGATCCAGCAGGTCATGTGCATCAGTTGGTTCTGCCAGCCACAAGTACATTTGGTAAGGAAGAGAATGGCAGATGGCCTTTCAGACCATACATTCAAATGCTTGCTAACAACAATGTAAGCGCAGGTAAGATCATCACGAAGATGGAGTTTGATATCAACTCTCCTGTTCCTCGTTTGTTGTTCTCACCAGTGGGCGCAGTGGGTCAAGAACTCAAGCACATTCTTTTGGCACAGAGCAAGTCTCCTGCCGCTGAGAATGCAATCAAGCTCACAGTCTATAAGTCTGATACGCAAGATGAGACTGAAGTCCCTGAGCCTACAAAGCGCGACGTGAAGAAGCCTGCTCCCGAGAAGGTGGAAGACGTTAGCGACATTGTGAAGAAATGGACTAAGAAGTAATGCCACGCACTTACAGCACTGGCTTGACTGATAGCGTCAGGAATGCTGACTCGTATCGGCTAGGCATTGACCTAGCTGATACTTGCATTAAAGCAAATTTTCCTGCGGCGTATGTAGCACAAGTCTTTGATACAACTCGTCAAACCATATACACATGGTTTAGGGGTGGGAAGATTCGCCCGAAGAAACGTGCGAAGATTGAAACATTTATTGAACTGGTAGAGGAGGATATGAAGAGAGGACTATTGCCATGCAAGAACCTCGCTGACGCACGCGCCTATCTGAAAGACATGGTTGGTCGCCCAATCAAGGTAGGTTAAACATTTGTAACTCATAGCGGGGGTGTCCCCGCTATTTTTGTCTCTGCGAATAAAATGAACAAAGAATTTTTTGAAAAGGTTTTCCCAACGCAGGGGTATGTGTGCATAGCTGGAATAGATAAAACTGGAAAGATAACACCAAGATTTGCGACCGATATTGACAAAGCGCTTGAGATAGCACAGAAGTTTATTGATGCAAATATAAATGTTTACTTCACACCTGGAACTTATTCTGGACTCAGACGTACTGCCGACACTTGTGTATTTGTAAAAGCATTCTTCCTTGATTTGGATGTGATGCACGGCAAGAATAAATACGACAGCAAAGAAGCCGCACTGTCAGACATCGATAGATTTTGTACGGAGATCAACTGGCCCTTACCCGTGGTGATAGATTCGGGTGGTGGGATACATGCTTATTGGATACTGGATCAAGAGATTCCCGGCGATGAGTGGAAAGAGTACGCTAAGAATTTTAAGCAGTTATGCTTAGACCATAAGATGATCATCGATGAAAGCGTGCCTGCTGACGCAGCGCGTCTGATGCGAATCCCTGGAACATCTAATTATAGATACGATCCACCCATGCCGTCGTCATTGCTGACTGACGTACAGACTCATCCATTTGAAAAACTAGTGAGCGCATTGGGAAGTGTGCAATCCAAGTTTGACATCAAAGCAGTTGAGAAAGGATTAGACGACGATACCAAAGCTATATACGAAGCGCGTAGAAGCAATTTTGAATACGACTTCAATACCATAGCTATTAAAAGTTTGGAAGGAAATGGTTGTGGACAAATTAGAAAATTACTCACCGAAGACGGTTGCGAGGAGCCACTGTGGTACGCTGGAATATCTGTCGCCACTAGGTGTCGTGATGGCAGTACTGCCATACATTCAATGTCGGAGCACGACTCACGATATGATTACGACAACACAGAACTCAAGGCCCAACAGTCCTTATCCGCCGCTGAGTGGTCTCATGGCTGTGAAGCATTTGAACGAGCCAATAGAGCAGGATGCGATGGATGTGCCTACAAGGGGAAGATATCAGGGCCTATCAAGCTTGGACAGATACTCAGAACCCCCGAACCCGAGGCCGAACAAACTGCCGAAGAGAACGCACCTAGGCAGAGTGAGAACAAGAGAGTAGTCTTCCCCGATTTACTAAAGCCTTTTTCCAAAGGCGCAACAAGTGGCGTATACTTTACGCCCCCACCACGATCAACTAAGAAAGGAATGGTACAAGACCCCGATGAATTATTACTCCCCTTTGCAACCTACCCAGTTCAACGGCTGAACTCTCCTCACGATGGTGAGTGCTTGGTGATGCAAGTTGAACTGCCACTAGAGGGCACGAAAGAATATTTCTTGCCTTTGAAGGACGTAGGGTCACAAGAAAAACTGAAGACTATTTTGCTGAACAATAGCGTTACCTTTGAACCAACACAAATTGGCAGAGTGCAGAGCTATTTGGTGAAGTGGTCAACTTACTTAACCTCAACTAAGAGAGCTGATATTATGAGAATTCAACAAGGATGGACAGACAATCAAGAGTCATTTGTGATTGGAACAAACGAGTACATGGCTGATGGGCAGATGCGTTATTGCCCTCCGTCTCCCATGTCTAAGAATGTTGTTAAGCATTTGCACGAGAGCGGTAGCTATCAGATTTGGAGAGAAGCCGCGCAGATGTTCAACGACCCAGGCTATGAATGGCACGCATTCACAATGCTTTGCGGATTTGGTACGGCATTGATGGAATTAACAAACGTCAATGGAGTCACATTGTCTTTGGCTGGGCCTCCAGGTTGCGGAAAGACTGGAGCCATGATGGGCGCAACGAGCATTTGGGGCAAGCCCGATGCACTGGCTGTTTATGACGGCACACAGAATGCGTTGATTCAGCGCATGATCACACTAAAGAACATCCTGTTTCCATTGGACGAGCAGTCTAATGCAGATGGCAAGTTCATGTCGCACTTGATCTATAACATCTCATCAGGCCAACCCAAGATCAGACTGAAAGCCTCCACCAACGAGGAGCGCGAAGCGTCATTCAACACAAAGCAGATTGGCATCATCACGACCAATACACCCATGAAAGATATCATGGGCTTGTTCAAAGCCAACACCAATGCAGAGAACGTGCGCTTACTTGAGCCTTATATCCGTATGCCCAACACAGCGGGTTACGAGCTGACATCAGAGCGCGGTAAGGTAATGTTTGATGTATTCAAAACTCACTATGGGTTTGCTGGACCTATCTTTGTCAAAGAATTATTTAGACGAGGCATCCCTGAGATCAAGAGCTCTGTAGATAAAATGTATCTACGCATTGGTAATGAGTACACCCGGAACAGTGAGTACCGATTCATTGCTAACCTGCTTGCCGTAACCCGCAAGTCTGGTGAGATCATCAATGATTTAGGCATTGTTAACTTTGACTTGGACAGAATCTTTGATGTAGTGGGTAAAGACTTCATTGATATTATCAATGGCAAAGCCAAGGACGATTTAGATAATCGATCAGATGTGCTCGGTGATTTCATCAATAAGAACATCGCTAACATTCTTGTAATCAAAGATGGCAAGGTATCCACTGAGCCACGCAATGCGCTATACATCCGAGCCGAGGTAGATGAGAACTTGATTTGGGTATCATCCTCTGCCATCAAAGACTATCTGCGCGATATCAAGCTTGGGCCCAAAGAGTTTGAAATGCGCCTAGAGCAGTCTGGTCTACTCAAGGGTAGATTCAAGAAGCAGATGGCGGCTGGCTGGCGCGACGCAGTGGGTTCGCACAACGTGCAAGCCTACAAGATTGAGATGGACATATCCTACTTATTCAATGAAAAAGAAACTGACGGAATCGCAACCGTTTGACGAGCCGACCTGGATATTCCCATATACAGGCATGGAGATCGGGGACAGCTTCTTCATTCCGACGATGCGCCCCGCTTACATGGCATATGTAATCGACACCACTGCTAAGAAGTCTGGCATCAGGTGTCGATGCTTTACTACAACCGAGAAGAATGTTCTCGGTGTCAGGGCATGGCGAGTTACTTGATCTCTTCGATAACTTTAAAGCTATCTAGGAGATTGCGTTTCACCATGTTCTCCGCTTTCACAATCTCATCAAGTTGCTCTTTGCGCTCTCTGATAGACATTGTGTTATTGGTGCGTATTTGATTGGCAGCGGTTCTCAACTGCCTCAACGTACCATTGACTTGCTTGTTGTAGTACTGAACAAGATAGTAGTCCGATGCATGATCAGTTAGATATCTTTCCAACTGGTCAGGCTTGTCTTTGATTGAGTTGACCCGCTTCTCAATGGATTTAATTCTATTTTCGGCTTGGCTAAACTCCCGCGCATCGACGTTTGACTTAGTGCCCAAGAAGCTACTTAAGAAGAATGTATCGTTCTTCAAGTCCACATCTTTCTGCCCTGTCAATGTCAGGCCCAAGTTGGTAGCGCCTGTCAATGCCTTTGCCAAACCATCTATATAGTTATTAGCAAAGAAATACATTGTATTTGGACTCCAGTCTACTGCACCATTCGTAGTTTCAAACAATGTACGAGCCGCGTATTTGTAAAGTTCTGGGATGTTATCGCCGCCAGTATAGGCGTCGCCATACTTAGTCTGCCTGTTATTGTAGATCTCTCTGCCCAATCCGTCGATATTCATCACATATTCAAGGAAAGGACGAATAGCAGAAGGCGTAACTGTATCCAATGCCCATGCTGGGAAATTCTCAACCTTGTCAATATTCGATACTGGGAACGGCAAGAATGAATCTAATCCAGCATTAAGTATATTAGAGAGTCCATCAGCGATAGAAGCATGACCAGCAAATATTCCAGCGACCTGTGCGCCAGCCGATGCAAATGCGCCTAATCCAAAGCCCCAAGGAATTTGAATAATAGTGTCTGTACCAGGAATAAAGAATCTAGCATATCGTGTCCAACGAGACATGTCATCAGTTAAAACTTTATTGCGTCCTTGGTCGTCATCCCCAGACATCATCATAGCCATGAGATACATACCAACACCAACGCCAGCCAGTGAAGCTGCCATCACGCGAGCATTTCTTTGACGTTCTTTCATAGACTTTAGAGCATTGTTTATTTGCTCATCAGACATGCCCTTGGCTTTTTCTGTATCTCTAAACTGCTTCTCATTAATAGGCGTAAAAGCAGGAGCCAACGCTTCAATAGCACGCACAGCGCCTGTTGCTGCGGGCCTAAAGAACATATAAAGTGCACCAGCATTCTTACCCCAGCGTCCAACCTGTTCAAAGTTAGCTAGATTCTTGGCATATTCAACCGCTTGGATTTTTGCATCAGCCTTTGCTTTTTCTAACGGCATGCCCTTCTTCACGTTGTCTTTTGCAAGTTCCTCTTTTAGGAATCTATACGACGCAACGCGGCTAGACAATTCAAACATATCGTTGTATGTATCGATGAACTTATCTATCTGGTCTTTGGTCTTTAATATACCTGAACGACCAACCTCTTTAATAAGCTGGTCTAGCGCACCTTTAGCAGCAACACCTTGCAGATAAGCAACTCTACCGCCAGCCTGAACATAATCATGCAGATCACGATAGTATGGATCTTGTTTTGCTAGTCTTTCGATTTCATCAAACTTGCCGTTGGCATAAAGGTTTGAGTAGCGCAAAGATTTACCCATGCCACCACTTGCAACTTCAGATGAGATATAGGTCAATAGCTTACCCGCACGAGCTGGGCCTAGTTCAGCGCCTATCGTAAACGCATTGGTGAATGCGTCACGCACAAAGTTCATTGGCGCAAACGCGGGGTTGTATCGAGTATGAGTTTGTCCTATGCCACTGGTCAGGTTGTTGATGGCATCCATGACTGGTTGGCTTTGTCTATACGAACGACGTATAGCTTCGCTTTGGCGCTTGTCAGTAATTTGTATTATGTCAATTGTGCCATCATCGTTGTAATGAAAAATTTTATTTTCACCCGTGATTGATTGCTTATTTACTGTCCCACGGAAACGCTCATCAAACCTAATTCTGTCTGTATTAGGATTAAATTTACCTTGCAATATTTTATCTTTAACTGCATTCTTAATAGAAAGCGTTAGGTCTTTACGCCCTGCGCGCAAAGCAGCCGTTGCGCCGTCAGCAAGGGATTGAAGAACAGCATTTTCAGATTCAGACAAACGGCCTTCCATGCGATCTTGCGCATCTTGCATCTCACCACCAAGATTCTTGGAGTCAAAGTCTAGCTCTTCAGCAGCTTTTGTAATTGAGCCTGGTCGTCCTTTGAATGGAACGTAGTTCTTGAAGTCATAAAAATCAATAATGTTCGATACTGGTTTAGACTGGTAGTTAGCGACCTTATTAAGCTCTTTGGTCTTTTCTTGTACAACTTTAATTTTGTTTGCAACATCGTTGATTTCTTTTGCGTATTCGGGTTTATCAAGAGAGTTTTTAATTATACTAATTTCTCTTGGAGTGCGCCCAGCAATTACGTTGTACTTTTCATTGTTGATATCAAAGTCAGATGCCTGTGTTGGTACAAATTTAGTCTCACCACGTTTGGCTTGTACTTGGATTTCTTTTGCACGGAATACAGAATTAGGATCAGTCTGAACGCTATTGATGATCTGATTCATCGCGTTGCGTAGATCCTTTGGTGTTGTGCCAAGCTTCTCCATCTCTGCTGGAGTAGCGAGCAAACGCATGACTTCATCTCTGAAGCCGTATGCCGTGTATTTTTGACCGTGGAAATCTATCAACGATTTAGACGCATCTAGCGGAACATTCATCATGTATAACACTTGACGACGTTCTGGTTCGTGGCGCGCTTCTAATATCAAATGCAGTTCAGCCAGAGCTTCTTTGACTTCAATGCCCCTGCGCTTTGCATAAGCTTCAACAGCGTTCTGCGCATCTTGCACAGGGAACTTCATGTGTGTATCAAACAAATTAACAGCCATACCAGATGACCGCGTAATCTGTCCATACACATTGTTTAGTTTATCGCCGAGTCGTTCTACCAGACCAAAAAGCACGCCTCTGTCTTCAGCAACTTTTAAGGCATAGCGGTCATTCTGAAACCTATCAGCCAACCACTGCGCACCGCGCTTTGTGAACAAGCCTCTGATACTTGCCCTCATGTTTCTAGGTTGTACCATCGGGCGCACTTCATTGAGCGCATTGTTTAATATTTCTTGATCTGTCTTAGGCCCAGGTTCAGCTTGCTTTGTCACCATAGCCAGAGCAGGCATCTCAATACCTTCTTTGGGAGGAGGCGCAATAATATCTTCAAATGCCCTAAATGTTTCAGCGGCAAAGTTAGATTGATCATCTACCAGACCAAGCGCTTGGGCAATTGATCTAATGAAGTCTGTGAAGAAGTTTGTTTTAGTGTTGTAGATAGAATTTTCTTTAGCAATGGGTATTTGTTTTAACTCATCAGCGAAAGGTTCATCATTTAACGCATGGGCTACAAACTCATACAAATCTTTGTATGCTTCAGGATACTTGCCAGACAATCTTTTTCTTGACTCGTCCATCAAGTACTCAAGATGTACCACCGCCATCTCTTGTTTTTCAGTCAGCGGTAAATCATTCTCATACGCATAGATTACTTTAACTGTAGCGGCATGAGACAACTCGTGCAGAAGCGTTTCTGCATTCATGCCTTCCTTGATGGCGCGCACAGTATCTGTCTTGGGGTCGTACTCAGCCAGCCTACCGTCAAGGCGCGGTACTAATTGTAGTTTTGTTTTGAGCTTTGCTTTGCGCAGGAGTTGCGCCACGGCTTTATGGAATGGGTTCTTCCCAAAGCGCATAGCTTCAATCGCTTGCGTCATCGTCGCAATGTTTTGTGGCAGAGGTTTAGTCTCAGGCTTTTCCCTACCGTGTATTTGGTCTGCCAGTTGCCCAGCCGCAATGTCTTGCTCGTTGGCGCTGTTGTTAGGTGTAGCGTCAAAGAATGATTGCTTCTGCTCAGGAGTTAAATTATTGAACTCAGGTATGGGGCGATCAGGATTATTTTTGTTGTGCTCGTCCCTCGTAGCCTCATAGTCTTCGATTTGGTCTTGAGTATGTTCAACTACTGGTTCTGGGGTTGGTTGTTCTTGCGGTCCTTCTTCTTTTGTTTGGACGGCTTCAGGGGTCTCAGCGACACTTGGTTCTCCTTTGGTAAATTCTTCTTTAACTTGTTCGGGTGTCATCTCCGTCAAGTTTTTTGGTTTAGGTTGTTCTAATGGAGTCGGTTGTTCCGCTTCTCCTGTAGGAGCGCTTGGTACATTTTCTCCAGCAGAAACCACTCCTGGGGCTTCAGCTCCTCCAACTCCTCCGGCAGGGGCCACGTTTGTATCGGTTCCGACAGGTACTGGAA
>Ga0208618_1000762_pt1 | contig 13956 bp, 9 predicted proteins | sample CryBogCBE18Jul08_FD_184585 | JGI IMG/M metagenome (GOLD analysis project Ga0208618, IMG submission 184585) | Freshwater microbial communities from Crystal Bog, Wisconsin, USA - CBE18Jul08 (SPAdes) | ecosystem: Environmental > Aquatic > Freshwater > Lake | place: Crystal Bog, Wisconsin, USA...
ACTTTGGGTCATTTTCGATGAGCTTTGCCACAGAGGCGAGGGCTCGTTTACAATAGCCGCAATTATAATCAAAAAACTCAACGAGCGTGACGTCGCCAGCAGGATTGCCGACGACCGCTTGATTTTGTGAGTTAAAAATCTTGTCGGCGTTTTCATTGACGGCTTTCTGACGTGACAGGGCTTCAGCCGCTTTTTGGCGTTTGTCGAGCTCATCAATTGCTTCTTTAAGCACCTCAGGTTTTGACAAGAGATAGTCATGAATAATTTTTTCAATGTCGGTCTTTTGTCCGGCCGTAAACTCGCTGGCGGCAGAGGCGCGATGCGATTGAAAAACTGAGCTGGCAATAAAAGATAAGCCTGCAAGACTAACAGCAAGCACAGAAGAGCAACGCATTTAAGTCTCCCTTTGGCGCGACCGCGCCAATTTGTCTAAACGATCTTGTGACTGCCAAGTCCAAGGGTGAAATCCGTTAGCCATCCTCTTGGTAGAGGAGCATCAAGGCGCCAAGCATGGCGCCAACGATAGCAGGCGACCATGCAGCTATAGAGGGGCTAATCAAGGCGGCGCTGCCCAGATCTGACAAAACTTTCGTTGCGATATAAAGCACGAAGCCTGCAGCCACGCCATAGGCCAATGTTTGCGTGACGCCGCCCATGCGAGAAAATCGCATTGAAAAGGAGGCGGCGACAAGCACCATCGCCACGAGCAATAGCGGTCGTGCAAGCAATGATTGGAACTGTAGGCGATAGCCAGTTGCATCAAGACCTGCGTCAGCCGTCTCATTGCCAACGGTATTGAGGCTCCAGAAGCCGGTTGACTGTGGTGGCGTGCTGGCGGCTTCAGCTTGTTCGGGCGTCAGGCTTGTCGCCAGCATATAGGAACTGACGGCGCGCGTTTCCTCACCCGGCGCGCTAATGGTGGCGTCTGTTAAGATCCAAACGCCAGGCTCCAAGCGCGCACGACTAGCAACGACGCGTTCTGTGAAGCCGCCTGTGGCGGAATATATGTTCACGTTTACTTCAAAAAGTTCTGTGCCTTTATTGGCTGAACCGCTCGCGTGAATGACGGCGAGGCCGTCAACGCCGTGCTGACGCAACCAAACGCCATGATCGATGCGCACGCTGCCAGGCACGCCAAAGAGTTCGAGCTCCATTTGGTCTGCCCGTTGTTTTAAGGAAGCGGCGATTGGATTATAAATCGCAACAGAAATTGAGCCGATAACAAGCGCCGTAATCACGGGGGCGAATAGAAATTGCCAAACTGACATGCCGGCAGCGCGCGCGACAATCAACTCAAGCTTACGCGTTAAATCAACAAAGGCCGCCATTGATCCAAACAAGACGGCGAAAACAAGAATGTTCTCTGCCGCTGCAGGAACCTTCATAAGCGTCAGCATGGCGACAGTTTTAGCTGAGACCTGAGGATTGTCGCTGGCGCGACGCAACATCTCAACAAAGACAACAACAAACATCAGGCAGAAGATGGTAAAGAAGATCGCTAGAATTGTTTTTGCGAAGCGTGCGGCCAAATAGCCAGTGATTGTTCTGCCGATCATGAACATCTCCTGCGGGTCTCAGGATAGGATCCGAGAAGGCGCCTTGGCGCTGGAAATGAAGTCGGAGCGCCCACAAGGGTCATTTGAGGGTTGATCACGGCTATTTCGCGGCGCAATTGACCAACTGTAGCTAGCAAGATATTGCGCCCTCAATACCACTTTGGGACGCGTGATCGCGTCGAACCACTATGTTAGGCAGAATATGACCTTAAACGTAAATTTTCAGACGATCTCTTTTGACGCCGCAACGACCCGTATCCGGGCGGGCGAGGAAGCCGGCAAGCCCCTGACCCTTGTGGCTTTTGTCTCTAAAGACCTTAGTTTGTCAACAAGCGTCAGGCCTCTTTTAGAAAGCGCCTGGGACCAGATCGAACGCGCTGCCGCAGCGACGAAATTCAAAGCTAAAACAGGCTCTGCTCTCGAGATTCTTGCGCCAAAGGGCCTATCTGTGGCCAGACTGTTGCTCATCGGCGTTGCTGCCTCGGCGACGACGGAGGAGGCTGAGTCAAAACCAGCGCCAGCATCGAAATTTGAGGATTATCTCAATCTTGGCGGTCAAATGATCGGCCGGCTTCCTCAGGCGTCTCCACTACTTGTCTTTTTTGATTTTCCTGAGGCCCCGGCAGAGTTAGCCGCCGCAGCAGGCCAGTTTGCCTTGGGATGCTGGCTTCGCGCCTATCGGTTTGATCAATATAAAACCAAAAAAGGGGATGACGGCGAGAGTTCCGAGGCCAAGGATATCGATCTCGTCACGGCTGATCCGGTCGCGTGCCAGAGTGTCATTGAGCAAAATGCGCATCTTGCACAAGCCGTCGTTTTGTCGCGCACGCTTGTCAATGAGCCAGCCAATGTTTTGTCGCCAGAGGAATTCGCGCGTCGCGCCTCTGAACTGATGAAGCTTGGCGTCGAAGTTGAAATCCTTGATGAGCGTGCCATGGCAGAGATTGGCATGCGCGCCTTACTTGGCGTTGGTCAAGGCTCGGAAACCGAGAGCAAGCTTGTTGTTCTGCGTTGGAATGGCGGTGCAGAAAATACCCCGCCTGTTGCTTTTGTTGGCAAAGGCGTTGTCTTTGACACCGGGGGAATTTCTATCAAGCCAGGCGCCTCAATGGAGGATATGAAGGGGGATATGGCCGGCGCAGCGGCTGTTACAGGCGCGCTTTATGCGCTTGCAGCGCGCAAGGCGAAGGCAAATGTTATCGGCATATTAGGTCTTGTAGAAAATATGCCTGATGGCAAGGCGCAGCGCCCAGGCGATATTGTGAAGTCGCTCTCAGGACAAACAATTGAAATCATCAATACCGATGCTGAGGGACGCCTCGTATTAGCGGATGCGTTAACTTACGTCATTGATAAATACAAACCAAAGGCCGTCGTTGATCTTGCGACGCTAACGGGCGCTATTTTAATTGCGCTCGGTCAGGAATATGGCGGTTTGTTTTCTAACAATGATGATTTATCAGAACGCATCACAAAGGCTGGCCTTGCAACAGGTGAAAAAGTTTGGCGCATGCCAATGGGTTCTGTCTATGATAAAATGATCGACTCCAAATTCGCTGATATGAAAAACACGGGCGGCCGACATGCCGGATCCATTACAGCAGCGCAATTTCTGCAGCGTTATGTTGGTAAAACAGCTTGGGCGCATCTCGATATCGCCGGCACAGCCATGGGCTCGCCGTCGAGCGATATTAATCAAAGCTGGGGTTCAGGCTGGGGGGTTCGACTGCTTGATCAGCTCATTCGCGACAATTATGAAAATTAATTGTCGCGTAGCCAGACTTTGCGGTCACTGAGAGACAATGCATGGTGGAGATTGCATTTTATCACCATAGCACGACCAAAATTGAACAGACTCTGCCCGTGTTGTTAGAACGCACCCTCGCAAGAGGGTGGCGGGCTGTTGTTCAATTTACGCAAATGGATATGCTGCAAAAATATGATGAAGCGCTTTGGGCCTATCGTGCGGAAAGCTTTCTTCCTCATGGCGGCAGTCAGGACAGCGATGTTCAGTCGTTGCCAATTTACCTGACGATCACAGACGATAATCCAAACCAGGCGGATATTCGTTTTTTTCTTCAATGCGCGGAAGTATTTCCCCTGATGGCGGGACACTCGACGCCAAAGACACGTGCGGCGCTGATGTTTGACGGCGCTGACGACACGGAACTCTCATCTGCGCGGGCACAGTGGAAAATGTTAAAAGACGCCGGCTTTGAATTGGTTTATTACCAACAGAGTGAGGGCGGCAAATGGCATGAGAAGTTTCGTGAGCCAAAAAAAAAGGCTTAAATGTAAGACGTCCCGGAGAGAGTTTAAAAAAATAGAACGTCGCAACGTAAAACTTTTGGTTTTCTTAAAGGCTCTAAGCCTGACGATTGATCAACGTCCTTAAAGCTAACGATAAAAAATATTTGTAAATTAGCGCTCTATCTTTTTATTGGATTTTTTTGGCTTTATGCTTGGCTTTATGGCATTTTGATTTGGCGCAAGCGGTCTTAAGTTGAGCCTCGTGGCTCGCAAGAGCGACGAGGCGCGCGAATGATCATCAGATGATCAAGATTAGTAACAGGTGTGGGGCATGGCGAAATTTTGGTCTGTTAAACATCCAGATCAGCAGGCGGAAAACACGCAAGCGACGCCGGCTGCAGTATCTGCCTCGCCAGCTGGCGCCTTGTCCTCAGGACTTAATCTTGAACGCCAACTCATGCTCTGGGCCTTGGTCCTAGTGGCGATTGGCGCTTTATTTTATTTCCTTAGTCCCGTGCTCACGCCTTTTGTCGCTGGCACAGCGCTTGGATATTTGCTTGATCCAGTTGCTGATCGTCTCCAAAGACTAGGTCTTTCCAGGCTGAGCGCAGCCTTATTGCTGCTTGTATTTTTTATCGCTTTTTTTGTCACAGCAAGCTTGATCCTTTTTCCAATTTTATCGCGGCAATTGGCTGGGCTGATAACGGCTTTCCCAGGGTATTTACAAACTCTACAAGGATTAATCAGTAATTGGCATGAGCATTTTACCAGCGATTACTTCAGCGATTTGCTGGAAAAAATCGGTCTCAGTGGCGCGGCGACAACCTTTGATACGCAGAAATATCTGAATGAGCTGACGGATCAGGCGACAACTGTTATTGGCGATTTCCTGAAAAGTCTGATCTGGCGCGGCTACGCCCTCATTAATGTCTTTTCGCTGATCGTCATTACCCCTGTCGTTGCTTTTTATATGCTGCTTGATTGGGATGAGATGATCTCAATCTTAGATAATCTTATTCCGCCGCGTCATAGAGACGATGTCAGAATGCTTGCGCGAGACATTGATCGCGCTTTAGCAGGGTTTGTGCGCGGTCAATCTCTTGTCTGTTTGTTTCTTGGCGTATGGTACGCCATTGGTCTTTCTGCGATTGGTCTCAATTTTGGTTTTTTGATTGGTGTTATTGCGGGTTGTTTGAGTTTTATTCCCTATGTTGGCTCCATCACGGCTTTTGTTTTTTCAATCGTCATTGCTGTCGTTCAGGGATGGCCGCATATTCATCTTGCCGTCGAGGCGATTGCCTTGGTGACAGTTGGCCTGGTGATGGATGGCTATGTTTTGTCTCCAAGACTTGTTGGCGCATCTGTTGGTCTTCATCCTGTTTGGATCATGTTCGCCTTGCTGGCCTTTGGCGCGCTTTTTGGCTTTACAGGCTTGATGATTGCGGTCCCAACCGCTGCAGCCCTGGGGGCCCTCATGCGCTTTCTCGCCAGTCGTTATCAGGCAAGCGCTCTTTTCCGTGGTCCAACGCAAAGTGATCGGATAGAAGGCTGATGGAGATGAAGGCGTCCTTGCCGGCAGCCAAAGGACAATTAGCGCTTGAGCTGCCCATTACGGCGCGGCTTGGTCGGGAAGATTTTTTACAAGCGCAAGCCAATGAGCGCGCCTTATCAATGATTGATAAATGGCCACAGTGGCCAGATATTATTTTGCAACTCTATGGACCTCCTGGAAGCGGTAAAAGTCATTTACTTTCGATTTGGACGCAATGCGCGCAGGCCTGCGTCTATCAAGGTTCTGCCCTTCCAACAGTTGAAGAACTGGAAAGAACGGCGCCGCTTGCGCTGGGGATTGATAATATTGACCGGGTTCATGATGAAACGGCGTTATTTCATGTTTTAAATTATGCAATTGAGCACCAGTTGTTTTTGCTCATGACGGCGCAGCACGCCCCAAGTCTTTCACATTTCAAATTACCAGATCTGTGTTCACGGCTGCGGCGCGCCCCGGCAGTGGAAATTTGCGCGCCAGACGACAGGCTGGTGCGGGCGGTTCTAGCTAAGCTCTTTCTCGATCGACAATTGATTGTAGAGGCGCCGACATTAGACTATGTTTCGCTTCGGCTTGACCGTTCTTTAGACGCTGTCCGTGGATTTGTCGCGGCGCTCGATCGGGAGGCGATGGCGCAGGGCAGGCCCATAACTCGGGCTCTTGCCGCTGAGGTAATGGCGCGGTGTTATCCCGATTTGTCTGTTACTGACGATTAAGATTGTCTGCAGTTCCATCTGCCCATGGCGCGCGTCCTATGGCATTATGGGCGGTGAAAATGGAAATGCGAAATGGCACAGATGATTGGGGAAGATTTCACGCAATTTGACGCAGATAGTGAGACTGCTGCGATAGAAGTCATGGATCCGGCAGGCGAAATTTTAGCCCGTCCTGATGAGCTCGCCACCTCGCCGAAACGTTTTATTAACCGTGAGCTCTCCTGGCTGGAATTCAATCGACGCGTCTTGGAAGAGGCCTCCAACCGCAATCATCCATTGCTCGAGCAATTACGCTTTCTGTCGATTTCCGCCAATAATCTCGATGAATTCTTTATGGTGCGCGTTGCGGGGCTGCGTGGCCAGATACGCTCAGGCCTGACAACCTTATCTGAAGACGGCTTAACGCCCGCCGAACAGGTCGCCAAAATTGCCGAACGCTCTGCATTGCTCACCAATGAACAATTACGGCGGTGGCGGGAATTGCGTCGTGACCTCGCTGACGCAGGCGTTGTCATTGTTGAGGCGGCGGATCTGTCAAAGAACGATCATGACTGGCTGGAAGAGCATTTTCTTGATCGGGTGTTCCCGGTTGTCACGCCGTTGGCTGTAGATCCCGCCCATCCTTTTCCCTTTATTCCAAATCTTGGTTTCACGCTTGCGCTCGAGCTTGTGCGTCCGGGCGACCGTAAAACATTGCAAGCGCTCGTAAGGTTGCCAGCAAAGGTTGAACGTTTTGTGAGATTGCCTGGTCAACCATCAGGTCCAGAACGGTTCATTCCACTTGAAACGCTCATCGCCTTGAATGCCCAGCGACTCTTTCCAGGCTATCTCTTGCGTGGTCAGGGAATGTTTCGGGTCATCCGCGACAGCGATCTTGAAGTAGAAGAAGAAGCTGAAGATCTGGTTTTGTTATTTGAGACAGCCTTGAAACGGCGACGCCGCGGCTCTGTCATTCGTTTGGAAGTTGCAGCAGATATGCCTGAGACTTTGCGGGCGCTTGTTGCGGATGAGTTAGATGTCGGCGCAAACGAAGTCTTTGAGTTTGACGGCATGCTGGCGCTCAATGATTTGTCAGAACTTGTTGCGCTTGATCGTCCGGATCTGAAATTCAAGCCATATAATCCGCGGTTCCCCGAGAGAGTGCGAGACAATGGCGGCGATTGCTTTCTTGCCATCAAGCAAAAAGATCTAGCAGTTCATCATCCCTATGAGTCTTTTGATGTTGTTGTCCAATTCCTGCAACAGGCAGCCAGAGATCCAAATGTCATCGCGATCAAGCAGACGCTCTATCGCACATCAAACAATAGTCCCATTGTGCGCGCCCTGGTTGAGGCGGCTGAAGCAGGGAAATCCGTTACAGCGCTTGTGGAATTAAAAGCGCGGTTTGATGAAGAGGCAAATATAAGATGGGCGCGTGATTTGGAGCGGGCCGGCGCTCAGGTCGTGTTTGGCTTTATTGAACTTAAAACCCATGCAAAATTATCGCTCGTCGTGCGTCGCGAGGGGCAAGGACTTGTTACTTATTGTCACGTTGGGACAGGCAACTATCATCCTGTAACCGCTAGGGTCTATACGGATATCTCAGTCTTTACAGCCGATCCCGTTATCGGCCGAGATGTCTCGCGTATTTTTAATTACATCACAGGATATGCTGAGCCGGCGGGTCTTGAAAGAATGGCTGTATCGCCAATTTCTCTAAAGAAGAAATTGCTTGAACATATTCAACAAGAAATTGATTTTGTCAGGGCGGGTAAAACTGGCGCGATATGGGCAAAGTGCAATGCGCTCGTTGATCCTGAAATTATTGACGCCTTCTATGCCGCTTCTCAAGCAGGTGTCGCCATTGATCTCGTCGTGCGCGGCATATGTTGTTTGAGGCCTGGGGTGCCTGGCTTATCAGAAAATATCCGGGTTAAATCTATCGTTGGCCGCTTCTTGGAACATGCGCGAGTATATGCCTTTGGCGGTGGGTTTAAACTGCCCCATCCACGTGCGCATGTTTATATTTCTTCGGCCGATCTCATGCCGCGCAATCTTGATCGCAGAGTTGAGTCGCTGCTGCCAATCGTTAATCCAACGGTGCATCAGCAACTACTTGATCAAATCATGGTCGCCAATTTGATTGATAATGAGCAAAGTTATCGAGTGATGCCAGATGGCTCGTCGCAAAGGATTGTGCCCGCTGAGGGCGAAGAATCCTTTAATGCGCATAAGTATTTCATGACCAATCCATCTCTGTCTGGTAGAGGAAAATCACTGAAAGATTGGCGGCCTCGTTCATTGGTGAAGCGTAGTAAGAATGCTTGAGACACTTTTTTCTACGCGTCGGGCTTTAGCGAAAGCAGAGCCTGTGGCTATTGTCGATATCGGGTCAAATTCTGTACGTTTGGTTGTTTATCAATCGCTTTCACGTGCGCCGACGCCGATCTTTAATGAAAAAGTCATGTGCGGTTTAGGTAAAGGCGTTGTGACCTCAGGTCGCTTGCCAGAAGATGGGGTTGATAAAGCTCTTAAAGCGCTTGGTCGCTATCGCGCCTTATGTGAGATGATGGGCGTTATTGATATAGAGGTCGTCGCAACAGCCGCAGCCCGTGACGCAGAAAATGGACCAGCTTTTCTTGCCGCTGCGCAAGAAGCCATCCGTCGCGAGATTAAACTCCTCTCTGGCCGACGCGAAGCGGAGCTATCAGCTTTAGGCGTTCTTTCTGCTGTGCATCGCGCTGATGGCGTTGTTGGAGATCTGGGCGGCGGTTCCCTGGAGCTGATTGATCTGAAAGGGGAGGAGCTTGGGCAGGGTATAACCTTACCATTAGGCGGCCTTGCGTTGATGGACGCCTCACGCCGATCTTTGCGAGATGCGATTAAAATTGCCCGTAAGGAAATCGCTGGCGCGCATCCTTTAGAAAACCTCAAAGGGCGATCTTTTTATGCCGTTGGCGGCACCTGGCGATCGCTTGCAAAGTTGCATATGCGACAGTGTAATTATCCTCTTGGCGTCATGCATAATTATCGTATTCAGACGAATGAGGCTGCAGACTTTGCTGAACTCGTCGAACAAATGGACAGTGATACGATTGGCGATATTGACGTTGTTTCTACGGCGCGTCGTCCATTATTAGCCTATGGCGCGATTGTTCTTGATGAGATTATCCATCGGGCTAAGCCAAAAGACATCATATTGTCAGCAGCAGGCGTTCGTGAAGGCATGCTCTACGATCGCTTGTCGCCGGCAGAGCGCGCGATTGATCCATTAATCGCTGGATCACGAGATCTAGAATCTATTTTTGCGCGCGCGCCAGGCTATGGAGACGAGCTCATAAGTTGGGTTGATGGGTTTATGTCGTCCAGTTCCATTGATGAAACGGAAGAAGAGATCCGCTTGCGTCATGCCGCTTGTCTTTTATCGGATATTGCCTGGCGCTCCCATCCTGAATATCGCGCTCAGCGCGCGCTCAATGTTGTTACTCAGGGACAATTCGTGTCGATCGACCATCCGGGTCGGGCGTTTCTAGCATTAGCAATTGTTTTGCGGCATGAGGGTCCAGATGGAGGAGACGCTGTCGCCTCTATGCGTAGTCTTTTGACGACGCGTCTATTTCTTCGTGCGCGCATCTTGGGCGCCACAATGCGCGTTGGTTATATCCTCTCTGCGTCTATGCCTGGTATTTTATCTCATACCTCTTTGCGGCTACATGAGGGAACGCTGAGATTGTCCCTGCCAAAACAATTTTCAGATCTTTTAAGCGATCGACTGATGAACCGTCTTAAAGCTCTTGGTCGACTGCTTGGGAGTGAGGCGGATATTGATATCAGGACATAGACAGAACAGTTGTTCGTGCCGGTCTTATCAAGTGAAACACTCCAAAATTGATTTTTTTCAAATGAGATGTTTATGGAATGACATTTCTCATAAGACTTTCGCGCATCAGAATTGAGCAAAGGCTGCAACAAGCTCGCGCCAAGAGAGATCGCGGCGTTACAGAATTTCAGATATGACTAACAGCAAGAATTCTTTCTATATTTAAAAAGCTGCTTGCAAGCGTAGGAGCGTAGCAACGAGCGTGTCGACGTCCGCGCATGTGTTGTAGAAGGCAAGTGAGGGCCTTACCGTTGCTTCCAATCCAAATCGTCTCAAAATTGGCTGAGCGCAATGGTGGCCTGCGCGAACGGCAATGCCTTCACGATCTAAGGCTTTGCCAACATCTAGCGGTTGATGGCCCGCAAGCGTGAATGAGAGCACAGAGGCTTTTTCCGCTGCCGTACCGATGAATGTTAAACCAGGAACATGTTTCATTTTTTCTGTGGCATAGACAAGTAGATCATGCTCATAACGCGCAATGACCTCCATCCCTATTGTCTCAACATAGTCAATTGCGGCGCCTAGACCGACAGCGTCAGCAATATTACCTGTGCCGGCTTCAAAACGCTCCGGTGCGCCCTGGTAGATGGTTTTCTCGAATGTGACGTCTGCAATCATATTGCCGCCGCCCTGCCAGGGGGACATGTGTTCTAACACTTCCGCCTTGCCAAAGACGACGCCAATGCCTGTTGGTCCAAACACCTTGTGTCCGGAAAAAACGAAGAAATCACAATCAATTGATTGAACGTCAATTGGCATATGCGAAACAGATTGCGCACCATCAACGATAACGCGCGCTCCATGACGATGCGCCATAGCGGTCATCTCTTTTACAGGCGTGACAGTGCCAAGCGCATTAGAAACCTGCGTTATCGAGACAATTTTTGTTTTTGAACTTAGCAGTTTTTCATATTCTTCAAGAATGATCTGTCCACGGTCATCAACAGGCGCAACGCGCAGACGCGCCCCAACTTCTGCGCAGAGCATCTGCCAAGGAACAATATTGGCATGATGTTCAAGCCAGGTGATGATAATTTCATCGCCCTTTTGAATATTACGTCGTCCCCAGGCTTGAGCGATAAGGTTGATCCCCTCGGTCGTTCCACGCACAAAAATAATATCTTTTGTAGAAGGAGCCTTCAGAAAGCGGCGTACTTTCTCTCGTGCAGCTTCATATGCATCGGTTGCGCGGGCGGCAAGCGCATGGGCGGCGCGATGAATATTAGAGTTTTCATATTCATAGAAATGGGCAAGACGATCAATGACAGACTGCGGTTTTTGCGTGGTTGCCGCATTATCTAGCCAGATAAGCGGTTTGCCATGCACCTGCTGCTGAAGGATCGGAAAGTCCCGTTTAACCCGATAGGGGTCAAACGGCTGGCGCGTTGTTTCTGACAATGACAATAATTGAGGGTCATAGGCCGGGGCAGGGTCTTTAACTTGAGCAGGCGCATGCGCGAGGCTGCTCTCATGGCCTCCCAAATGAGAAACAAAATAGAGCGCGTCACTTGTGGCTGGTCCTGCAGCGCCTGGCGACACAGGCTGTTCAACGCCATCAGGAAAGGTTGGCGGCAATGATGGCGTTGAAAGCGACGCCACGTCAGAAATGCGATGTGGATCAGCCTCAGAAGGTCCAGAGATAGCAAAGTTGTCGGAGCCAACTTCTAAATGCTGAGTTGAGTTTTGTTGATTTAATTTAGAAGCGTCAACTGGCGACGAAACAGTATCGAGGGCTGGAGACGTAACGGGTGAATCATAAGACGTCGTGTGCGGTTGAGATGTTGAGGACGCAAATGACGCGGCTGATGTTTCATTAATGAAATAAAGATTATCATTACGCTGAGGGAGATGTCCGCCCGGCACGGCGGTTGAATTTATATTGGATGAATGGCCATCTAAATAAGTTGGAGACGCAACAGTACTGTCTTGTGTGAGAAAACTTGGAATTGCAGCGTAATCAAGTGTTCCAGGAATATTGGACGGCGCTGCTTGTCCGATAGAAGCGCCGGGTTGAGGAATATCCGCCGCGCCAAGCGGGCGCGTTGTCGATTGCATGCTGCCTGGCGCTGTAGGGGCTGGTATATTTGGTGTTGGGACGACGGAAGGTATTGTCGTTTGAGGCACGTCTGGTGGACCATAAGGCGATCTGGCCGGCGCATGCGGTGCAAGCGTATTCACCACGGATGGCGCTGGGACATCTGGTAATCCAGGCATGGTAGCGGGTAAACCCAATGGCGATGATGTTGGCGTTGATGTCGGCAGTGTAGGCGCAGTTCCAGGCAACGGCGGGCGAAAAAAACTATTCGCCATTTGCGCAAGGATATCAGGATCGAAGGGCGCAGCTGAATGATGATCTATTATTTCAGCAGATGGTGAGCCGCTAACAGGCAAATCCAAATTCGCAGGAGTTGGTTTTACAGTAGACATAGCGTCACCTTTTTTAAGAGATGCTTAGGGTCGGCATTAATACTGCCGACCCCATTATTTTTTAGAGCTTAACTCAGGCGTATTTGTCGTCGTATTTATGAAATTTATTCACGTCGACGTCTTCTAGAACGCCCAGCGCATCATGCGTCAGTATGGCTGAAGAGCAGTAAAGCGAGATCAGATAAGAAGCGATCGCCTTACGATTAATACCCATGAAGCGCACAGATAGGCTCGGAGCGACTTCACCAGGAACGCCGGGCTGGAACAGACCAACGACACCTTGTTTCTTCTCGCCAGTACGCAGAAGCAGAATATTGGTCTTACCCTTGTCGTTAACATATAACTTGTCGCTCGGCACAAGCGGTAACCCACGCCAGGTAAGGAATGAGCTGCCAAATAGCGTTACTGTTGGCGGTGGAACGCCACGACGTGTGCACTCACGACCAAAGGCAGCAATCGCTTTTGGGTGAGCAAGAAAGAACGCTGGTTCTTTCCAAACTTTGCTAATCAATTCATCAAGATCGTCAGGTTGAGGCGCGCCTGTACGCGTTTTGATCTTCATCGATTTATGAGTATTGGCAAGAAAGCCATACTCAGGATTATTGATCAACTCAGCTTCTTGCTTCTCTTTTACCTTTTCAGTGAGAAGACGAAGTTGCTCTTGAATTTGATCGTAGGGATGATTGTAAAGATCCGAAACGCGCGTTTGAACATCGAGGACAGTTGTCACTGCGTTCATGGAATATTCGCGCGGCGTATCTTCGTAATCAACAAAGGTCTCAGGCAAATCGGCGTCACGGTCGCGCGCGGGCGAACATTGTACGTCGGCATCCGTGAGCGCAGTATCTTCTCTTACCCGGTTTAAACGATAGATACCCGCTTCAACGGGCACCCAAGGCAAAAAAGAAACAAGCCAACGAGGTGTAATGCCCGACCATTGCGGTCGCGTTTTTGTCGCATTGGCAAGCTGGCGTGCAGCCGACTCGCTTAAAGTGCGACGGACTTCTGGTTCAGTCGTCATGGAGCTTTCCTACCTGTTGCATATCGGGAGCCTCTCTGGTGCGCCCGTAAGGACATGCACGGTTTAAGGCGACCGACGATGGCTGGTGAGGCTGATAGCATTAACTCTTCAGCGCACAGCAAATGTGGGATGGCGTAATTACAGAATTACTGTCAATCTCAATAATGATAGAAAAAATTTCTATTTATTTCGGGTAAAGAGAGAAAATAACTTCTGTTTATTAATGCTCATCTAGTTATTTATTCCTCATGGCAAAATAATGAGTTTCGACGTTCATTTCCAGAAAATGGGCCTAAAACCTGAGGATTTCCTTTGTATGAAGGAATATCTCTTATCGATTAATTCACGAAATATACTTGCTTTGAAGATGGATGGATTTTTTTTAATTTATGCAGGCGCATGCCAAAGAGTTAAATTTTCCCCTCGAGGTCACCTATCGCGCCGCGCTTGAAAAAACATTGGAGCTTAGGTGCAACTCTTTGTTTTAGAAAAATTATTTTTGTGTTTGAGTCGCGCGCTATCATTGCACTAAGCTGTGTCTTGTAGGGCAATAGCCTTTTTTCTTGCCTTTTCAGGAT
>Ga0208618_1000763_pt1 | contig 13945 bp, 8 predicted proteins | sample CryBogCBE18Jul08_FD_184585 | JGI IMG/M metagenome (GOLD analysis project Ga0208618, IMG submission 184585) | Freshwater microbial communities from Crystal Bog, Wisconsin, USA - CBE18Jul08 (SPAdes) | ecosystem: Environmental > Aquatic > Freshwater > Lake | place: Crystal Bog, Wisconsin, USA...
CGGCGCATCAACAGGCAGACGCCAATCATCAGGCTCCGCTGCCGCCCCCTTGCCAATGAGCGGCCATATTTCAATAAGCGACGGCACATCCGTCTTTAGTGCTTCATGCGCCAGTTTCTCATCGCCGCGCCCAGATCCCAAGCCATAATCATTATCGGCGTGAGAAAAAACCGTATCCACCATATTCAAAACGCCCGGCGCCGAACGAAAAGATTGATGTAGCGCAATTTGCGTGAAAGAAAGATCGGCATTGATGAATTTTTGCGCGAGGGCGCGCCGCATTTCTTGAAATTTATCCGGAGCTGCGCCTTGAAAAGAGAAAATAGATTGTTTTTCGTCTCCCACAGCAAAAAAGCTGCGTTTTAATCTGCGCGCACTCGCGCCTGTACAAAATTCATCGGCGATTGCCGTTAAGATATCCCATTGCGCCGCGCTCGTATCCTGCGCCTCATCAAGCAAAATATGATCGATCTGCGAGTCAAGCTTATACATGACCCATGACGGGCTTGAACTTTGCAGCAACCGTCGTGTGCGTTCAATAAGATCATCATAATCTAATAAATTCTGCGCCCGCTTACGCTGCTGATAATCATCAAGCATCGCCCGACCAAGCGTCATGAGTGAAAGAGAGCGCGCAATCAGCGCTGCCGCCTTATGCTTTTCTCTTACAACATGCAACCGGTCTCGTTCCGCCTCCATTTGCGCGAGAAGATCCGGATAAGCCTCAGACAGTTTCTTACTGATGATCGCTGCGCGCTGTCCAAGACCGCGCGGCGCGCCATCCTTGGTAAAAAAAACAGCAAGGTAAAGGTCGCTGCAAAGCGCTTCTTGTCGTTGCGCAAAGGCTTCCGTCAGCAGCGCGCCTAGTTTTTTGTCATTGACGCCGCCAAGATCAAGTTGGCGCGCAATATGCGGCCAGCGCTCGGGCGCAATGCCGCCAAACACAATCTCCTGATCAAGAGAGGCAACAGTATCTGCGCTGCTCAAACCAAAAAGTTTGACTAAGCTCTCCTGATAGCGCGTCAAATCCTCATCATCAGAAAATATGTCGCGATTAAAGAGAAGCTCATGACATAAAGCGTCAAAACTTTGCGCGCTAATCAGCGTTGCCACATGATCGAAGGCGTCTTTTAACGCACCCGCCTGCGCCATCGCCTTTCTGACAACAGATTTTTTAGCGCGCGCCAGAAGATCAAAGCGGGACACGTCGTCGACAACGCTAAAGCCAGCAGGGACATTAGCCTCAAAAGGAAAAAGGTGAAGCACGCGCTCACAAAACGCATGTATGGTTTGAATTTTTAATCCGCCCGGCGTTTCCACCGTTCGCGCAAAAAGTTGACGCGCCATTATGAGATCGGCGCTCGAAGGGGATGGCGCGCCTGTGCGCTCTATGGCATGCGCCAGAGCCTCATCGTCCAAGAGAACCCAGCGCGCCAGTTGCTCAAAAACGCGGGTCGACATATTAGCCGCCGCCGCTTTGGTATAGGTAAGACACAAAATATGAGAAGGCGGCACGCCAGAAAGCAGCAACCGCAACACACGCTGAGCCAAAACATAGGTTTTGCCTGAACCCGCATGGGCGGAAACCCAAATTGATGTTTGAGGGTCAGACGCGACACGTTGTTTCTTTAACGTCAATGAGGGGATCAAGCGCGCGCTCATGGTTCGTCTCCGCCGCTTCGCGACCACTCGGGCACGCGCGCCAGATAATCATAATCGCCGCTATCTGATCTTAAGAAAACATAAGGCCGAGAGAGGTAAGGCGTGTCTTGATCCCGAAACTGCGACAATAATTGTCTGACGTCCTCGCGATGGCGCGCCACAACATCTTGGAAGGTCGCCTCGCCTCTCCATTCAAGCCATTGCGTCTTCCCCTCGCCTTTCAATCCAACATAAGCGGCGCCATGAACGACCTTTGCGCCAACCTCAGAAAATGCGCCAGCCTCAATCATCGCCGCCTCAAGCGTCAACTGTGGCGACCAACCTGCTTTCACCTGCGCATTTGTCGGCACGCGGCCGGTTTTATAGTCGAACACATAAGCCTTTTGCGTCGCGTCCACTTCGATGCGATCCGCCTGCGCCGTGATCAGGAAAGAACTATCGTCATGTAGAGATAGGCGCCATTGACCTTTAATTTCTTGAAAGATTTTTACCCCTTGTGCGCGTCGCGCCCCCTCAAATTGAATAAAATAATGCAGTCCCGCCACGATGCGACGCCACGTAAAACCTTCAAACTCTGGATCTTCAAAGAATTCGTCCAATTGCGCTCTCGCAATCTCGATAAGCGCTGAAGCCATTTTCTCAGACAGCGGCTGCGTTGGATAAAGATCAATAAAGTGTGAAATCGCAGCGTGAAGGAAGGTGCCGATCTCGCGCGCGCCCCAAGTCGCGCCCAATAGCGCCAGCGGTTTGAGATTGAGAATAAATTCAGCATAAATCGCGTAAGGATCACGTCGTAACTGTTCGATACGCGTCACGCTTAACTGGGTTGGACGCAAGGCCAAAGCGGGCTTTGGTCGCGGCCGCTCCAGAGAACGCGTCTGTAGCGGCGCATCGATGCGATGCGCAATCTTTTGCATGGCTGCGCCTCGGGCGCGACAAGCCGCAAAGCCATCCTGCGCCAAGGCCTCTATTCTCGTGATAAATCTCGACGCCACAGTTGGCGCGCCATCGCGTTTAAGCGAGCGCGATAACACAACGCGCTTTGCGCCCATCGCCATCATGAAATCATGTGCGCTCTGTCCAATACGGCGCTCTGGCGAACTCATGCCAAGCTGGCGGCGCATGGAACGATTGAGAAAGACGCCTGTGTCCACCTGCGGCGGCCATACGCCTTCATCAAGCCCAGCAATGAGAATTAAATCAGCCTCAATCAGACGCGCCTCAAGCGGTCCAAGAATTTGCACCCTTGGATGCGCCTTTTGTTGCTTTCTGACAATGGTTTCATGGGTGATACTGTGAAAAATGACCTTATAATTTTCAACGCCAAATGCGCTTGCGCTGGAGACATGCGTTAAGTGGTCGAATAAATTCTCCACAAGATCATGTTCTATCGCTGAAATTGTTTGGTCGCCGTCAATAAGCGCATTAAAAATCTCTCTTTGGGCTGTTGCGCATGCGCTGACGCTGCTTGTGCGATCCAAAGAGCGAGATGAATGAAAAATACCCTGTAAGTTTAAAAAAACTGCTTCAATTTCTTGCCATTGACGCTGCGTGATCGACCGCGCCGCCGGATAGGCTTGTTGCGATTGAGAGGCGACTTTTGCATCGGCAAGATGCGCGCCCCAGTCTGTCTTTTCCCTTTTTTTTACGCGTAAAACGCCAATCTCAATTAAGGGTCGCAACGCCTCAATTTGCGTGCGCGCCATGCCAAGACAACAAATTTTATGCGACAGAAGCGCTGCGATATTAACATCCGTCAGTCCCTCGATAAAAATATCATTAATCAACAGCGCAAGCGCGCCAGCCGGCGTTGAGGCAAGCGTAACGCCGCCGGAATTATCGATGATAATATTATAGCGCAACAGATCTTGCGCGACGCGATTGGCGATTGAGCGATCTGGCGTCATCAAAATAGCGGTTTGATCCGGCTCTTGCAGGAGTTCGCGCATGAACAGCGCAAGCGTTAACGCCTCCTCACGCTCATCTGCGGCCTCAACAAAAGAAACGCCGGCGAGACCGGCAGAAAATAGCGCTTCTGACTCTTGACAAAAATCTCGCCACTGCGCTGTTTGCTGAGCCGGCGCCAGCGCCATGGAGATAATCTGGCGACGCGCGCCAAGCTCAGGCGTTAGCGCGCCAATGGGGATGACCGTATCGCGCGGCGCACCCATCAGCTCCAATAAGCGCTTGAGCATGATCTGCGGATGACTAAAGCTCGTTTCATCCTGCGCGTCGCCTAAACACGCCCACGCCTCTTGCCCCATCTCATCGTCAAGGCCTGGCAAAACAACGGCGCCATTTTCCAAGCTGGCAATTTTACTCAGCAAGCGCGCGGTGGCTGGTTGCGCGCCCGTTGAGCCAATCGCAATGATCGGCGCCTGCGCTTGCTGCGTCTCAAGAAAATCAATCTGCGCCTGCGTTAGGCGTTTTTGTTGCAATGAGGCGTCAATCAGGTCGCGTTGATGGAGAATCTGCGGCCATTGACGAAGCGCAATATCAAGAAAACGCGTTGTCAAAGACCAATAGGGATCAAAACTATCATCGACAATTTTTGTTAAAAGCTCAGGATCAATGTCCTCAATAATAAATTCATCAATTAAAGCGGCAAGTTCTCTGGCAAGAAGATAAGCGGCGCAGGGCGTTGAGGCGACAAGAAAAGGCTCGGAGGCGTCATAGCGCGTGTTGCCGTCTTGCGTCATGGATAAAACCGCATGTTGAACGGATCTTGACCATGTTAAAATAAGCTCGGCTAAAATAAATCGGCGTTCTAATTCTCCAACCGATAAGAGCGCGACATCCTCACTGACATTTTCCTCATCTAAGATAAGCGTCTCGCGCGTATTATCCGTAAGACCGCCCAGCGGCAAGATTTGCGGTAAAAGCAACGACGCGCCAATGAGATTTTTTGAAAATTCTTCTTGTAGCGCCTGAGCGGCGCGGCGCGTTGGCACATATATTTTTGTGCGGGCAATATCCAGCGGAGGAGAAGAACGCGACATCCCCGGCAGAATTTGACCAGACAGAAACGCTGCGACAAAATTTTTCAAAAATGGCGCACCGGGCGGGATAGAAAAAAGATGTCGCCTCATGGGTGCGCCCGTTAGTCTGCGTAGGCCGCGATCGCCCTCTCAGCTTCTTCTATCGCCCCGATGGAGCCGACATGCAACCAGAGCCCCTGTGACGCCACGCCATAAAGCCGGCCTGCTTCTGCAGCCGCAAAGAGGTAAGGCGCAAGTTTAATCACCTCTTCCGTCGCATTCAAAAAAAGCTCTGGCTTAATCAGGGCGACGCCAGCGTAAACAAAGGGCTTTGGCCCCTCAGGCCGCAACAAACGACCATCTGGCGCAAGATCAAAGTCGCCTTGCCAATCAACGCCGACGCTTCCACGCGTTGGCGAAAGAAGCAATGCAATATCCATTTTTTCAGGATCCCAGACATTTGCGAGCGCGCGCATGTTTGACTGCTTGGCGCCAAACCAAAAAGCGTCCGTGTTGCAGATGTAAAAAGGCGCAGCGCCAATGAGCGGCAAAACCTTTCGAATGCCGCCAGCCTGATCCAGCAGAAGCGCGCGCTCATCAGAAATGACAATATGCGGCGTCTGGCGTTGCGCAAGATGCGCCTCAATCTGATCCGCCAGATGATGAACATTCACAATAGCTGTTTTTACGCCGATCTCAGCAAGATCATCCAGCGTGCGATCAATCAGTGTTTGACCCTGCACGCGCACCAGAGGTTTTGGCAAATGATTGGTGAGCGGGCGCATGCGCGTGCCTAGACCCGCCGCAAAAACCATCGCTATTTCCGGCACGTTGTTGGTCACTTTTCCTCAAATATCGACAAAGTTTGGCAGATTGGTTTTATACCAGTTCTTAATCTCGTCTAAGGCTGGATGTTTCAGACTTTTGATAAGATAGGCCTCAATGCGCGGAAGATGCTTAAGATATTGCGGCTTGCCGTCGCGTTGATTGAGCCTGGCGAAGATGCCTAAAATTTTCGTTGCGCGCTGAGCTGCTAAGATAGAATAGGCTTTTGCAAAATCGCCAATGTTAAAATCAGGATCGGCGGCGCGGCGTAATGTTGAGTAATGCGCAAGGAGTTTTAATTCTAATGCATCTGGAACACTGACGCGCGCATCCTGCCCCAGTGAGGCCAGATCATAGGCCGGATGGCCCAGAACGCAATCTTGAAAATCAATCACGCCCACACGCGCTGAACCCACGCGATCCTTCAGCCACAAAAGATTTGGCGAGTGATAATCTCGCAGCGTCCATGTCGTTGGCGCCATGGCGATATCTAGCAAAGCCTTGCGCCAGATATTAATAAACACGGCGCGGGCGCCGGAAGAAACGCTGGTCTTGAGATGATCAATATACCAATCCAACAGGAGCTCGACCTCAATCAGCAATGCGTCAATGTCATAGGGGGGGATGTGATAAACGCCGTCATCCTCAACGGGAATAACGTCTGGTAGTTTTTGCGTATGTAAGCGCGCAAGAACTTCAGCGGCGGCTAAATATCTCTCGCTCATTGGCCCATCAGCGTCGACGACGCCGTCAGATCCCAAATATTCAACAAGCAAGACGCCAGCGTCAAGATCTGAAGCCAGTATCTCTGGAGCGGAAACGCCCTGTTTGCGCAAGGCCGCTGCAACCGCCACAAAGGGACGGACATTTTCAGCCAAGCGGGCGATATCGCTGTAGGATTTGCCATATCTAATTGAGGGACCGTCTGGACGCGGCGGCGAAATCATCATGATCGCTTGCGCGCCGTCTGTATTTTCCAATTTCTCATAGGCTCTGGTTGATGCGTCGCCTTGGAGAAAACTGCGATGCGCTGCGCCCCAACCCGACTGGCGCAACAAATCTCGCACCGCTTTAAATGGCGCGAGTCGTTGCGCATAATCGCCATAGCCGACAAATTCCACATGTCGCGCTTGGGGATTTTCCTGATCGCCAAAATTAAGATGAATCTCTAAGCGATCTTTTGGTAAAACTTCTGGCGCGCGCTCCGCCCATTCAACAAGCGCAATGGCGCCGTCAATAATCTCATCCCATCCTAAGCCAGACAGATCTTTTGCTGAGGCAATGCGATAAAAATCAGCATGCACGACTAGTCTCTCAGAACTCTCATAGGCCTGCATCAGCGTGAAGGTCGGACTTGGCACCTCGAGCGAGAGATCATTGATCAAATAGCGTATGAGCGCGCGCGCAAATGTCGTTTTGCCAACGCCAAGATCGCCCGTAAGCGCGATGAAATCGCCAGTTTTGACAAGTGCGCAGACATCCAGGGCCAGCTGCGCCAATTCTTCTTCATTTGCGATCTCAAGCCGCCAGCGCGTCGCTTCTGTCATCTCCTGCATCACATCACGCCTTTCGTTGCGGTTAGCAGGATCTGATCATTGCTGCTTGCGCGCACCAGGGGAAAGACACATGTCACTGTTGTTCCCTCGCCAGGAGCAGAGTCAACATAGACCTTGCCCCCATGCAATTCCATAAAGGCGCGCACGATAGAAAGACCAAGACCAACGCCGCGATGTCGCGAGCCAGTGGTATGCGACTCGAAACGATCGAAGATTCTCTCCAAAATATCTGGCGCAATCCCCCGACCACGATCGGTGACTTTGAAAATAACTTCATCTTCACGCCGGAAGGCGGCAAGCGTTACCGTCTGGCCTGGACTGGAAAAGCCAATTGCATTGGATAGTAGATTGAACAGAATTTGTCTCAGACGTTTTGCGTCCGCTTGAAAGACGCCCACATTGTCCATTGCGACGATTTGTATTTGGATCGCATTTTCCGCCAACCGATCCTGAAGCCCTTCAATGGCCGCATTCATCGCTGCGGATACGTCAATATCAGTGAGCTCAAGCGCCATAGCGTCTTCATCAATGGTTGCAAGATCAAGAATATCATCAACGATGGCGAGCAAAGCGGCGGAAGACTTGCTGACATAGCCAAGATATTCAGCCTGTTTTTCATTAAGCGCGCCTGTGGTCTTTTCATTTAATAAATGCACAAAACCATTGATGTTATTTAATGGCGAGCGCAGCTCATAAGAAACATGCTGAATGAAATCATTTCTAAGCTTTTCCGCCGCAAGCAGCGCCTTGTTGCGATCAGACAGCGCCCGCTCTGCTTTCACATCCGCCGTGACGTCAACAAAGGTGAGCAAGGCGGCGCCCTCGAGGAGCGATTGCGCCGTGCAATCAAGAATAATGTCATCGTTGCGCTCTAAGCGGCGCGTGAAGCCAATTCTTAATTCATTGAGCCCTGTGACAAAGCCTTTAAGCTCTTGCCAGGCGTCATCTGATTCATACAAAGGCTTACACCGCGCAATCAACGCCTCAAAACGCGGCTTATCACTCAGCGACTCAAGATCAAGACGCCACAGTGCGGCAAAAGCTGGATTGCAAAAACTCAACCGACCATCTGGACCAAAAACAGCAACGCCCTCTCGAAGCGTCTCCAGGGTCTCGTTTTGCATACGGTTAAGGGCGTTGAACCTGGTCTCAAGCTCATAGGCCTTCGTCGTGTCATCAAAGAGATAGGTTACCCCGCCTTGGGTATTAGGATGCGCGACCACGTCAATGATACGTCCGTCTGGCAAGTGCCAGGTATGACGCACCGCCTCTGTTGAACGATAGGCGTCAAATAAGCGCTCTTTCCATAAGCGATAATCTCCCTCAATCGGCAAACGTTGCTTGGCGCGCAACCAATCCAACAACTCCCCATCTGAGGGTTTCTGCTCAAGAAAGGCGGCGTCAATCTGCCACAGCGTAGCATAAGCGTCGTTACTATAGACCAGCCGACGCTCCCGATCGAATATCACCACAGCCGTCGGCAACTGATCGAGCGTGCGAACATGAGACTGCATTTGCTGCTGCATCGTCGCGCGCACGACCTCAACTTCATGACGATCAATCGCCATTGAGGCGATCATCGTATCTGAAACCGCCTGAGTGACATCCAGCAAATGTCGCTGACCTGCAACAATAGAGGCAAGGCTTTCATGCCAAACGCCGCCACGTTGCGCGGCGCTAGCAGCGAGCTCTCGGCCTGGCTGGTCGAGCAATTCAAGACCACGCGACACAGCGTCATCGACATCTTTGGCTTCTACCGCACGCGCATAAGCATTATTGACAAAGATAAGCGCTCCCTGACGATCACGCACCCACACAGGCGCAGATGACGCGTCAAGCAAAGCGCATAAACCCGCAAGCTCGCCTTCAACTTCAGCCATACGCTGGCGCAGCGCGATCAACTCCAAGCGGTCGCCGGAGACTTCACGCACACGCAAGACAGCATGTGATCCAATCGCGCGCCCGTCGGCGTCAAAATGACGACCACATAGACCAACGAGCGGCATGCGAAACGCCTCGCCGTTAAGTCGCATACGCTCAACAGCAACCTCTAGAGCCTGCGCGTCATCAGGCGCCAACCATTCTCCAAATGACAGCAGGCGCGATGAAGAGAGCGTTTCCGGCAAGGCGAGAGAGGACACAAGCATATCAGGCTGACGATCAAGACCAGACCAAGAGACAAGAAGCTGCGCCTCGCAGGATAAAAATGTTTTTGCCTGATCAAGACCAACGCGCGCGCCATCAAGCTCTCGCGATAGACGATAAGCGCGCCGCAACCAGGATCTGCGCTCACCTATATAGGTTAAGGCGACCACAACCGTAATAAGCGCCAGACCGCTAGTAAAGGCGAAGCTTGCAATCCCTGCATCAAAGCCTGCGTCAGCAATAATCGTCATGATTTGCGCAAAGGCTGGATCCGGCGCCGTGAGCGCCCAGCACAACAACAAAATCATAATGAAACACGGCATGAAACGCGCCGTCGCCGTCATCCTCACGGATCGCGATAAGGACAAAAATTGATCGCCAAGATCGGAGACAAAAACATTCTTCATGCGCGAGCAGTCCCTATAAGCGCATGATCTGCAAATAACGTCATCTTAACCGGTCCCCACGGTCGAATGCTGATGCTCATTACGACAACGCTGAGAGCGGCGCCTACGATGACAAACAATCATCGCATAACCAACGCGGGGCAACATTCCGACTGCCTAACAACACCAACAGCCTCATGCGCCGAGCGCGCTCCGAATCACTTCAATCTAATGGTTCCAAACAAAAAACGGAATCGTGTTTTGCAAAAGAATGACGCGAAAAATCAAAAAAAATGTCCCCTTCTGCAAGAAGGGGACATGTTAACGAGAAAGTTGATTCAGAATGATACAGCTTGCGCCGATCAGTAACGATAATGCTCAGGCTTGAACGGACCATTCTGAGGTATATTCAAATAAACAGCCTGCTCAGATGTCATCTGCGTGAGCTTGACGCCGATCTTATCCAAATGCAGCGAGGCGACCTTCTCATCAAGATGCTTGGGCAGCGTGTAGACTTCCTTCTTATAAGCGCTTTGCTTAGTGAAGAGCTCGATCTGCGCCAGCGTCTGATTGGTGAATGAGGCCGACATCACAAAAGAAGGATGGCCTGTCGCATTGCCAAGGTTAACCAGACGACCCTCAGACAACAAAATGATACGCTTGCCGTCTTGGAACTCGATTTCGTCAACCTGCGGCTTAACATTGTGCCACTTCAGATTCTTTAGACCCGCAACTTGGATTTCACTGTCGAAATGGCCGATGTTGCAGACAATGGCGCGATCTTTCATCACGCGCATATGCTCAATAGTAATAACGTCAACATTGCCCGTGGCTGTGACAAAGATGTCAGCGCGCTTTGCCGCGTCTTCCATCGTTGTGACTTCATAGCCTTCCATCGCCGCCTGCAACGCGCAGATTGGGTCAATCTCGGAGACAAGCACGCGGCAGCCAGCATTACGCAAGGAAGCGGCAGAGCCTTTGCCGACGTCGCCAAAACCTGCAACCATGGCGACCTTGCCCGCCATCATCACATCGGTGCCGCGACGAATGCCGTCGACAAGAGATTCACGGCAGCCATAAAGATTATCAAACTTTGACTTGGTGACAGAGTCATTGACATTGATGGCCGGCCAAAGAAGCTTGCCTTCCTTTTGCATGATGTAGAGTCGATGCACGCCGGTTGTTGTTTCTTCCGTGACGCCTTTGATGGCCTCGGCATTGCGCCGATACCAACCTGGATTTGATTTGAGACGTTTCTTAATAGCGGCGAAGAGAACTTCTTCTTCTTCATTACTGGCCTTTTCAAGAAAAGCCGTATCGCCATTTTCCGCGCGCAAACCCAAATGAATGAGCAGCGTTGCATCGCCGCCGTCATCCAGGATCATGTTTGGGCAACCGCCGTCGGACCATTCAAATATTTTATGCGTATAATCCCAATAATCCTCCAAGCTCTCGCCTTTCTTGGCGAAAACTGGAATACCGGCCGCTGCAATCGCTGCAGCAGCGTGATCTTGCGTTGAGTAAATATTGCAAGACGCCCAGCGCACATCCGCGCCCAGCGCATTTAAGGTCTCTATCAAGACAGCCGTCTGAATGGTCATGTGCAGCGAACCCGCCACGCGGGCGCCCTTCAAGGGCTGCGAGGGACCATATTCCGCGCGCGTCGCCATCAGGCCCGGCATTTCCGTTTCAGCAATGGCGATTTCTTTTCTACCCCAATCGGCCAAACTTAGATCGGTAACAGTATAATCATTGAAATGGGCGGTCATTTTACCTCTGCCTTTCTTTGAGATTTCATGGGGAGGTCATACCCGTCTAAAAGCAAAACGCTTTTAAATCATAAGCATGCAATAATTCATCGGTTGGGCCGCTAAGCCTATTGTCATTGACGACAAAGCAACGCGAGGCGTCTTATAGCAAGCCTGGAAAAGAAGATCAATAAAGATATAAAGATTTCTTTATGTCTTTATAGGACGGTCTTTCCGAACCTTGGATCAAGCACATCTTGCATGCGGCGCTTTGAAAAATGCGCGCGGACATCGCCACGATGGATAGCTAGGCAGAACACGCGCGCTGCTCTATAGAATTTCAACGAGACTTAATCTCTCACCCCTTTCCGGGATCATTGTAAGATGTTGGATGCGTTAAAAAACTTCATCAATGAACTGACCGGCGACAGCGCTAAGGACAAGCCCGTCGAACCCGCGGACTATCAACTTGCCGCTGCGGCCTTGCTTGTTCACATCGCTTCGATCGACGGCGATTTCGACGCACAGGAACGACAAAGAATACAGCAACTCGTTGAGACGCGCTTTGGACTAGCGCCAGCTGACGCAAGCGCGCTGATCGCCGCCGCCTGGGAAAGCGAACGCGACGCTGTTGATCTCTACCGCTTCACAAGCGTGTTAAAACGCCGCCTAGATGAAGATGGCCGCATTCAAGTTGTCGGCATGTTGTGGGACTTGGCGCACGCTGACGGCAAAGTCCACGAATTTGAAGAAAATGTCGTATGGCGCGTTTCTGAACTTCTTGGCGTTTCAACGCGCGATCGCGTCGAACTCAGACGAGAAGTGCGTGAATATCTTGCAACGCCGTCGCCTGACGGCCCCTGGTCCACTTCTGGAAACTAATCACGTGACGCAACCGTCATCTTCGTTTCGTCCAGCCGCTGTCATCACCGGCGCATCAGATGGCATTGGCGCAGAACTCGCCCGCGTTTTTGCTCAAAAAGGCCATGAGATTGTTATTGTGGCGCGCAGAAAAGAGCGTCTCGACGCCCTGGCCGATGAAATCACGCGCGCTGGCGCTAAAACGCCAACAATTATTGTGCTGGATCTGTTATCGCCAGACGCCAGCGATATTCTTGCGCAAAAGCTGAGCGCAGCGGGTCTCGCGACCAAATATCTCGTCAATAATGCCGGTTTTGGCCTGATGGGACGCGTGAGCGATCTTAACGCAAACGAACAACTCTGCGTCATTGATCTTAATGTTCGCGCCCTGAGCGCTCTGACGCTCGCCTTTCTCCCAGATATCACACGACAACAAGGCGGCATTCTCAATGTCGCATCCATCGCCGCCTTCATGCCTGGCCCAGGCTTTGCCGTTTACTACGCCAGCAAAGCCTATGTCCGTTCCTTCAGCGAAGCGCTGGGAGAGGAACTAAAATCAACCGGCGTGAAAGTATCCTGTCTGTGTCCAGGCCCCGTGGCGACAGGATTTCAACAACGCGCTGGTTTCGATTTTTCAGGCCCAATGGGGGCCATGAAACCAGCCATGGTGCCAGCCCTTGACGTCGCCCGCGAGGCTTATGACGGCCTGATGCAGGGCCGCCGCATCGTTATTCCAGGCCTCATTAATCGCCTGCTCGTATTTTTTACCGCCCTCACGCCGCGCGCTATTTTGCTCCCCCTTCTGGCGGCCGCACAAAAGAAGCGCTAACGGCAATAAAAAAAGCGGCCAAATGACCGCCTTTTTAAGATTAGCCCTGAGAAGAGACTTATTCTTCCGTGGATTTGATCTTTAGGATCTGGCGGCCACGATACATGCCCGTCTTCAGATCAACATGGTGCGGACGACGCAATTCGCCAGAATCCTTGTCTTCAACATAAGTCGGCGCTTTCAACGCATCCGCTGAACGGCGAAAGCCGCGTTTCATAGGCGATGTTTTTCTCTTTGGAACAGCCATTAACTTAATCTCCACGGCGCCTGGCCGCGCTTGACGCCAGCCTGACTAAAATTCTGTGATGCGCGCAACTACACTAAATCCTGCCCCGTGACTACCCCTATCACAGCTGGCAAATGCTGGGAGCCATATTTCGCGGCGCTATTTTGCCCCACCCTGGCCTGGCGGCAGCATGGCGGGGTCTTCTTCGATCAGCTGTTTTGTTCCCCGATCGTCGAGCGGCTTCATCGCGATGCTTGGACCAGCGCTCAACCCCGTCTGAGAGGCTAGCCAGCTTTGCCACTGCGCCGCCGTGCCATTGAAGGTGTTTTGGTCAACAGCATTGCCAATGCCGGGGATATGGCCGTCTGAGCGATATTGCCAGAAGGTCCATTTCCGATCGCCATAGCGCACCTGCGGATGATATTTGGTCGAACGCACCCAAATTGGATATTCAGAAAGCGCGTCAGAGTGAAGAATAGCCTGATAGAAGTCGACGGATGAATAGATGATGGGTTTCTTGCCATAATGGCGCTCCATCTGCTCAAGCATGGCGCGCATGTCACGCAGTGCTTCATCGCGATAGAGGGTGCGCTTGCAGCTTTTTGACTCGGGCGTGGCTTCGACATCCAGAACAGGCGGCAAGGCCTCGGAATCAACCGGCACATTGGCGATAAAATTGCCGATTTCTTCATGCGGCGGCCGGCACCAATAGACAAAATGATAGGCGCC
>Ga0208618_1000764_pt1 | contig 13940 bp, 16 predicted proteins | sample CryBogCBE18Jul08_FD_184585 | JGI IMG/M metagenome (GOLD analysis project Ga0208618, IMG submission 184585) | Freshwater microbial communities from Crystal Bog, Wisconsin, USA - CBE18Jul08 (SPAdes) | ecosystem: Environmental > Aquatic > Freshwater > Lake | place: Crystal Bog, Wisconsin, USA...
CCGGGATCATACGCGGCGCCCCCATTAATCGAGCGGTATCGGCAACAATCCGCATGGCCATGGCAGCGCCTTGGCCTTCCGAGCCATTGGCTATGGCACGTTGGTGTTCAGAAAGGGTCAACGACATGAATACGGCTCCTGTCACATTACGGGGCCTTAATCCTAACCCAATGTCAATGGGTCAGCTAAAGTGACCTAATTTATGGGTTTATTCGTTCGTTCTCATACTAAATACCCAAAATTTAGTCGTTTCGAATTCCTTTAGCCGCTTGACCGGACCTTTCTTGCGTATAAAGTCGAGGGATTATTAAAGAGACATTCGGATTGCCCGTCCAATGGCGGCATCCATCCAGATGTTTTAATCGGCCGCGAAATCGGCACAACGGGCGACGAGACCCGATAACCAATGGAGGAAGGCTCATGGCGAGCGTTACGATGATCGTGAATGGCAAAGAAGTTACCGCGAATGTGGATCCGCGGACCCTTCTCGCTCAGTTCTTGCGTGAGCATCTTCATTTAACCGGCACCCATGTCGGCTGCGATACGAGCCAATGCGGCGCGTGCGTGGTCCATGTCGATGGTCGCTCGATCAAGAGCTGCACCACTTTGGCAGTTGCGTGCGACGGTGCTTCCGTAACAACGATCGAAGGCATTGGGACACCGGACCATCTGCATCCGATGCAGGCTGCTTTCCGCGAAAACCACGGTCTTCAATGCGGCTTCTGCACGCCGGGCATGATCATGTCCGCCATCGATATCGTAAACCGTAAAGGCCATGAACTCGACGAGCACACGATCCGCGAAGAGCTTGAAGGCAATATCTGCCGCTGCACAGGCTATCACAATATCGTGAAAGCGGTTGCTGCCGGTGCGCAGGCAATGGCTGGTAAGTAATAGCATTTGAACACAGGCCCATTCGGGCGTCGAAGACTATGACCGCCCGAAGGCGGCTTTGGAGGAATATCCCATGAGTTCAACGACAGGCATTGGAGCCTCGGTGCTCCGCAAAGAAGACATCCGGTTCATTACCGGCAAAGGACAATATACCGACGATGTGAATCGTCAGGGACAGGCGCATGCCTATTTCCTACGCTCGCCCCATGCCCATGCGACGATTAAGAAACTCGACATTTCGGCTGCCAAAAAAGAACCGGGCGTGCTTGATGTTTTGACCGGTGATGATCTCGCCCACGATAAAGTCGGCGGCCTCATTTGCGGCTGGATGATCCATAACAAGGATGGCTCGCCCATGAAGGCTGGCGCTCATCCGGCTTTGGCGCAAGGCAAAGTCCGCTATGTGGGTGATCATGTTGCTGTCGTTATTGCAGAGACCTATTCGCAAGCCAAAGATGCTGCTGAAAAGATCGTCGTTGATTACGGTGTTTTGCCAGCGGTTGTTGACATGAACACCGCGTCGAAAGGCCCTGCCATTCACGATGTTGCATCGGACAATGTGGTTTATGATTGGCATCTCGGCGATAAGGCTGCAACGGAAGCAGCTTTCAAAAATGCCAAGCATGTCACCAAGATTGATCTCGTGAATAACCGCCTTATCCCTAACGCGATGGAACCTCGCGCTGCGGTGGGTGATTATGATGCGGGTACGGAAGTATTTACGCTGTACACCACAAGCCAAAATCCGCATGTTGCGCGTCTCGTGCTTTCGGCCTTTGTAGGCATTGCACCAGAGCATAAGCTACGCGTGATTGCGCCGGATGTTGGTGGTGGTTTTGGCTCGAAGATCTTCATTTATGCCGAAGAAACCGTTTGCGTTTGGGCCTCCAAGCGCGTTGGTCGCCCCGTTAAATGGACGGCTGATCGCACGGAAGCTTTCTTGTCGGATGCGCATGGGCGTGACCACATCACGCATGCTGAACTGGCAACCGACGATAAGGGCAAGATCCTTGGCTTCCGCGTGAAGACCAAGGCCAATCTGGGCGCTTATCTCTCGACCTTCTCGAGCTGCGTACCGACCTATCTCTACGCACCGCTTTTGTCGGGTCAGTATGATATTCCGGCGATCTATGTTGAGGTCGAAGGCATGTATACGACGACGGCACCGGTTGATGCCTATCGTGGCGCGGGTCGCCCTGAGGCCACCTTCGTTGTTGAACGCATCATGGAAAAGGCGTCGCGCGAATTGGGAATGGATCCAGCCGCGTTCCGTCGGAAGAACTTTGTGAAGAGCTTCCCGCATCAAACACCGGTTATCATGTGCTATGATACGGGTAACTACACCGCTTCGCTCGATCTTGCGCTTGAAATGGCCGATTACAAAAACTTCGGTAAGCGTAAGAAGGAAAGCGCTAAAAACGGCAAGCTCCGTGGTATCGGCTTCTCGGCCTATATCGAGGCTTGCGGTATCGCTCCTTCGGCAGCTGTCGGCTCCCTCGGTGCAGGCGTTGGTCTTTGGGAATCAGCTGAAGTTCGCGTCAATCCAGTTGGCACCGTCGAAGTGCTCACGGGTTCGCACAGCCATGGCCAAGGTCATGAAACAACCTTTGCCCAGCTCGTTTCGGATCGCTTAGGCATCGACATCAACTCGGTGGCGATTGTTCATGGCGATACGGACAAGGTGCAGTTTGGCATGGGCACCTATGGATCGCGCTCCGGCTCGGTCGGCATGTCGGCGATCTCGAAGGCGCTCGATAAGGTCATTGCCAAGGGCAAGAAAGTAGCATCCTACGCACTCGAAGCGTCTGAAAAAGACATTGAGTTCAAGGATGGCCGCTTCTCGGTTGCGGGCACCGACAAGTCACTCGCTTTCGGTGAAGTAGCCTTGCAAGCCTATATCGCGCACAAGTTTACCGGCGCGGAATTGGAGCCTGGTTTGAAGGAAGGCGCGTTCTACGATCCAACGAACTTCACCTTCCCATCGGGCGTGCATATTTGCGAAGTCGAAATCGATCCGGATACGGGCGTAACCTCGATTGAAAAATGGACGGCGGTTGATGATTTCGGAAACGTGATCAACCCGATGATCGTTGAAGGTCAGGTCCATGGCGGTATCGCTCAGGGTATCGGTCAGGCGTTGATGGAAGGCGCACATTACGACAAGGACGGCCAGCTCGTTACCGCCAGCTACATGGATTACACCATGCCGCGTGCGGATAATCTGCCATCGTTCCAGATAGGTATGACCAACACGCCTTGCACCACCAACCCACTCGGTCTGAAGGGTTGCGGGGAAGCGGGTGCGATTGCTTCGCCACCGGCTGTGATCAACGCCATTACAGACGCCATCGGTCATGAAAACATTGCGATGCCTGCTACCCCGCAGGCGGTCTGGATGGCCATTCAGGCTTCCGGCAGCAAAATCGCAGCAGAATAAGATCCAAGGAGAATAGAGAACATGTACGCCTTTTCTTATCACTCACCGAAAACGGTACGTCAGGCCGCTACGCTTCTTGGCAAGAATCCTGATGCAAAGGTTTTGGCCGGTGGCCAGACTTTGCTTCCAACCATGAAGCAGCGCCTTGCTTCGCCTTCCGCCCTTGTCGATCTCGGCAAGGCAGAGGGGATGTCGGGCATCGAAGTGAAGGGTCGCAACGTCGTTATCGGCGCAATGACCCGCCATGCGGATGTTGCGACTTCAGCCATTGTTGGCGAAGCCATTCCGGCGCTTGCGGCTTTGGCCGGTGGCATCGGCGATCCAGCCGTCCGCAACCGCGGCACGATCGGTGGTTCGATCGCCAATAACGACCCTGCTGCGGATTATCCGTCTGCTGTGCTTGCTCTGGGTGCAACGATCATTACCAATAAGCGCAAGATTCCTGCGGATCAGTTCTTCCAAGGCATGTTCTCAACTGCACTGGAAGAAGGCGAAGTGATTGTGAAGGTTTCCTTCCCCATTCCTTCCAAAGCCGCTTACGAGAAGTTCCCGAATCCAGCCTCGCGTTACGCGATGGTCGGCGTGTTTGTTGCCAAGAAGGGTTCAGAAACCCGCGTGGCGGTCACGGGTGCAGGCTCGGATGGCGTGTTCCGCTCGGCGGAATGCGAAGCAGCTCTCAAGGCTCGCTTTAATCCGAAGTCTTTGGATGGCGTCAAAGTGAAGGCTTCGGGCCTTAACTCCGACATCCATGCGAGCTCCGAATATCGTGCCCATCTCATTCCGGTTATTGCCAAGCGGGCAGTCGCCAAAGCGATGGCGAAGTAAAGCAGATTGTTTTTCAAAGGCGCTTGTCCTTTGATCTGTTTCATGGAATGCCCGGCCTCGTGCCGGGCATTCTTATTGGGTAAGCCCTTTTTGCCGTTGGAGCGTTTTTATGACCATGACCCCTTTGCCTGTCTCAATTGATGCGATGGAAAGTCTTCTGGCGTCGGGCGATTATGTCGCCGACCGATCGCTCTCAACGGTATTGTTTCTGGCTTTGAAAATGGGCCGCCCGATTTTGCTGGAAGGCGAGGCGGGCGTCGGCAAAACCGAGATCGCCAAAGTGCTGGCCAAAACCTTGGGCCGCAAGTTGATCCGGCTGCAATGCTATGAGGGTCTTGATGTTTCCTCCGCTGTCTATGAATGGAACTATGCCGCGCAGATGATGGCGATCCGTTTATCGGAAGCCGAAGGCGGTCTTGATCGCGCCCAATTGGAGCAGAATATTTTCTCGGAGCGCTATCTTGTGCGCCGTCCCATTCTTGAGGCTTTGACGCCCGATGTGGAAGGGCCTCCGGTGCTGTTGATCGACGAGCTGGACCGGACAGACGAAGCCTTTGAAGCCTATTTGCTGGAAGTACTCAGCGATTTTCAGGTGACTATACCCGAGTTTGGAACGGTAAAAGCGCCTCATCCGCCGATTGTGATTGTAACTTCCAACAGGACCCGCGAAATCCACGACGCGTTGAAGCGCCGCTGCCTCTATCATTGGGTCGATTATCCAACTGCCGAACGCGAATTGGAGATCGTTCGCATTAAGGCACCGCAATCGCCCGAAAAACTTTCAGCAGAAATCGTGGCCTTTGTGCAGGCACTGCGCAAACAGGATTTGTTCAAAGTACCGGGCGTTGCCGAAACACTCGATTGGGCAACCGCGCTTGTCGAGCTGGATGCTGTGGCGCTCGACCCCAAGCAGGTGTCCGATACGCTCGGTGTTCTTCTGAAATATCAAGACGATATTCAGAAAATGCAGGGCTCCGAAATCAAGGCGATTTTGGACGAGGTGAAAGTGAATGTTAAACCCGGCCAGCCGGGCATTTGAGGTATTCTCCGCGTTTAGTTTGTATCCGGTTGGGTAAAAAGGAGTTGATGTTTTTAACCTAATAGGTTAATTGATATATGGAAAAGCGTCGTCCGCATGTGCCCTTGGCTCGGGTTTTGGAGCTTGTCAGGACAGGCCATTATGAAATTCGCCTGTCGGCTCTCCGAGGAGCGACAGAATTAGGATTGGGCAGTGATGACATTGTGAACGCCGTGTTGGCTCTTGTTCCGTCCGATTTTTATAAGAGCATGACGACTTATGCCGATCATCGCGTGTGGCAGGATGTGTATAGGCCAAAGACGGTTGCAGGAGCCATTTATCTCAAGCTGACAGTGACTGAAAATGTCATTGTCGTTTCGTTTAAGGAAGTGTGATGATGAAATGTCCAGTATGTGGGTCTAGTGAAATAGTTCTCGATACCCGAGATATTGAACATAGCTATCGTGGCATGACGACCGCCATCCCCCAAGTACGAGGCAAATTTTGTTTATCATGCGATGACGCTTCGCTTGATCCCGGTGAAAGCAAGCGCGTCTCGGATGCTATGTTGGCCTTCAACCGCGAGGTCAACGCCATGCTTGGCGACCCAGATTTTATTGCCGGCGTGCGCAAAAAGCTCAACCTCAATCAGGGTGAGGCGGGTGAGATTTTCGGCGGCGGGGTTAATGCGTTCTCCCGTTATGAGACAGGCACCACCAAGCCGCCTTTGGCGCTCGTCAAATTGTTTAAAGTGCTCGAGCGGCATCCGGAACTTTTAAACGAAATTCGCTGATAGATCGGTAGGGGATAGCGGGTCAGCGCTTTGCCGTGTAGCATCGGCTAAATCAACCGTTACCTTGGAACACGCATCGTCTATGTCCGGTAAACTCTCCGAAAACATCGCCTATTTTGCCCGTGCGCTTCGCGAGGCCGGCTTGCCGGTGGGACCCGGCGCGGTGCTCGACGCTGTTGAGGCCGTTGAAGCGGCTCATATTGGCAGTAAGGAAGATTTTTTCTGGACACTTCACGCCATTTTCGTGAAAAAGCGCGAACATTCGGATGTATTCACCCAGGCCTTTCGGATTTTCTTTCGCCGTCGCTCTTTGATCGAAAAAATCATCGCGACGCTTTCGCCTTATTCCCCCGCCAAAGATGAAAAGCCCAAAAAGCCGGAGGCAGGCGCGCTTCGGGCTGCTGAAGCTCTTTTAAAAGCCAAGCGCAACGAGGCACCGCCTGAAAAGGAAGAAAAGATCGAGCTTGACGCGCGCTTCACCGTCTCCGAGCGCGAAATTCTACAAACCAAAGATTTCGCGCAAATGACGGCGGATGAAATCACCCGCGCGCATCTCCTCATCGACCGTCTCGAATTGCCCGATGATCGACGCCCCACGCGGCGCTTTGTGGCGGCAAGAACCGGCTCGCGGATAGACCCACGAAAGACTTTCCGCAACACGCTTCGTTCCGGCGGCGGCATGATCAAACTCGAATACCGCGACCGCGCCCAAAAAAGCCCGCCGATTGTGGCGATCTGTGATATTTCGGGTTCGATGGCCGATTATACGCGGCTATTTCTCCATTTTCTCCACACGCTCACCGACAAGCGCAAGCGCGTGAATACGTTTTTATTCGGCACGCGGCTGACCAATGTCACCCGCTCGCTCAAAAGCCGCGATCCGGATGAGGCGTTGGAAAAATGCACCGAGCAGGTGGCCGATTGGTCGGGCGGCACGCGGATCGGCACCAGCCTCCATAGGTTCAACCGCCAATGGTCGCGCCGCGTGCTGGGGCAGGGCGCCATTGTGCTGCTCTTTACGGATGGCCTGGAGCGCGACGGTACCGAAGAACTGCAAAAGGAAATCGACCGTCTGCACCGCTCTTGCCGTAAGCTCGTATGGCTGAATCCATTGTTGCGATTTGACGGTTTTGAGGCGAAAGCTTCGGGCATTCGTGCTATCTTACCTCATGTGGATGAATTCCGTCCGATCCATAATTTGAAAAGCATGGAAGCGCTTGTTGAGGCACTTTCGGTCAAGGGCTCGGCGGAAGCTAATCCCAAACTTTGGTTGCGGCGGGTGGCTTAGTAGATTACCTTACGGCAATCATATGACGTAAGAGACTAAAAATGAGCACTCCGACAGTCCCCGTTCCGCCATTCGAGCCGACTCAGGCTGCTCCATTGGCACCGCCTTCGGTTGGCGTTACCATACCGGCGCAGCAACTCGATAAATGGTTCAAGTTGCCCTCAGATCAATATTTGAACATTCAGATTACCCGGTCCGACTTAGATCGTTTTTATAATGTCTTTGATCGTATATTCGCCGCACAGCATTTATCACACGATGTTTTAATTAAGTGGTCAAATGGAAATACGGAAGGGGCGGAACGGGACTTAGAATCGTCTCGTAATGCCTTGCGTGAAAGTCAGAATGAATTACGGCTCTTCTTTATGGCCCTCATGGCATCGGCTACAAAATGAGTTCAGCAGAATCCTCATATAGTTCCGCTGAAATTTTAACCCATGAGAGGTTTGGAGGAGAAAACCCAAAGGGTACCCCCTTGCATTCTGGCGGGGGCGGGGGCACATTTAATGGTATGGAAGCACGCGTCGCCGTTCTGGAAAACAATGTTGAATATATTAAGCGGGATATTGGCGAATTAAAAGCCGATATGTCGGGAATCAGGCGTGACGTCGAAAGTCTTAAGGTCAGCCAAGCCATCTTAACGGAGCGCGTCAGTCACCTCCCTAGCAAAGGGTTTATTTTCTCAATAGCTCTTGGAATAGTGGGAGCCATTATAACCTTCACAACATTTCTGGATAATATTAAGGCGTTTTTCTCACACTAAGCATTATTTCATCGTGAGCTAGAGTTCCTTTTCCAAATTCTCCCAAAATGCGCTAAACTCAAACGTGAACAGCTCACACGGGAGGGCAGATCCATGCTCGCATCTGATGACGATCTCTTGAAACAAGCGGAAGACTGGCGGCGCGCGGGGCGTGATGTGGCTATTGCCACAGTCGTCGAGACATGGGGTTCGGCTCCGCGTCCCGTTGGGAGCCACCTCGTTATTGATGGCGAGGGTAATTTTATGGGCTCTGTTTCAGGCGGTTGTGTCGAAGGTGCGGTGGTGACCGAAGCAATTGATGTCATCGAAAGCGGCGCTCCAAAGCTTTTAGAATTCGGCGTGGCGAATGAAACGGCCTGGCAGGTCGGGCTTTCCTGTGGCGGGCGGATCAGCGTTTATGTTGAAAAGGTCGCCTAATGGGTTCTCTTGAGCTTTTGATCAGTTTTACGGTCGCTACCGCAATTTTCGCTTATGTTCCGGGGCCTGCCATTATGTACACGATGGCGCAAACGATGGCGTTGGGGCGTCGGGGTGGTTTGATGGCCGCGCTTGGCTTGCATATCGGTGGCTATGCGCATGTTTTAGCGGCGGCCTTTGGCCTTTCGGCGCTTTTTCAATATGTGCCGGAACTCTTTTTAGCTGTTAAAATAGCAGGGGCATTTTACCTTATTTGGCTCGGCATCAACATGATCCGCAAAAGCAAATTGGGCCATGTTGCGGCCATTGAGCCTAAGAGCGCGAAGCGGGCCATGGTTGAAAGCATTACAGTTGAGCTTTTAAACCCCAAAACCGCTCTGTTCTTTTTAGCCTTTGTCCCACAATTTGTTGATCCATCGGCGGCCTATCCGGTTTGGGTTCAGTTTTTGATCTTGGGTGTTATCGTCAATCTAGCGTTTTCGTCGGCTGATCTTGTCGTGATATGGTTTACCGCAGCCATTGCAGGACGGCTAACAAAGAGGGGCCGTTTGGCCCATGCGCTGCGAGTGTTGGGTGGTACTGTGCTTGTAGGGCTCGGCGCGCGATTGGCGCTGGAACGGATTTGAAGGGAATTTTTTGATGGATCTTTCCCTTCTCTCCAAGCTGAACGAAGAGCGCGCCGCGCGTCGTGCGGCCGTTTTGGTTACCGATATGGCGAGCGGCAAACAACGGCTCGTGTTGGAAGCTGATATTGCTGCCGATCCGTTAGCTGGCATGCTCGGGGATGCGCTCCGCATGGGTAAAAGCGGCGTGGTTGATGCGCCCGAGGGAAAGCTCTTTCTCACGGTTCAGGCACCGATTGTCCGCATCATCGCCATTGGCGCGGTTCATATCAGTCAAGCGCTTGTGCCAATGGCGCAGCAATTGGGCTTTGATATTGTCATCGTAGACCCGCGCACCGCATTTGCCTCGCCGGAACGTTTCCCGAATGTCGAACTGCATGCCGAGTGGCCTGATGTCGCTCTGCCTAAACTCGGCGTTGACCGTTACACGGCCTTTGTGATGCTGACTCATGACCCGAAGATCGATGATCCGGCGTTGTTTATCGCGTTGAAGTCGCCGTCTTTTTATATCGGTGCACTCGGCTCCAGAAAAACCCATGCGACGCGCGTGGAGAGGTTGAAAGATGCAGGTTTTAGCGATGAGGAGATCGCGCGGATCCATGCGCCGATTGGCCTGAACATTGGCGGTATCAGCCCTGCCGAAGTAGCACTTTCGATCCTTGCGCAAATAACCGCCAAGCTGCGCTTGAAGCCCGACGGAACGCGAGCCTGATATGCGGTTTGGTCCGGTACCGCTTGATCAGGCGCTTGATGCCATATCAGCCCATTCGCTGCGGCTCAGTGAGCGCGTGATCAAAAAAGGCGCGCGCCTTTTAGCCGATGATCTTGCTGCAATAAAAGCGGACGGACGCGATGAGGTGATCGTTGCGTTAAGCGATGAAGGCGATGTCGGCGAGGATGAAGCTGCGGAGAAGCTCGCCCTCGCGCTGACGGGGCCGCATATTCGACGTGATCAACCGATAACAGGTCGTAACAATCTTTATGCTGATCGAGCGGGTGTGTTGCGGGTTAATGCAGAGGCGATTAATCGGCTTAATTCGGTCGATGAGGCCGTTACCTTTGCAACACTGCCTGATTACCGCGCGGTGGAGCGGGGCGAGATGATCGCTACCGTAAAAATCATTCCCTTCGCTGTGTCAGGCGATGTGATTGATAAGGCTTTAGCCGATGCGGGGCCGATGCCACTTATTGAAGTGAAGCCTTTTCACAAACGGAAGGTAGCCGCAGTTTCAACTCTGCTTCCAGGCCTTAAACCAAGCGTCATCAATAAAACTTTGGCAGTATTGGAAGGACGTTTGGCACCAGCGGAGTCAACGGTCGATTTTGATTTGCGTGTTGCCCACAATGCCGATGACGTTGCGCATGCGATCAAAGCCGCAATCCTCGATGGTGCCGACCTCGTCGTAGTCTATGGCGCCTCCGCCATTACCGATCGACGCGATGTTATTCCCGCAGCGATTGAAAAAGCGGGTGGTCGCATCGAGCATTTCGGCATGCCCGTTGACCCCGGTAATTTGATGTTGGTCGGCGAGGTTGAAGGCCGCACGGTGTTGGGTGCGCCGGGATGCGCGCGTAGCCCAAAAGAAAATGGTTTTGATTGGGTCTTACAACGCGTCATGGCGGGTATTCCTGTAAAGCGCGCCGATATCACAAGACTTGGTGTTGGCGGCATGCTGATGGAAATCGTCCAGCGAGGTCATCCGCGGGATCTCCATTCAAGTGCGCAGGACGAATGATGATCGGCGCCATCATCCTCGCGGCAGGCCGTTCCACCCGGATGGGATCAAACAAGCTGTTAGAGGCGTTAAACGGCAAACCTTTGGTGCGTCACGTTGCCGAGGCCGCTCTGGCCTCGAAAGCCCATCCTGTTATCTTGGTGACAGGCCATCAGCATGAAAGCGTCACGGCCGCGCTCGAGGGGCTTAATCTCGCTTTCATCCATAACGCCGATTTTGCCGATGGGCTCTCAACCTCGTTGAAGACGGGAGTAGCGGCTTTACCTGCCGAGGTAACGGCCGCTATCGTTTTGCTCGGCGATATGCCGCTCATACCATCGGCGGCGATCGATCAGCTGATAACGGCGTTCGAGGCATCGCCCGGAAAAATTGCCGCTGTACCTGTGTATGAGGGGGAGTGGGGCAATCCCGTGCTGCTGTCCCGCACCCTTTTTGAGGAAGTCGCCACGCTCCAAGGGGATGCTGGCGCACGCAAACTGCTCAATGGGCGAACAGAGGATGTGTTGGAAGTTCCAATTGCAAGCGATGCGGTATTGATCGATCTCGATACGCCGGAAGCTTTGGCGAAAGCCCGGTTTAAGGGCGATTGATTATTTCTTTTTTGCCTGTCCGCGGCATTTGTCCGAACAATATTTTACCTCATCCCAGACCTTTTCCCACTTCTTGCGCCAGGCAAAAGGCCGCTCGCAAATGACGCATGTCTTTTGCGGCAGGTCACTTTTACGGCGCATGGGGGGCATGTTCAGGCCTTTGATAATCTAATGATGTGCCGACTACGTACGAAAGGCAGCTGGTTTCGGGTCACGTCGTCGACGTAAGAAGGATTATCGCATGTCAGGTACAATTGTTATTTTGGGCGGCTCGGGTGGAATGGGCTCGGCCATTGCCCACGCGGTGAAGGCTCGTGGCTATGGCGTTCATCTTGTTGGCCGCGATGCGGCGCGTTTGTCGGAAGTGTCGGCTACGCTTGGTGGTGCCCCTTATTCCGTCGCCGATGTTGAAGATGAGGCCTCCGTCGTAAAGGCCATCGCAGAAGCGGGTACCGAATTGGCAGGGCTTTGCTATGCGGTTGGAACGATCAATCTCAAGCCCGTGACCCGTCTTACAAGCGAAGATGTTTCGCGTGATTTTCGTATCAATGCGCAAGGTGCTTTTTTTGCTGTCAAAGCGGCTTTGCCTGCGTTGAAAGCCTATTCGGGCACAGCATCCATTCTGTTGTTTTCAACCGTGGCCGTTCAGCAGGGCTTTACAGCACATGCATCGGTTGCCATGGCGAAAGGCGCGGTCGAAGGTTTAACGCTTTCGCTTGCAGCCGAGCTTGCTCCTAAAATTCGTGTGAATTGTATTGCCCCTTCGCTTACGCGAACCCCTTTAGCAGCTTCTTTGCTGGGGAACGAGACAATGGCGACCGCTATCGCGTCGATGCATGCGATGCAACGTCTTGGCGAGCCTGAAGATATTGCCCCCTTAGCCGCCTTGCTGCTTTCCGATGATTCAAATTGGATCACTGGACAATCAATTGGCGTTGATGGTGGACGTGCAATGTTGCGGACGAAGGGATGACGTCGCCTGTCAGCAGTCTAAGGCTCATCCTTGGTGATCAGTTAAGCCATACGATTTCGTCGCTTAATAAAATTGATATCGAGCGCGATCTCGTTTTGATGGTCGAGGTCGCAACCGAGACGACTTATGTTCCGCATCACAAGCAAAAAATTGTGTTGGTTCTTTCAGCGATGCGTCACTTCGCTCAAGAATTAATAGAGCGTGGAATTCGCGTTGAGTATGTCAGGCTTGATCATGTCGAAAATACTGGATCCTTTTCAGGCGAAGTAGAGCGTGCGATCAAGAAGCATAAACCAGAGCGCGTCATCGTTACAGAGCCCAGCGAATTTCGCGTTCGCCAGTTTATGGACGACTGGCAAGATGCATTTGCGTTGCCTATCCATATTCTCGAAGACACACGATTTTTCTCGACACCCAATGAGTTTGCAAAATGGGCCGAAGGTAAAAAACAACTTCGCATGGAGTTTTTCTATCGTGAAATGCGCCGGAAAACCGGCTTGTTGATGAAAGGCAATGAGCCAATTGGAGAACAATGGAATTTCGATCATGACAATCGAAAGGCTCTACCAAAAGGATTAATCGTTCCAACACGCCGTCGCTTCGAGCGGGATGCGATAACATCGGACGTCATCAAAATGGTGGGTGAGCGGTTTGCGCGTCATCCCGGTGAGATTACAGGTTTTGGCTGGCCAGTGACGCGTATCGATGCACTTGCAGCGCTTGATCACTTTATAGATGAATGCTTGCCTTCTTTTGGTGATGTGCAAGATGCCATGAAGCAAGGAGAAAGCTTTCTCTTTCATGCGCTGATTTCACCGATGTTAAACGTCGGTCTCTTATTGCCCGATGAAGTTTGCCGGAAAGCGGAGGCTGCTTACCACTCCGGACATGCGCCATTAAACGCGGTGGAAGGTTTTATCCGGCAAATCCTCGGATGGCGCGAATATGTACGCGGTCTCTATTGGTTGAAAATGCCTGATTATGCGGAAGGGAATGCGCTTCATGCGAATAGACCCTTGCCAGCTTTTTATTGGACCGGTGACACATCAATGAATTGCTTGAAGCAATGCGTTGGTGACACAATGCAAAACGCCTATGCCCATCATATTCAGCGCTTGATGGTGTTGGGCAATTTCGCGCTGCTGGCTGGAATTAATCCTCGGGAAGTTGAGGAATGGTTCTTGGCCGTTTATGCGGATGCGTTTGAGTGGGTTGAATTGCCAAATGTACACGGCATGGCTCTCTTTGCCGATGGTGGGGTGATGGCGTCTAAACCCTATGCGGCGTCAGGCAGCTATATCGACCGGATGAGCGATTATTGTTCGGATTGCACGTTTTCGCCCAAGGAAAAGCTTGGCGCCAAAGCTTGCCCATTCAACTATCTGTATTGGGATTTTCTGGCCCGAAACCGCCCGGTCTTAAGTAATAACCAGCGTTTAGCGATGCCGTATCGTAGTTTAGCCGTAATGTCGTTTGAAAAGCGGCAACAGATTGCGAGTGAGGCTAAGGAATTTCTCGACAGTCTATAAAGTGGTTTTGCCATCTATCGCTTTTAGGACTCATTTGCTAAGGCTCGCGGCCAC
>Ga0208618_1000770_pt1 | contig 13892 bp, 16 predicted proteins | sample CryBogCBE18Jul08_FD_184585 | JGI IMG/M metagenome (GOLD analysis project Ga0208618, IMG submission 184585) | Freshwater microbial communities from Crystal Bog, Wisconsin, USA - CBE18Jul08 (SPAdes) | ecosystem: Environmental > Aquatic > Freshwater > Lake | place: Crystal Bog, Wisconsin, USA...
AGCATCTATTATGCTATTGAAAATGCTGATAAATTCCTTAGCAGCAGCACCTTCACCAATAGCATTAGCAGCGGCTTCGATCACTGGTTCGATAATTTTAAATTTATCACTGAGGACTTTAATAGCCTCGAGCGTGGCTTCAACCTTAGCGACTTCCTGGGCAATGTTAGCAGATACCGATGAAATGTTAGACATAATGTGCCTTATACACGTGGATATATACCCTGTATACTAACATATATACATTAATTCATTAGTGGGATTCATGGTAACAGCTAAGCAGACATGTGGTCAAGACCTCAAGCATAAAGTAGAAGCACTGTCACAGGATAATATTCAACTCAGAGAGCAGATAACTGAGATGCAGATGAATATAGAGCAGATAGAGGCAGTCATAGAGAGATTCAAACAGTTAGAACTGAAGTTCAGCAGACTGCAGAGGTACATCGGGTGATGGAAAATAAAATCCTCAATGCGCAGCAGGACAGGGCACTGGATGCCCTGGTAGAGGAACTACATGAACGGGGCGGCGCCGCCCTAGACCACCGCAGGGCACGGATGACCACCAGAGAACTATACATATCTCAGGGACGCAGCCCCCTGGTACCCATAGTATTCGCAGGTGATCCGCTGGAGGCTGTGGCTATTGCCTCTGATCTCAGCAATCAGCTACTGGATATACCTGAGAAGGCAGATAGGTCGATGGTCGACTACATAGAATTACTGGATAGCTGGGCTGACCAGGTACATCCCAGTTACGGTGCAGAGGAGATTAACAGCCTCTACAGAGAGGCACTGACCGTATACCAACAGGCATCTGCCAGCTCCTACGAGAGAGGACTGGCCTATATCAAGGCCAGAATACATCAGATCCTAGAGCCTGACAACATAGAACAGGTGTCTATGAGTCTGCTGGAGGGGGCGGCACTGCATATAGGGGATGCTCTCTTCTTTGACAATATGGCTATCCTGATTGAGAGACCAGAGGTGGAATCGCATCCCACCTATGTCAGCTACAGGTATCCAACAGGCAGAAAACTGCAGATTCCCTGGCTACAGGAGGAGAGGGGGGATGCCTGATCGACTGTTAAGTGTACATGGAGAGTTCTATCGCTGCAGGAGAATAATTGATATAGAGGTCAGTATGCACAACGAAGTCAGAGACATGCTCCTGCAGATATTGGCAGAACTGGGTAGAATACGCTATCCCAGGCTGGCTATGAGTATGTGGGTCAGACCTCTGGACAATAGCTGCGCTACATCCTTCTACTTCGATACCAGTATTCTCACTGACAGGCAGATATCAGTCCTGCTGGCTATCGCAGACTGGCTGCATTCCTACTACGACGGCTTCTACGGACATCTGATCATCGATATAGACTACCGCATAGTCTACCTGGAGACTGAGAATGGAATACTCGGCTACAGCCACTCCTACGACTTCAATCTCAACTATCTCAACACACGCAATATATCCCGGAGATGACCATGGAACAGTTAGTACCTAGTAATATTCTCAGCCTGATTTCTCACCTGGCAGAACTACAGAATGTGTCCCATGCACAGGCACTGCGCAATGCACTGCTGAACGACCTGGCACGTCTATGCGAGCTGGAGATAGAGAATGCATATCGATACACGCCTGATACCGTTAATATTAAGAAATGTTAAATATATCCCTGTATTCTATGGTAATAATGACATATATGAGGATATACTTGAGCTAAAGATTAGCCCTACTCAAATAATATGCCTCCAATTGCCCAGCAGATAGATGTGCAGGAATCCAGTGAGCAGCTAGAATTAATTATCGACAATCTATCTGGAAACAGATCTGCCAAGTACCGTATCAGACTACTCAGGCTGATCAAGAATGACCCACAGATAACTAACAGGGCAGCAGCCAGACGACTATCAGTCAGCGAGTGCTCCATACGCACATGGAAAAAGATATATGAGTCGTATGGTATAGAGCCCCTGATTAATATGAACACTGGACGTCCCAACGGTGCAGTTATCCTGAACACTAGTAATCCCAGACGCACTAAGTTGATGCGGAAACTCAATAGACTGCGCAGTCAGCTGATGCTACTTGAAGAACAGCTCGCAACTATATAACTAAATTCATGCAACTAGAACAGACCCTACTGGAAATAATAGAAGGTATCTATAAACGTATGACTCTACCCTCCAGTAGAGCAGAGATAATGGATGCCCTAGATGGTATCTACAGGTATGCCTATAAGAGGCCCATGCCACCTGTAATCATGGTCAGAGATCCATTTGAAGCTGCCATGCTGATCTATGACATAGAACAGAAGAAGGTAGAAATACCAGAATACATGGGCAGTCCCATTACCTATCAGGCATACCTCAATGCCCTCAATATCAGACCAGTCACCACCATGGATGACTTCATGAGGATGGGGGATAGGGAAAAGAGACGAGTAATGAGTTCTGTGCATATCGGACTTGCTCCCTGGACTGTGGATTCATCCATAGAGGTCTCATGTAATCTACGTTATCTGGAGAAGATAGGTAATAAACTCAATCCAGAGGAAGTAGCGCAGATTAAAGTACTAGAACATATCTCCTTCTTCATAGACATAGGGGATCTAGTCGTAGTGGCAGATAAGGCAGTCAGTTATCATGCCAGACAGGAGAGGAGCAGTATTCAGTGGGAATATATCAAGCTGGACTATAACGAGAATGGTAAGGTCGTTAACTCCAGTTTCTATCGGTAGGGGCGGCGCCGCCCAGCACCATCCTACATCTGGGTGGTGGGGGCTGGTTAGGTTTAGAGGTAACCGACCTCCCCATACCTATGCTCCCCATACCTCAGTCTGATCACATATATGTCTACGTTGATAGTCAGAAAAGGAATTACTACATATTCATGGTTCTGGCCTTTCTGGTCAGCGGACGACTCCTGATATCCCACAGCGATGACCCCATAATGCAAGGGGTCTTTCTATTTCTCTACCTGGTCAATGTGCTCTATGTTGGCATAGCCAGTCTCCTGGCAATCGCATCCCCCGTATTCAGCCTGGAAAAACATAACCTAATCAAGGACTACTATGAAGCCGAATATTGATATATTCCTGCCAGTCTGCGGTGAGGGTCTGGCTGTCCTGAGTAATACCTGGAGGGGTGTTGCTGAGGTGATAGAGCACTACAGGGGTACTGTGACTGCCTGGGTACTGGACGATGCTGCCGACAGCAATACCGAGGCACTGGCCATGTCCTATGGTTTCAACTACAGGGTACGTCCTGACAGACCACACCTGAAGAAGGCAGGGAATCTGCGCAGCGCCTTCAACGTCACCGATGGCAAGTATATTCTGATCCTGGATGCCGATTTTCGTCCGATAGCTGAGATCCTGGATCACATGCTGCCGTACCTGGAGCTGAACCCCAGCCTGGCCATAGTTCAGAGTCCACAGTACTTCAGGATAACACCCGGACAGACCCACATACAGCGCGGTGCCGCCTATGTTCAGGAACTCTACTACCGCCTGATACAGGTAGTCAGACAGCACTACGGTGCAGCCAACTGTGTAGGCAGCTGCGCACTCTACAGGAGGGAGGCACTGGCTCAGATGGGCGGCACTGCCCCCCGGCATCACAGTGAGGATCTCTGGACTGGAGTCATGGTGCAGTCACTCGGCTGGGATCCAGTTGAGTATATACCCCTGGCACTGACCAGCGGTCTGTGTCCTGACACTGTCAAGGCATTCTATAATCAGCAGTACCGCTGGTGTGCAGGTACACTCTCTCTGATACGCAGCAGGGAATTCTGGTATGACCTGAAGATTGGGCTGGCTGCGCGTTACTTCTATGTACAGGGCTTTCTCTACTACGCCGTGACCAGTGCGCTGTACCTGCTCTACCCAGTAATGGGTGTCTACATATCCCTGCGCCTGCCTGATCAGATAGCCAATTATCTCTTCTTCACCTACTTCATCAAGTTCGTATCAGAGGCAGGGCTACTGATATTCTGGACAAGAGCACCCTTCGGCAGCTACTACTTCCTGGCACGCTATGTTGCCTATACATCCCATGTCCTGGCTATCTGGGATGCCCTGCTCAGTAAGACCATGGAGTGGGTGCCTACAGGAGCAGTCAGGGGCGGAACTGGCTACGGCAGGTTCATCTACCTGGCCCTGGGATTCCCCAACATGATATTGATATGCTACATGGCGGCGGCACTGCTGCCAGCTGAGAATACACTCGTCATGTACTCTCGCTGGGCACTGGTGGTTCAACAGATAATAGCTATGTGCTATACTATATATCCAATAATCGATGAGGATGGCATACTCGCTGGACATGCGGCTCGTATCTTCAGGAGGATTGGAGAGATGATACGTCACATGCCACGCATCCTCTAGTCGCCGGTTGTTCTGCTGGAGACTCTAAACGAACTAGTCAATGGCTAGTTAACTATTCCCCATGTAGCGGGCGGGATAGCTGAAGATCAATAGAGCACATGTAAGATATAATATACACATCTGAACCTGAGGTAACACATATGGCAACAGCTAAGAGACATGGAGATGTATTAATTCTCCCAGTACGTATTCTTCCTGAGAACGTGAAGGCAGTAACGCCAGGTATCCGTAATGGTAAGTTCGGCTTCACAGCTGCCCTGGGTGAGGTGACAGGTCATGCCCATGTAGTGGAGAAGGTGGCTGAGGGGATTGAGTGCTACGAGGATGCGAGCGGTACTCTCTATCTGGTGATTCCAGAGGGACTATCTGCCCCCATCACCCATGAGGAACACAATCGAATCGACCTGGTGGGCGGCCCCGGTGGCAGCGTCTTCTCTATCAACATCCAGCGTGAATACAGCCCCAGCGGCTGGTCTAGAGTGGCTGACTAGACACCCCCCTGTTAACACTATCATGCACCCCCAGCAATGGGGGTGTTTTATTATATGCCTGAACGCAACGGACTCACAATACCCACCCTGGACAGCAACTTCATCATCGAGAAGAGCACATGGGAGCTCTTCCGCTCCATAGTCAGCCTGAGTAAGGCGGGTGTGGTGACTAATGTACTGCTGACTGGTGCAGCGGGAACGGGTAAGACCTCTATCGCTGAGCAGTTCGCTGCCAAGATGAACTACCGCTTCCTGAAGATGGACTGCTCCCTGATCAGGGAGAGTCGTCACTGGTTCGGAGATCGCACAGCCAGTGGTGGCAACATATACTGGGACAGATCCCTATTCGCTGAGGCAGTGTCTGAGGGCGGTGGACTGGTTGTACTGCTGGATGAGATCTCCAGGGCCAGTCCCCTGGTACTCAATGGTCTCCTGCCGCTGCTGGATCATACCCGCTCTACCTATCTGGAGGAGATCAAGGATGTCCTGACTGTGGGGCCATCCGTCTTCTTCTTCGCTACAGCCAATATCGGTGGACAGTTCAGCGGCACACATAGACTGGATGCTGCCCTGGTCGATAGGTTCGACATCAGGATCAACACACACTACCTATCGCTGGAGGACGAGACCAGACTACTGGTAGCCAAGGCGGGTATTGAGCCTGAACTGGCACTGAAACTGGCCACAATAGCCAGCAATATCCGGCGAGAGGTGGCAGCGGGCAGCAGTCTGACTGTCCCCGTGTCCACCCGTACACTGATCTCCACAGCCAGACTCTTCCGTGACATGAACAGCAGTGGCAGGGGCGGTGCCGCCTTCAGGTACACCATACTCCCACTCTACAGCTCCGAGGGTGGAGCGAACAGTGAACGTACACAGGTGCTGCAGCTACTGCAGGCCCAATTCGGAGCGGAGATATCACTTGACTAACACACATAGATACTGCGACTTCTGGCTGAGCGAGATACCTGAGAACCTCAGGGTCAGTGAGGAGGATAATCTGATACATATAGTCTCGAGACTGGTCAATATAGTGGGCAGGGCAGGCACTACCTACACACTGAAACTGGGTGGCAGATGGAAATTCATCCCAGGGAAGAGGCAGGTATTCCTGCCACGGTCTCCCACTAACCTGGATGTCAGCTGTGGAGATGCGATTGTGGGCACAGCTGCGCTGTCCAATATACCCAGTAAGCTGGATGCTGCATTCGATGAGACAGATCCCCTGGTCATGTCCTGTCTCTACGCTGCAGTTGAACAGCTCAGTAATGCAGATATACTGCGGGCGGCACCGGGATTTCGTCCCTATCTGGTGACCAGGGCTGACTACTACTATCCCACGCCACCCACCTGCAGTACCCGTACCCCCGCAGGCAGAGCAGCACTGCTGCAATACTACCTGGTGACTGACCAGCTCAGTGAGGGCGATGTACCCCAGGAGGTACAGGACTGGCTGCTGCGCCTGAAACGCTTGACCAACTTCAACTCACGCCGCAGGGTCATAGAGAGCATAATCGACCTGCCTGAGATACCGGTGCCGCCCACCTCATCTCATGCCCAGGATGACAGCGGTCAGTCTCCGTCACTGGAGTGTGAGGCACAGCCCATGTCAGCATCTGATTCAACCAGTGGCAGCACCAATCCCATGCAGCAAGACCATGAATCAGGTGATGAGGATGCGGCACTCTACATCTCTGCCCTGCAGCATACACTGAGGGGCGGGAGGGAGCATGAGAAATCTGAACATGAGGTCAGGGGCGGATTCCAGAAGGAACAGGGTAAGATGGAGAGGGAGTTCGGGTGTAGACTGGTGACCAACATGCATTCCCATGCATCCCGCATGGCCAGTGCCGCCTACAGAGCCAGCAGGCAGGAGTACAGGGATCAGATAGAGCATATACGCAGACGTGTGGAGTGGCCTGTGCATGACAATCACCTGCCGGAGTATGGACAGCGCCGGGGCTATATCGATGAGGGCAATCTGCATGCCCTATACACGGGCAGTCATCCATTCTACCAGGTGACTGAGCAGGAACAGTCCAGGCTGGTGGTGGGACTGCTGCTGGATCAGTCGGGATCTATGTCCACGCGGATGAAGGATCTGAGGAACACAGCCATGATACTGTATGAGGCACTGTCTGATACTGTCAGGGTAGTGATCAGCGGACATCAGATGATCAGGTGGAAGGGCGACAGTATGCCCAGACTGGAGATGAATGATGTAGTGAGTCCAGTCAGCCAGTGTCCACAGTCCATATACGACCTCTGCCCTGGACAGTGCAACTACGACAGTGCCGCCCTGGTTCAGTTCAATCGTCAGATACGCAGTCACTATCCAACTGAACAGGCGATTATATTCCTGATATCAGATGGTGAGCCATGTGACTCCAACGGCAAGGTAACCAGAGCGGCGCGGCATGACCTGTCCAGGATAGTCAGGACAATTAATCGGGAGACAACTGTCATCGGTATTGGCATAGCGAATGCCTATGGCAGAGAATTCGGAGAGGAGGTCTATGGCGCAGGCAGGTACGTGGTTCTGTCAGATGTGCTCAGCTCAGGTCAGGCCATATCTAGCTTCCTGATCAATCAGATCAACAATCTGGTTCTGGCTTAATTGCCTACTACACAGAACGGGTGATTAGTAGTGTGGGGTATGTATAGCACCTCTGCCCCCACTGCCAGTCCTCAGGTAGTTACCTATGAGAGCAACTCCCATGGTGATACCTATCTCATCGTCTCAGTCTCTCTGATTCTAGGTATAGTAGCTGGGCTCTGGGCTCTGACCTCCCGCATACTGCATGAGAGGGCCAAGCTCCAGTCTGATATCAGTGAACTGGAACATGACCTGATAGATTCTCGCAATGCTGCTGACAAGGCCAGTATGCATAATCGCTACATGTTGATGCTATCCCATAAGGATAATCAGGCCTTCCGTGCCCATATCATTAAGCGCATAGATGAGATTGAGGAGGAGCTGAGAGAACTGAGGTCTAATCTGGAGTCCCCTACAGACCAGGAATAGGCTATACTACTATATATCCTGTATATATGTAGATATATGAAACTAGAAAATCAGTTCGAACTAGCCAAGTTCAGGAAACAGGTAGAGGACTACAGTACCAGGGAGCTCAGAGAGGCGATAGTAGAACTATACACCCTGACGCTCAACATGATGGAGGTCACCGAGGCTAAGGACAAGTGGTGGCTAGATGAGGTAAGTGGCAGACACCATCATGATACTGAAGATATCCTCAGCAGTCTGACTGCAGATAATGGCTAATTCTATATATTCATCCAGCAACATGGCTTTCTACGTCAGAAGCCTCACCCATAGGCAGCGCAGGAAGCTTAAATATCAAATATTTCTCATGAAGGACTATCTCTCCAGTATCGGGCGTTATAAGCTATTGACTGCTGAACAGGAAAAGGAACTGAGTTATCATATCCAGGCGTTCATGCAGCTGCGGGAACGCATTGCCCGTGAGGGACGTGATGCAGTGGACACTGAACTCGGTGCCGCCACTGTCAATAGAATTATCAGTAAGGGCGAGTACTGCAGAGGTCACATGGCTGCCTGCAATCTCAGACTGGTAGTCACCATTGCTAAGCGCTACGATGGACGTGGTGTCAGTCTGAATGACATGGTGCAGGAGGGATCAATAGGACTGATCCGTGCCTGTGAGAAGTTCGATGGCACGCGTGGATGTCGTTTCAGCACCTATGCTACCTGGTGGATCAGACAGTCCATCACCAGATGCATAGCAGATCAGTCCAGGGTGGTACGGCTTCCTGTGTATATATACGAGATCATGGGTAAGATCTCCCGCCTCAACAGTCACTATCAGAATACTGAGGGACGCAATGCCCGTGAGGCAGAACTCTGCAGGGAGCTGGAACTCACACCTGAGAGACTACAGTTCTTCCAGCGTTCAGCCCAGAGCAGTCTCTCCCTGAACAGACCACCCCTGGGCAGTGACAACAGTGACCTCACCATGCAGGATGTCCTGGTCAGTGAGGATAATCAGTCTGAACACCTGGAGACCAAGTGTCTCAGGGCTGATGTCAGGGAGGTTCTCTCCCATCTGACACCCAGTGAGAGGGAGATACTGATTCTCAGGTATGGACTGGATACAGGTGTAGAGAAGACGCTGGAACAGGTGGCAGCGGAACTGGGCATCACCCGGGAGAAGGTACGTCAGAATGAATCCAGTGCCATCCGTAAGCTCAAGCGCAGCAATCTCTCCAGCATCCTGATAGACTACGTAGATGGAGCACTCCGATGACCAATATTCCCAGCCATATACAGCTCCTCCGCAGTACCACATCCAATAAGGTACCCCAGCTGACAGATCTCCTGATCGGTGAACTGGGAATCAATACCTCCTCAGATACTCCCAGTCTCTATGCCCGCACTGAGACTGGAGTTGTCAAGATAGGCCCTGTATATATCGCTGAGAGTTATAACAGTAATCCCAGTCTGGGTGAGCTCTGGTTCACTCCCTCCACCTCCATACTCAACGTCTATAATGGCAGTGCCTGGCAGACAGTAGGTGTCAGTAGTGGCGGCACCGGATCAGGGGGTAATAGCTTCACCTACACAACTCCCAGCCCTATCCCCTATACCATAGGTGGATTCCTGGCAGGCAGTACCCTGGCATCTGCCAGTCAGACTGCGCTCTGGACATCCCTGCTGTTCCCCTATGTACCTCCCACAGCCCTGCTCAATGTAACTGGTATTACTCCCAGTACTGGCGGTTTCCCCCTCAATCCCAGCCAGGGACAGGGCTACAGTAGTTCTGGCTACAACTGGTTCTGGGATAATACCAATGGCTGGACTGTGCAGGTGGAGGTGGGGTTCACCTTCTCTGCTGCAGCTCGTCAGAGGCTGAGTATCACTCCCACTGGAGTATCAGCAGGTATCACGGGAAATAATACGCTGTCTGTTAACTACCAGTTCGATCAGATAGACATCACCAATTCATCCATAGGTGGTATCAGCAGTGGAACTGGCAGTAAGACTGTCGCAATATACAGCAGACCAGCGCTGACCAGCTCAGTACCTGAGACTGTGACCTGGACTGCTGTTATCAGTGGGCAGGACAATATCGGACGCACCAGCACCAGCACTGTCTCAATATCTATCGGCTGGGCATATCAGTGCTTCGTGGGAACAGGGCCATCCAGCGTGCTGCATCTGATCAACCTGAATAATCAGGCAGCCAGCTACACTGTGCCCACCAGCTACACCAAGCCAGCCACCAGCGATGCCCAATATATTTACTTCTTCCTGCCTCCAGGCATGACGATTAATAATTACTATATAAATGGTCTGAAGATCGGCATGATACAGCAGTCCAGTATCACTGAAATTCGCAACGGCGTATCAGTGGTCTATCAGGTCTACTCCACCCCCAATGCCACCTATGGTACTCCTATAATCACTACCCTGTAAGCATATGTCTACTATCACTGGCTCGGTCAATATCTTCGGCACTATTACTCCCTTCGATAGTAGTGATACCTACGGTACGCACCATGAGAGCTATGGAATTGGCGGCTATCGCAGTGTAGCCACCATAGCCCTGAGAGATGCAATACCTGCATCACGGAGAGTCATAGGCATGATGGTCAATGTCTATAATGACCCCACATCCACCAACAATGGTCTCTGGATACTCCAGTCAGACCTGACCAGCTGGAATATATTTGTCACAAGCGGTGGGGGCGGCGCCGGATCAGCACTGGTATCTATAGGTACTGAACCCCCCTCCAGTCCCAATGCAGGTCAGCTCTGGTGGAAGAGTGACCGCGGTACCATGTATGTCTACTATATAGATGCTGTCAACAACAGAGCCTGGATGGGTATCACGCCCACTGTCAATACTGCAGTCAATGCCAGGGCAACTGGTCCCGGTGGCGGTGTGTCGGTAGTCTCCACAGCTGGAACTAGCTTCAGCGATAGCTCGACTGTTGCTCAGGTCATAACTGTCCCAGGTACCTATATCCTCAATCCCACTGTCGCACGTACCTGGGAATTTGTCTATAGTGGTACTGGCAATGCTGTCCTGGTAGATGGTAACAACAATACAATTGTCACACTTAATTCCACCCTTTCTCAGGTAGAGATAACTTATACGGGTACAGACTACTACGTCTATGGATAGGTAAATTAGATGTCAGCTATTAGGATAACTCCGAGTTCGAAGAGTACTGCATTCACTCAGCTAACTGATGCTCCCAGCAGCTATACAGGAGCTGCAGGTGGACTGGTAGGAGTAAATAATACTGGCACTGGTCTGGCCTTCAAGTCCGTAGGTACGGCTGCAGGTAACATAGTGGCTCTGGACAGCAATGCCAGATTGCCTCAGATTGACGGCAGTCAGTTGACCAATATTCCCACCACCAGGGAATGGACACTCCAGCCTGTACAGAGCACTAATTTCAGCCCTGTCAGCGGCTATAAGTATCCCATCAATACCAGCAGTGGTCCCATATCTGTCACCCTGCCTCCAGGTTCAGGTGAATACTGGTTCTTCGATGCAGTAGGTACCAGCTCCACCACTGGTTTCGCAGTCAATAGTTTCACAATAGCCCCACCAGCGGGCTATACCCTGGTCAACAGAACCACTCCCACCACCTTCAATGTAGCTGGCATAGGGGTGATAGTAGAGCTAGTTCCCACTGGGTCTGGAACTCCAGCCACCAACTTTGAATTCACACTGGGCAGTAGTCTCTACCTATCTCCAGTCGGATTTGCCAATCCGATGACCTCTACGGGGGATATTATAGTGGGGGGTACCGCCGGTACCGCCGCCCGTGTACCCGTGGGTAGTAGCGGACAGGTACTGACAGCAACCCCCGGCAGTCTCTATAATCTGGCCTGGACAAGTCTATCTCCTGCCAGTCTGGGATCCATTGCCGCATCTTCAGTTATAGGCAATCCCAGTGGCACATCTGCCACGGCTACGACCATAGCCATAGGTACCTCAGCAGGTAACCTGGTTCAGCTAGACAGTAGTCGCAGATTACCTGCAGTCGATGGCAGTCAGTTAACCAGAATCAATATAGGCTATACCGTCAATAGCGGACCATCATCCCTGGTTCAGTTGACCATAGATGGATTACTCCCTGCAGTTGATGGTAGTCAGCTGCAGAATCTCAGTGCTGCCAACATCATAGGTACGTTATCCACCTCAGTATTACCTACCTCAGTTGTCAGATATAGCTCCACAGGTGTTCTGCCTGTGGCCAGTGCAGCCAACCTGACCAGTATACCTGCTGCTAACCTGACAGGTACCCTACCTTCTGGACTGAGTCTACCGGCTGCGCAGATTACTGGCGCATTGCCTGCACTCAATGGCAGCCTACTGACCAATCTCAGTGCCGGTAATCTGACTGGGGCACTACCTGCTATCAGCGGTGCCGCCCTGACCAACCTCAGCGCAGCCAATGTAGTAGGCAGTATAACCACTGCAACTCTGCCTGTTGCTCAGCTGTCAGGAACCGTACCTACGACACAGCTCCCTGTATATAAGACCCCAGCCACCCCGACCAACAGCACAGCAACAGCTGCTACTGGTCAGTTAGTCATCCTCAATGGCCCTGTCAGTGGTAACGCCACTGTACCTACCCTGCCTGCGTTGGATGGCAGTCTTCTCAGTAACCTCAGTATCAGTCAATTTGCCACTGGTAACATAGGTACTGCTCCCAATAATCTAGTTCAGCTCACTGGATCTGGGCTACTACCTGCTGTCAGCGGAGCTAACCTGACATCCCTGACTGCAACTAACCTGAATGGCACGGTACCTGTGGCTAATCTACCGACAGGCACTAGCGCCAATAGTGTAGTTAAACTAGACAGTGCTGCTAAGTTACCTGCGGTTGACGGCAGTCAGCTGACTGGTCTCAATGCCAGCAGTCTCAGTAGCGGTACTGTGGCAGTTAGTTTAATTCCAACTGGAACCTCAGCAGGCAGTATAGTAGCTCTAGACAGCAATAGAAGACTCCCAGCTGTAGATGGCAGTCAGTTAACTAACTTACCTCAGACTCCCTTTCCCTACGGTGTAGGTACCAATACCGGTTACCTGGTTCAACTGGTAGCCCCAGTGTCTGGCGGCACTAATCCTCGCTTACCTGTGGTAGATGGTAGTCAGCTGACTAACCTCAGCCTGACCCAGTTCAGTAGTAACCTGACTGCCATAGTGCCAGGCGGACTGGTCTCTCTCAACAGTAATTCGCAGATTCCACTCACTGTTCTGCCCTCAACAGGAGGCACAGGCAACATAGTTGCTCTCAATTCCAGCGGCTATATCAACACCAGTCTAATAAATGTAGGCACGGGTGCTAATCAGATAGTACAGCTTACTTCACTGGGATATCTGCCTGGGCTCAATGCCAGCCTGTTGACCAATCTCAGCGCAGGGCAGTTGACTGGGGCACTACCTGCTATCAGCGGTGCCGCCCTGACTAGCATCAATGCAGGCAGTATAACTGGTACTTTTTCAGGCAGTCTATCTATTCCAGCAGGACAGTTGAGTGGAGCATTACCTGCTATCAGCGGTGCCGCCCTGACTAACATCAATGCTGGTAATATAACAGGCACTCTCAGTTCCTCAGCCTACGTACCTGTAGCTCAGATTACTGGCAATATACCTACCTCTAAGCTATCTACCTATAGTTCCAGTAACTCTAACGCCGTCAACACTGGAACACTACTGACCCTCAATGCTCCAGTATCGGGGGGCAGTCAGGTGTCCCTACCTGCAGTAGATGGCAGTCAACTGACTAATCTGAATATCAGTCAATTTGCCACTGGTAATATTGGAACAGGAGCCAGTCAATTGGTTCAGCTCACTGCTGCCAGTAAGTTACCTGCTGTAGATGGTAGTCTACTGAGTAATCTGAATGCCAGTGCTATAACCAGCGGCACAGTCTCAACTTCCTATCTACCTGTAGGTACTGGGGCCAGTCAGCTGGTTCAGCTCACTGCTGCAGGTAAGTTACCTGC
>Ga0208618_1000771_pt1 | contig 13881 bp, 18 predicted proteins | sample CryBogCBE18Jul08_FD_184585 | JGI IMG/M metagenome (GOLD analysis project Ga0208618, IMG submission 184585) | Freshwater microbial communities from Crystal Bog, Wisconsin, USA - CBE18Jul08 (SPAdes) | ecosystem: Environmental > Aquatic > Freshwater > Lake | place: Crystal Bog, Wisconsin, USA...
GGTGTAGGCAGGTAACGCAGAGGTGGTGGCGTATCCCGCCGAAATCAAGCCGCTGACTTTTTGATTCACATACAAAACCGTCGCAGCGTCGGTGTTGGCTGACGAAACCCCGTTAAGTGTAATTTTGTTGGCTTGGAAGTTTCCGCTACCGTCACGCAGAACAATGGTGGAAACAACGTTGCTCGCCGTCGCCGTTGTTGCAGAGTTTGGAATATTGCTAAATGTGTTGGACGAGCCAGAAATGGTTTTGTTTGTTAGCGTTTGTGAAGCGTTGAGCAAGGCAAAGGTGTCCGAACCTGCCGAGTTCGGAACCGTCAGGGTGCTAGAACCACTCACAATGGTCGAAATGACGGGGCTGGTCAGCGTTTTGTTGGTAAACGTTTCGGAGTTCGCAAGGGTAGCCAAAGTTCCCGTCGTCGGCAAGGTGACGCTGGTTGTTCCCACCGAGTTCAAAGTGATTGGCGAAGCGGCGACGTTACCCGTAGCGGTGGTCAAAGAAACGTAGCGACCAATGGTCAGACCGTAACCGCCGTAAACACTGAGCGTTCCTGTGCCTGAGGCTGGGTTGGTTAGTGAAATGTTGTTGAGATAGCCATTGACGCTGATGTTGTATCCGCTGTTACCGAGGGTCAGCGAAGAAGAGGAAGCGGTGGCGATATTGACCGTTCCACCGCCACCGCTGGTAACAATGTTTACGGTTCCGCTACCGCCGTTACCCATAGTGACGGTTCCGCTACTGTTTCCAATTGCGACGGTTCCGGTAATCGTCGGGCTGACGGCAAGAACAACGTTTCCGGTTCCCGTTGAACCAACAAATGTCGGTGCGTTGGTCGCAGACCCCGTTCCCTTTGACTGCAAAAATTGAGCCGTCGTGGTGGTGTTCCCCGACAGCGAGTTCAGTTGGCTATTAGCAGCGTCATAATAGACAATGGAGTAAGCACCATTGGAAAAACTTGCCGTTCCCGTTCCGCCCGAAGAAATAGGCAGAATAGTTCCGCCTAAAATGTAACTGTAAGTGTGCCACTGAGAAGACGAAGCGTTGTATATCCACACGGAGGATTGGCCGGGTTTTGCAAGAGAAGTGGTGTTGTAGGTCGTATTGGCACTTGCAAAAACATCAGAACCCTGAGTTGATACATTAAGAGTTTGATTTGTGCTAGCCCTGTTGTAGAACTCGACCCCAACCATTGTTCCGTCGGGCGGAGACGGCGGGAGTAAAATATCTGCGCCATACGGGCCGCTACTGCTTACGTCCACCACAAGGTATTGGTTGGAAATATTGAGGTATGCCGTAGCCGTTCCCGTGCCGGAGGAAACGCCAACCGTTCCGCTTTGAATAACGAACTGCGAACTACTAGCAGAAACAATGGTTTGATTTGTGACGTTTAGCGATGAACCGGAGGCGATTCCTAAACCCGTGACTGAAACAATTTGACCGGCTGAATACGAATTGCTTGCCGTGTAGGTAACAAAACTTCCATTTCCCGTGGCGGCGGTGACGCTTGCCGTTACAGAGGGAGGATAATTGCCCTGATATACACCGGAAGGCGGCGAAACTTGCAAAGTTGAGTTTTGTCGAATGTTTGAAACTGCGTTCCAAATGGCGGAAAAATCAGTTCCGCCAATAAACGGGAAACAGTTGTAATTGCTCGCCGTTCCCGCCGAGTGAGCGGATTTTGGCGTTCCGTCCCAACCTCGTCCGTTGTAGTTCCCGTCAGTCCAAATTGTGACTACACCCGTTGATGTATTGACCGCAGAGCAAAGTATGTGTTCTTCCGATGTTGAGCCAAAATCCACAACAACGGTAAAAACACCGTGCGTTCCAAGGGGGCTAGACGTTACCTGACCATTGGTTCCCGTCTCAAACCACGTCGAAGCGTCCGCAACCGTAAAGGTTGTCTCGATATAAGTGCTAGAAAGCGACGTGGTTATGTATGAGGGCTTGGCTGAGCCTGCGACAGAGCGGAGTGCGTTAGCCAAGGGGTATGCCATAGCGTTATTCTACGCTGACGATTTCGATTTTCCCTTTGTATTCGTGGGAGTAAGAGAGCCGTTGGCTCGGTTGCCAACCGGAGAATTTGGCAACTCGATTCTCTCCACTTATCGTGTCTGTCCGCTTGACGTGGTTTTTTGACGTAGCCCGCCAGAGCGGAGAAGCGTCTCGGTATGCGCCCATACGGGGGTGGGTGGTTTTGGCAAAATAGCGGTAGCCCGACGCAGTGAAATATTCACCCAGCCAATCCGAGAGTCGAACGCCTAGCCCTAAACCTTGGAAATCGGGCAGGGTAACGACCCTGTGCCCCCGCCAAGCGTTCTTTAGGGTTCCGCTGGGAAGAGTGATTGCTGAGGCGAAGGCGGCTGGTCGCCCGTCAATAACGGCAACGAAGCATTTGGAAGCGATTGAAATATCTCCCGTGAGGTAGTGGTGTTCCAAGAAATGCGACCACAAGCCTCGGCTGACTTCATATACGTCTGCCACCAAGTTTGGTTGTTGAAGACACTCCCTAGGACGAATGGCATACATACCGGAATCGGTATCCACAACCCAATCGGGCTGTAGCCACGGTAAAACGTCACGGTGGCAGGTGGCAAAGACCACGCCCGTAATGCCATTTTCCCGAATGAAACCGCTAATCGAGCGTGATGTAGCCATAGCCACGGTGCGGTCTACGACGGAGGTGAACTCGTCAATCGCCGCCCCATTTTCCAATTGTCGAGCGAGGTCGGCTCGGAACTTCTCCCCCACCGACAAAACGCCATAAGGCTTCAGCCACGTCGGAACGGACGACAATCCCACGGCATAAAACTTCTCGGCGGCTTCGTCCGCAGTGGCAAAATGGTCGGCAATCGTCTTGTCGGACGACCACTCCACTCGCTTCGAGGGAAAATAGGCGTTGAGAAGGGTGGATTTGCCCGTTCCTGAGCCACCGACGACTACACCGACGTTCCACCCCTCAGGCAGTTCTGGGAGTATCCACGGGTCGAAATTAGCCCCTTTGTCGGGGTCGTAGTCGAATCGGCTGACCAACTCCCTAGCAACGCCCTGAGGGGCTACAGGGCTGGTCAGGGGGGTTCCTCGACGCTCTAGGGGTGTCCAAGCGTCCTCGAAGGCGAGAGAACTCACTCGCTGGCGCAGTTGCCACCGCAACAAGCGGTTTTTGCTTGCTCGTAATCCCACAGAACCTTGGTGATGACGATTTGGTTCGCCAAGTCAAGGAGGCTGTCCGTGACGTTTTCGTGGTTCAACTTTTTACCACCGAAAGCGTTGGTCAAGCGTTGAACCTTCTCCAAAGCACGAACGAAGCACGACTTCCACGCCGGAACGCCAATGGCTTCGGCGGCGGAGTAGTTGGCATACGGGTTTGCGCCCGTGCCGTAGTCGCTAGATTTGGAAATATGAATAGTTAGCATTTCTGCTAACACCGCTCGGAACGCAGGGTCGCCACCTTCGGGGAACTCCGGCTTGACGTAAGGGGTTCCGTCGGGGTTTACACGACGACGACCCGAACCGGCTCGCACGACGTTGGGCTGGGTGCTAGTGAAATAGAACGTTCCGTTGCTGGTTTTGCTGGTGTTGCTACCCGCAACGGTGACGTTGGCGAAGGAACCGGCGAGGGTGGGGTGCAACTGCTTTGCCTGAATCTTGCGTTCTTCCTCACGCAAAAACTCGTTCACCCGCTTGGCGTAAGCGGGGCTGGTCAGTGATTCTTCGGTCATTCCGACTCCTTTTTTTCCAATTCAATAAGCGTGCGAATCTCGTTTGCCAACTTCTTGACGGCTCGAATCTCCCTGTGCAGTTCCCTGATGAGTTCACCGCTGGTCTTCGAGATAGTCAAGTGGGATAAGGCTTGCTCTGCGGCTACAGCGTCCGCTCGCTTTGCAGCGATAAGAAGGATTGCGCCCTGCAGACCCGCCAGCATAGACAAAAACAGGTTGAGCAAGATGTATGGGTAAGCGTCCCACGCATTGTGGCGCAGAATAAGGGTGTTCGTAATCGCCCACACAGCCATAAACAAAACGAATAGAGCGACAAATCCCCACGAACCCATTTTGTTGCGAACTGCGTCAGCGGCTTTTTCACCACGGGTTAGTTCGGAACCTGTGCGGACGCCTGGGAGGGGTGTCCAAGGGTTGCTGGGGTCAAACCACGCTTCGGCTTCCACTCCGTCAGTCCACGCCTGAACTTCTGCCATTATGCCAAGACCTCAGCACGGGTCACGATTTTGATGTTGTTGAGTTTTTCCAATACTTCGGGGCGGTATTGGTGGTAGGCATACACGGGCTTGCCGAGAAGCGTAGCGACCAAAATCTCGCCCTTCGCAATGTCGTCTCGACCCCACGCTGGTAAAACAATTACAGCGTCAGCGTCCAAAAGGGCGTTCATGCGTTGAGCGTTGCTCGACAAATAATCCATTGGATTTTGCAGATTGCAGTTTTTCCGTAGAAGTGTGCCGTAAGCCTCGTCAAATGAGGCAATGTTGTTATTGGGCAGTCCAGCCGTCGGGCCGGTCAGGTAATAGCGAATGTCGCTCACAGAACTTCCAAATCTCCCCAGCCACGGACTCCGTAGTCCAAGCCGATACCAATAGTAATCATTCCCGCAGGGCTATTTTGCCCCGTGTTTGAGGTAAACCAATTCGAACCACCGTCCATTGCGGGGCTTTGGAAAATGGTGCGTCCGGTTGCTTCAGAGCAAACAAAGTGGTGCAGGTGTCCGCTAAAAAGAATGGCGCACTGTGATACAGGTGTGCGACCCATAACCTGACCCGTCAGCCAATTTTCCAACTTGGTCTGCGACTTGCCCGACTTGGCGCATTGGTGTCCGTGGATAAACGATACGGGCACTCCGGCGATTTCTACCGTGGCAGAAAGGTCGTCGTTATTGAGAATCTCGTCAAAATCGGGGACGTGGACGTTGGCATACCGTTCGGGGTTGCCGAGGCAGATTTCACCGACTTGCTCAAAGACCGCCAAATCGTCGTTGTCGAGCCACGTTGTAAATGCTCGTCCTGACGCATTGCGGTTCTCTCCATGATTGCCAGGCACAGCCAAAAGCACAATTGGAATGTCGAACTTGTCCACCAGAAGGTCAATCAACTTCAGAATCAAACGGCGGGCAAGGCGCATTTGCGAACGCCTATCCAAATCGGTATTGGCGGTCTGCATTGCGTAGTGTCCCGCACATTGTTCGATAAGGTCGCCCAAACCCGCCACATAGATAACGCTGGGTGCGTGACCTTTTTTGATGAGTTCGATAAGGCGGTAAACGATTTTGTCGTAGGCGAGAAGGATTCGCTCAGTGGTGGCTTCGGAACCGCCCCCTTCATTTTTGCCCAACTGCCAATCGCTCAAAACGCAAAGGAAGGCTCGATTGCCGGTTCCGGCGGGAAGGGTCTTCTTGGGAGTCTTGTGCTTCGCTACGAGGGCGCAGAGAGCCTCAATGTCCGCTCGGTCATCTCCCGCTTCACGACGCTTGATTGACGCTCGGTAGTAGCGCATACGGCGGATTTCACCACCGCCAACGTTGGTATCCCAGCCCCGAATGTGAACGCTTCCGTCCACGATTTCCGTAAACTTTGGGTCTAATCCCCAATCCTGAATAACGTCAGCCCAAATGCTCTCGTCGGGTTCTTGGTCAAGAAGGGGGGTGTCTATGTATCCCTCTTTGCCGTTCCACTTAATTGAGGGTTCGATTCCCTTGTGGATAGTCGGCACACGCTTCTTGGGCAAAGCGGCTTCTGCGTCTCGCAGACTCATTGGTAAACCCCTCGCTGGGCGGTTCCCTCAGGGCAGTGGCACACACCGTCGAGGTGACGCTTCAGCGTCTTCTCGTTGATGAAAAGACCACCCGCCTTGACGACACGGGAAATCCAACCTGCGGGCTTTTTTTCACTAACCCACTCGTCAAATACCGACTTATCGTCTTTGTCTAAGCCTTGGTAAAAAGAGACGAACTTGCAGTGTGCGGAAGCCTGTTCCAACTGCTGTTGCGCTTGCCGTAAGGACATACTGTAAGAATACAGCGTCCCGTGCGGAAATCAAGTCTTCTTACTTGTCCGTGGACGGTGCAGCCTTCTTTGCGGCGGTTGCCTTTTTAGCAACTTCCTTCTTCGGCTCTGCGGGAACCTCAACGGCGGGCTTGTTCAGTTCTGCAATCTCTTCGGGAGTGAGTCGCTCAACAAAACGACTTTCTTCCACATAACGCTTGCCGTAAATAGTCCAAGTCTCGTCAGACAAAAGGGTTCCAACTTCTAGCCATTCGCCGTTTTGCTTAAACGTTTGGATTACTCGGTGGGTGTAGTTGGTCATAGTGAAATAATACACCCCCATAGCAAAACCCCCCCACCCGAAGGTGAGGGGGCTTCACTGAGAAACCGAGGGGTTTACTTCTTAGATAATGCTCGTCCAGAAGTAGCCCAAGTCCTTAGCGACGACCTTGTTGTCGAAGGCGATTTCCGCCTCAACACGGTCAGCCTTCAACTCTTCCATGCGGAAGCGAGAAACGCCGACAGTCGTGCCCAGACCGCCCGACACACCCGTCCACATGAACGAGTAGCCAGCCGAGGGGGTCATCAGACCAGGGTTCGGGGCGGTGTAGCAAAGCAGAGCCGCACCCGCACCACCGTTGGTGGCGACGAAGTTGTAGGTCTGCGAGTTGCTGCCTTCCTTACCCGTGTTCACAACCGACTTGGCGACCAGCACACGGTCTACTCCGAAGAGTTGAGCGAGCAGGTCTTCCGTGACGATTGCGCCCGCTTGCGTATACTTGTAGCGGTCTACGAGCAGCGGGTGGTTCTTCAGGACTTGGAACACCTTGTAGCCAAGAACGAGCGTGTTCGGCTCGTAGCCGGTGTTCTGCAGAACGGTTGCCTTAGCGACTTCCACGTCCACGATAGGGTTCGACTTGTAAGAAGTCGGGGCCTGCTCGTAGTCAGACCATTGGTAGGTCTGAGAAGCGGTGGGGCTGGTCGAAGCGTCGGTAACACCCGTAATGTCGGTTGCCCAGACACCCGTTTGGAAGTAGTCCACTGCCCACTGAACCTCACGACGGAGAAGGAGACGCTGAGTAACAAACTGCGTCGCTTCCATGTCGGGGTTGAGGGGGTTGTCGGCGTTCGCACGGGTCTGGTCGCCAATGTCCTTGTGGAAGGCAAACACGTCAGCCTGATAGGTGTCCGTGGTCAGACCGTAGCCGGAACCAGCCGAAGCAGTGCCGTCAGCACGACGCTGAGCCTCGTCACGGAACCAATCGTCCTTCGTGTATTTGAAGTAGAGGTTCGACTTCTTGTCCACAGGAATAGTCGGGAAGACCTTATCCGCAATGAAGTTGTTGGTGTTCTGCAAGTAAGCAACCGAGATGTTGGTCAGGATTGCGTCAATGTGAACGTTGTTTACGTTGGGTTGTGGCATTTTAGATTAGTCCTTTCTGACTATGCCGCACGGCCGGAGGCGGCAGCCGCCACGACCATAGTGATAATGTCGCCCGACACACCGCTCGAAAGAGCCGTGCCGAGAACCCAAGTGCCCGTCGCAGTGAGGGCGGAGGTTCCAGCGGTGATGGTCTGAGCGACAGCGTTTCCGCTTAAGTCAATGGTGAGGGGCTGACCGACGGTGATGGTTCCACCAGCCTTGACCTTCGAGATACCCGAAATGGTCACTTCAGCCTCCGACACACCCTCAATGTTTCCGTTAGCGTCGAACCAAGCCTTAGGCTGGTTCTGCAGGATACCGAGAGGACGGTCAGTAACGGCGGTGCAGGCGGTGACGACGTTGCCCGACTCGTTGTAGGACGTAATGCTGGCGGAAGCCAACTTGACGAACGTGAACTGAGTCTGCAGGTAGGTCGAACCACCATTGACGACGGTTGCACCAGAAGCGTCTGCTACAGCCGTAATCTTGATTGCGTAGGGATTTTGCTCGTAAGCCATTGTTATCGTGCCTTCTCGTTCAGGTATTGAACGTAGAGTTCGGGGTTAGCCTGCGAAGCGGCAAGAAGCGCAGCCTCGTAGGAAGCCGACGTGCCAGAAGCGACGGCAGCCTTAGCGATTCCGTCCAACTTAGCGAAAGCGTCGTCAGCGGCGGGTGCGCTGTCTGAGCCAACTTCAGTGAAAACGGCGTTCGTGACCAGCAACGAGTTAGCCGAGTCAAGAGCCTTGACGACTTCGTTAGCCAGAACAGCGTCCGACTCCGAAAGACGACGAAGCGCAGGGCCGACAATCGTAGGGTCAATGTTGAGTTGCGACCACTCGGCAGCCTTGATAACGGCAGCCTCATCAGCACGGGCTTCACGCTCGTTGATAAGGGCTTGCTCGCTTTGGGCAGCCTTGCGGAGAGCCGCCTCAGCAGTAGCCTTGCTGTCGTTCAACATCTTCTTGATGACGCTCGGCATTGCCTTGACGATATCCGCCTCGTTCGCACTCTCAGGAATCACGACCATTGACGGACGTGGAGAGGTGAAAGACATTTGGAAATCCTCCAAGTTAGTAGGGATTGGTTGTGCCTTGGAAACTCGCTTCGTCGTCCCGACGGGGGCTTGCTTCTTCAGGCGCAGTTCGTCAAGAACCGCTTGGATTTCGGAGGACGTTTCTGACGACGACTTCATCACAACCCAACCTTCGTGGAGGTGTGCGGGGTGGTCTACCCCGCTCGTCTCCTTGATGTTGAGTTTTTGCAACTTACGTCGTGCCACTTGTTCTCCTAGAACTAGCAACCTTCGAGTTACCCCGAAGGTCTTGACTACTAGAAGCGTAAGTGACGTTTTGGAAAAGTCAAGGCGTGTGAGTGTGTGCGCCCGAATTCGTTATTTTCTATGACTAAAACGGGTCAGGCTCAGCCTTGGCGGGGCAAATGTCTTGGTAGGAACACCACCCGCAGAGGACACTCTCCTTCGGCGGGAAGAAGCCGTCCTCGTAGCAAGTCTCAACATTCGCCCACGTCTCCTTGACCCGTTGCTCAGCCTGAGCGATATCGGAATCAGTCACAGGTAGAGCGAGTGTCGTGCCGGTCTTGACGTAGAGCAACTTCATTTCCTTAGGGCGAATCCCATAGACCTTTTCAATGAGATAGGCGTAGGTCTGCACTCCGTGGAAGGCTTTGGCTTCCCACCCTCGACGTGGGGGCTTTCCGGTCTTGTAGTCCACAATGGAATACGAGCCGTCGGGCAGAACGTCAAGGCGGTCAATAATTCCTCGAAGACCCCAATCGTCGCCCATAGGGAAATCCAAACGAATCTCGACCTCTTTGGCGACAACCGTGGTGGGGTCTTCCATTTGGTAGTAGTTGCGAATCAACTTCACAATCTCGGCGGCAAATTTTTGACGACCCGCTGAATCGAGTCCAAGTTCTTCGGCAACCTCGTCGGTCACGAAGATAGGGAAGACTTGACGGAAGAACTCTAGGCAGTTGTCGAGCGTCCGCTTTTCGGGAGTCTCCATACTTTCTTGGAACATCATCTCCATAACGGCGTGAAAGACCGTGCCACGGAAAGCGTCAATCTTCTTGCCCTCGACCCGCTTCTCGACGGAGACGTATTGGTATTGGCGGGGGCAGTTATTGAACTGTGAGATACGAGAGGGGGATAACCCGTCGGGCTTCGGGTGCAGGTGAACGGGGGTTGAATCCATAGCGCACACGATAGCAGGGCGGTGCGACGAGGTGTTGGAACCCTTGCAACTATTGGGCTTCCAAAAGTTTGATAAATAACTTGCGTCTGTTACTCAACTGTGGTAGAGTTCCAATATGGCTTCAACACAGGAGAAGAAAATGAAGAAAATCATTACCCCGTTCATCAGCGGCTTGTTTATGGGCGCACTCGTTCTGTTTGCACCCCTCTGGGTTGCCTTTACATTTGTAAGCCTGCTTGCGCCCTTTGCTTTGATTGGGCTTTTCAAGTTGGGCAAGGTGGCAGCCGAGATTGGCTGGGGAACCCGTCAGAAGGTCGTCGGCGTTGCTTCATTCTTGATTCAAATGGCGTTGCCGTTCCTCTTCCTCTCCCTTGCCTCTCGCAACGTGATGTTCGTGTTCTTCATTACGGAACGCTTCACCATGAAGGCGATTGGTCGCTTGACGGTAGTGGTCGGCAAGTTCCCGCAAACCACGCCGGACGCAATGTTGTCGGCGTTGAAGAGATGAGACTTGCATTTGTCTCAACCGTGGTGTAGTATTAGATGAACTAAAGAGCCACCCTGCGAAAGTAGGGAGGTGAGCCTGAACACCTTGCGGGGTAGGTCGGGAAGTTGTGAGCGAGACGGTTAGCCCTAGGAAACGGGAACTCCGGTAAGTAGCACAGCGCAGAAGCCTCACCTTCGGGTGGGGCTTTTTCTGTTTACAGGGTGACTAAGCCGTTGTAGCGACGAGCCTTGCGGAAGATACGGTTGATTTTCTCCGCCGTCTTCATAGCCATAGGCAAGTCACGGACGGTCAGCGAGAAGTCGTAGAAGGGAACGCCCAGCCCGCCCTCAATGAAGTCGTAGCGAATCAACCGCAGTTGTGCGTGGTCAGCGTCGGAGTAGACAACATACTTGTATTGCCCCTCCCGTGCTTCGAGGACGTTAGGGTCGGTTGCCCTCCATTCCAAAGCAGGACGGCGGAACATTAGATAGAACCCTCGGCATACTGCGTCAAGTGCGACAAGTGTTCCAGCGGTTCCAACTTGGCAATGTGTTCGCCCGCAATGCGGAGAGCCTCGGTGAGACGCTCATTGTCGGCGGCGAGTTGTTCAAGGCTTGCCTTTTGGTCGAGCGCAATGTGAATAAGACGACCAATATCGGTAGCGTCGTAAGCGTCTTGCGTCACGGACTTCCAAATGCTGTCGGTCAATTCTTGCAAAGTCTGGCTCATAATGTCTCCCTCACTAGGGTTGCTTACCTGTAGGTTAGCACACAACCTGTGGATTACTGCTGTTCCATAAAGCGAAGCCACGTTTCAGGCTTGGCGGGGTCAGGCTTGTATTCGACGGCGGTTTCACGCCAACACAAAATGCAGACAACGGGGAGTTCCCCGTTCTCGTTTGCCTCGGTGGTCTTGACCCGCCAATCGTGCTGGCAAATTTCGGGATTGTGACCGCTGACGACTCGAATCATCTTGCGATTGCCGTCACGGGTGATTTTCCCTTGACGTTCAAGGTTTTTAATGACTTCCTGAACGGTGGAGGTGGAGTTGATTCCAAACGCTTTGCCAATTGCTCGAAGCGACGGTGGATAGCCAAGTTCTTTGCTATGCCAAGCAACGTATCGGACGATTTCGTCCCCAGAGCGGGCGGTTAGGTTCACGCTTGGAACGTCTCCTTTTCGTGCGATTCGACCAGAAGGTTCTCAATGTAGTCCTGCAGGTCTTCGTCGGGAATACCAAGGTGAGCCGCCAAGCGACCAGCGGTGACGTGGAAGGCGGTTCGATACAAATCCCGTTGTTCGTGGATTTCCTCAATAATCTCCTTCTGAACCTGTCCGGCAAGCGAGACGAGGTGCAGGCTATTGGTGAGTTCGGCGTTCGACTTGCTCATTCGCTCGACGGACTCGACCAAAGATTTCACTAGGGGCTTCTTCATTTGCTTTCCTTTATGTGTCGAATCAAATCCTTCAAGTAAGCCTTGACGTGCGGGGGCGCAAGCCGAATTGCCTCTCGAAACATCTCGATTGCCTTCTTGTCGTTTTCCAATCCAAGGTAGCAAAATCCCAAACGCTCATACGGGGCGTAAGAATACAAAACCACATTGGTCGGGAACGAAACGTCGGGCGGGCACTCCATTCCCGTAATGGCAGTGTAAAACGGAATGGCGTTCGTCCAATCCTCTTTGGTGTAATAAAGGTCGCCCAAATCCCACCACGGCTCAGCGAGGGTCGGGTGGTCGTGGATTGACCGAAGAAGCGACGCAATGCCTTCTTCTATTTTTCCAACCTTGATTTGGCACTTGCCAAGATAACGATAGATATCAGCAATTGGGTATTCTTCGCCGTAGCCCTTGGCGACAAACTCTTCCAAAATCGGCAGGGCTTCTTCGTAGCGTTCGAGGACAATGAGTTCCCGTGCGTGGAGGAAAAATAGGCGGGGGTAGTGCCCCGTAGCCAGAGCCTTTTTCATTACCTCAATGTTGCGAAGTGCGCCATTTTCTGAACCGCCGTCGTGGTCTACGACAATTAGCCCCTCCGCCTTGACGGAAACGCCGTTGTCGGTCACAAGAAATTCGTGGATTGGCTCAATCCAGCGCAGGGAGGGAACACGTCGTGCAACTCGGCTTCCCCAAATCTGCTTGGTGACGTTGCCGTGCTGGTCGTGCGTTCGATTCAAAATGCCCCACACCAACTCCACGTCGGAATTGGAAATATCAGACTCTTTGAACTTTTTGAACCATTGGATAGTGGAATCCGGCAGGGTATCCCCTGTGTCGAGCCAGAATATCCAATCCCCTGTGCATTTCGACAAGGCAAAGTTTCGGGCGGCGGAAAAATCGTCCACCCATTCAAAATCAAAAACTTGCGCCCCGTAGGATTCGGCAATCGCCTTCGTGTCGTCCGTCGAGCCGGTGTCTACCACGATTATCTCGTCCGTGAACGAGGTCACGCAGGCAAGCGTCTGCCCAATCACGTCCGCATTATTGCGGGCAATCATATGGAGAGAGAGTTTCATTGGCTTTTTATTGTTCCACATTGGGAACAATTATTGCACTTTCGGTAGGTATTTTTCCGGCACAAATCCCGTGTAGCGGTGTCCGTTCGCTTGGTGCGGGAAGGGAAACTTGTCTCCGCACATCTGGCAAATGACGTAAACGGTGCTTCCGTTCGCCGTCATCAAAATCCAATTGTGGTTACAGTTCCGGCTCACGCATTACTCCCTGAATAAATGTCTCGACGTAGCGCATTGCCTCGTTCTCGGTGTCGAAGTCCGGCGTGTGGATAATGGCGTTGAAGGTCTGGTCGGGGTCTTGATAGACCTTGACGAAGAACCCCTTGCCCGACCAAATGTGAATGGTCTGCTTATTTTCCACGTCGCAGGAACTTTCCGACGAACCACGGCTTCTTCTGGCTGGCGGTGTAATCGCTACGCCACTTCGCCCACTTTTTCTTAGCGTCTTGGGTGCGCTGGTCTTCTCGAGTCCGAGGCGTGGGTCATTGCTGAGCTCTCGAAGTTGTGTATTGAAGACCTGCGTGGTGAGGTTGAGGTTCAAGAACCCGGGACCAGCAATTTCAACTGTTGCGATGTCGGCGACGTCAAGGGCTGCAACGACAAGTTCAGCAACTTCGCGTGGCGGTTTGCCAACTTGCTTGGCTAGGGCCATGACTCCATTGGCCTGGTAATCGCTGCGATCTGAAGGGCGAAGTACTGGGTCAGCACCAGAGATGACGCTGTCGAACGCTTTTTGCAGGCGCGAAGCGAGAAGGTCATACGTGCTGGTCATAACGTCCAGTCTCCCACTTTTTAGCCACTTCACCGTGCCAGTGTCCAGAAATACTGACCTCATCTCGGTCGTAGAATGGAGACATGACATCCCCCTCACTCAACAGCTTCCAGTCGAAGAGCACGCTAAATGTTGGCGGCCGCTCACTTACCTATTACTCGCTTCAAGCAGATGCGCTTAAAAAGTTAGGTGTCGACAAACTGCCGTATTCAATCAAGGTGCTTCTAGAGAACTTGCTACGTCACGAAGACGGCGCGAAGGTCACAGCATCAGACATTGAAGCACTCGCTAAATGGGCTGATACCCCAAGCAGACACGGTGAAGCAGCCGGAGACGATGCGAAGGAAATCGCCTTCACCCCTGAGCGCGTTCTGATGCAAGACCTCACCGGAGTTCCTGCAGTTGTTGACCTCGCTTCAATGCGTGACGCAATCATTGCCCTCGGCGGCGACCCAGCCAAGATCAACCCACTTGTTCCAGTCGAACTC
>Ga0208618_1000772_pt1 | contig 13878 bp, 13 predicted proteins | sample CryBogCBE18Jul08_FD_184585 | JGI IMG/M metagenome (GOLD analysis project Ga0208618, IMG submission 184585) | Freshwater microbial communities from Crystal Bog, Wisconsin, USA - CBE18Jul08 (SPAdes) | ecosystem: Environmental > Aquatic > Freshwater > Lake | place: Crystal Bog, Wisconsin, USA...
ACATTTTGCGATCAGTTGGGAGCGATCTACTCCTTACTTATGTAGCCTAATGGGATTCAAGAGTAAGTTGTTGCCCTCCCTTGAAGTGCTGCGAGCTGATGGGCAGATGTGCAGAGGATTCATAGCCAAACCAAGTGCCGACCTAAATACTGCTCCAAATCAAAGTGGCGCGGGTGGCGCGATCAAAATCCAGGTTGGACCCGTTAATCCTGTTCAATCTATTAAGACGCAAACCGTCACAACCTCGACAAAGAACGTTTGGAGCGCTTAAAGAGTCTGTCGAGTTTACGACTTTAAGTCATTAATTTAGTACTTATTAATTAAATTAATAATATATAAATCAATCTAAGTAGTTAATATTTATCCTGGCACACGTATTGCTTTAAAGCTATACCATTGTAACAGGCTGAATAAAAGTGATTGATTCGAAAGAAAACCCAATTGATGCAGTATGGCTAGATCCTATTAGTCCTTTAAGCGACACCGAGCGTGCTCATTTAGGACAGGTAGGCATACAACTCAGAACAGTTAATACTTTAGATGAACTCAATGTGGCCTTGAAGAAGACCCATTTGTTGGTGATTCGTTTAAGTGAGAATGTTGAGCTCTTGAAAGAGGTGCAAGCGCTGATGGGACTGCTGGGAATTAAGGTTCCGGTGGTATGCCGTGTTGAGCGTCGCAAAATTGAAATCGCAGTTGCTGCAATGCACTTAGGCGCACTGCACGTGCTTTCTTCAGAAGAGCTTAGTCCACAAATTTGGATGGACGCGGTCAGCAGTATCAGGGAAATTGCTGCTCAACCAACACAAGCCGCTGTAGCGCATTCTGTTGCCAACACAGTTAAACCTGCAAGCTACGTATTTGTTGATCCAGTGAGTCAGCACTTGCTTGCGTTAGCACAAAAAGTTGCCCAAACAGATGTCACTGTACTTTTGGTCGGTCCAACGGGTGCTGGTAAGGAGGTTTTGGCAAGGGTATTGCACGAAACTTCACCACGTGCAAAAGGACCATTTGTGGCGCTTAATTGTGCCGCTTTACCAGAGCATTTGATTGAGGACATGCTCTTTGGGCATGAAAAGGGCGCCTTTACAGGAGCGTTGAAAGATCACAAAGGACTTTTTGAGCAAGCGTTTGGTGGTACTGTGTTTTTGGATGAAATTGGTGAAATGCCTATTCATTTACAAGCCAAATTACTTCGCGTCCTCCAAGAGCGCAAACTCAATCGTCTGGGCGGTGAGTCAGCAATTGATTTGAACGTAAGAATAGTAGCTGCGACAAATAAAGATTTGCGTGCGGCAATTGAGAACCGTGAGTTCAGAGAAGATTTGTATTTCAGAATCAGCACTTTCAGACTCTCTATACAACCGCTGCGTGAGAGAGTTGGAGACATCATGCCACTGGTCATGCAGTCTCTCATCCGTCACGGCATTCCCGGCTTGAGTTACTCTGTTTCAGAAGAAGCGCAGCATTTACTCAACAGCTACAGATGGCCTGGCAACGTACGCGAGCTGGAAAACGTGATTCAAAGAGCCGTAGTTCTTTGTCCCACCGAGCTCATCACTTCTGATCACTTGATGTTTGATGAAGGTGTTTCTAATGCAAACACATTTGGCACTATGGGGGGAATGGGAGGCATGGGCAACGCGGGCAACACCGGCAATATGGGTCAGGGCTCAAACGAACAAGCTCAGTATGATCAATCCGCTGCCAGTGTATTTGGCTCTATGCAGAGTCATTCCTTGAATTCACCCGTTGCAGATATAACCTCAGCGTTGGCTAGAAATGTGATCTCAAATGAAGGCGCGGCTTATCTTCCTATACCTAGAGGTGCTTATTTACCGGGTAATAACAACCTAAGCGATGACGCAGTGAACGGACAAACGCAGGGGAATCCTCCTGTTGATTTGAGCTCCGCTGTTAAGGCAAGTGAGCACCTAGTCATCATGTCTGCAATCCGCACCAGTGAGAACAGGATTGAAGCTGCTAAAAAATTGGGTATAAGTCCAAGAACACTTCGATACAAATTAGCTCAACTCAGAGACAGAGGCATGGCCATGTCTGTGAGCGAATAAGACGCATTTGAACAATCGGACAAACTTTAACTAAACCAAACACGGAGTCGCATCAAAATGATTGATCCCACATCAGCCAGTAGTATCCAGTCCATGATGGAGACTATTCGCTCATATCAATCACAAGCCGCGGGCTCAACGAGTGCTGGTAACTCAGCGCAGCAAATTGGTACAAGCGTAGGGCCTGCAGCTCTTCAAGCCAAAACAATTCAAGCGCCGACCACAGAGCAACCAAACTTCACAGAGTCGGTTCGTAATTTGCTTAACAAAGTAAATGACGTCAATGTGAACTCAGACAAAATGCAAGACGCTTACCAAAGAGGTGAGGACATTCCTCTAACTGATGTGGTACTTGGAATGCAAAAAGCGTCCTTGTCCTTTGAGGCGACCCTTCAGGTCCGCAACAAAGTACTCAAGGCTTACGAAGATATCATGAACATGCCGGTCTAAGGCTCAAGACTGAAAGAAAATTATGGCAACCGCAAGCGCAACATTAAACAATTCTTTGAGTGTCTCACCCACCACTGGGTCGGAGTTAGAATTTGCTGAGGGCAACGACTCTGGCTCAACCGCCAAGGGAGCTGTCGCAAAACCATTTGCCTCCCAAGTCATGGGCGACCCAATGGGCATGCTCAAAGACGTCATTCGCCAACCAAGCGTCAAAAAGATGCTGCCCCTGGTTGTCATCATGCTCGTGGTTGCTGCCTTTGGTTTAGCCTCCATGTCCATGAAGTCCCCAAGCTACAAGGCACTCAATTTAATGCTCCCTGAAGCGGACAAACAAATTGCACTTGATGCGTTGAAAACTGCTGACTTCAAGACTGAAATTGACGAAAATACGGGACAAATTATGGTCCCAACCACAAGGTACCAAGAAGCCAAAATGTTGATAGCCTCTAAAGGTCTTCCACATTCTGACATGCAAGGTATGGAGGGCTTAAAAGACATGCCCGCCATGACAACCAGCCAATTCATGGAGCAAGTGCGTTACAACAACGCAATGGAACAAGAGCTCGCAAAAAGTATTTCACAAATTGCGGGTATTAAAAATGCGCGCGTTCATTTAGCGGCACCTAAACAAACTGTTTTTGTGCGTGACCGAGTGCCAACCAAAGCCTCTGTCGTCATTACCAGAGCACCGGGCAAAATCGTATCCGCAGCCAACGTACAAGCCATTATCCAACTGGTCTCAGCAAGTGTGCCCTACTTGGCACCTGAAAATGTTTCAGTGGTTGACAATTACGGCTCACTCATGAACGACATGTTACTTGAGGCACCCCTTGGAATGACTGCTGCCCAACTCCAACAAAAGCAGCAGATGGAGGATTTGTATAGAACCCGTTTGATTCAACTCTTGGCCCCCATTGTTGGAGAAGCCAACGTCAGCGCGCAAGTATCTATCAATCTAGATTTCACACAACAAGAAACGACCACTGAGGACTTTGACGAAAGAGATAAGGGTCCTAAAACCAGGTCTGAGCTCTTCGTAGAAGATAGAAACACATTTAAAGACGCTATTGGTATACCGGGTTCTCTTAGCAATACGCCTCCCAATCCTCCCCAAAATCCTTCTGCTACTCCAAACACAACTGCAGATATCAGCAAAGGACTAAGTGAGAAGGGCGTACAAGTCACTGCTCGTAGCACAAAGAACTACGAGTTGGACCGCGCTGTTAGGCACACAACCAATCAAATGGGTACCATTCAGCGCATGGGTGTTGGTGTGTTGATAAACGAAAGACCCATCCCAAGCGGCATGAAGGTTGAAAAGCCAGCCGATGGTATGCCCCCACAAACAACAATTCCTTATACTCAAGAGGAACTAGACCGTTTAAACCAATTGGTTAGAGGTGCTGTTGGTTTTAATAACGACAGAGGCGACGTGGTGACTGTGGTGTCAACACACTTTGAGCCACCCATTGATCCAGATGCAGTACCTTGGTACAAAGATGAGGGTGTAGCATCAATTGCAAATAGTGCAGGGATTGCGGTGTTATTTGCTCTCTTCTTGTTACTCGTCGTACGACCTGTAGTTAAACGCATGACCAAGCCCGAGATTGATCCAGCAGAGCTTGCAAAGGCGGCGCTTGCTGCGGCAACGGCTGAGGCCAGTGTGGCTGAGAAAATGCGAGCCGAGAGGATTGCACAAGCGGAAGCGGAAGCCTCAGCCAAAGCGATCGCAGACAGGGCAGCCCGAGAGTCCGCCATAGCTGAAGCCAAGTTAGCCGAGGAGGCCAGACGAGCAGCTGAGGAAAGAGCCAAAATAGAGGCTGAGATGTTCCTCGCTAGGGAAGCTCAAGAAGAGCGTGAGCGACAGGCAGCTAAAGAGGCGGCTGGTGCAGAAAACCCAGATCAAATTCAGATGGAAGAGGGTGAGACGATGGACGACTTGAAGGCGAAAATGGCAAACATGAAGCCTAAGAAACAAGTTATTCCTGCAGATTTGCTTGATACTGCAAATACCTACGATGACAAAGTTGCACTTATTAGGATGATCGTTTCTGATAATTCAACGCGAGTTGCCGGGGTTTTGAAGAACATGATTCAACAATAATCAATAATTTGATACTTTAGAGTAATTAAAATTTTCAATACTGAGTACTAGCTCTTCACAGGAAACAAAAAAATGGCGACGACAGAATTAGCGAACACATCAGAATGGACGCCTGAGCTAAAGGCTGAAATGGCAGCGATGACCTCAACCCAAAGGGCAGCCGTTTTGATGCTGCTCTTGGGGGAAGAACAAGCCGCTGAAATTGTTAAGTACTTGAGTCCCAAAGAAGTGCAGGCACTTGGAGGGGCAATGGTACAGGCTGCTTCTCTATCGCAAAACGCAGTAAATGTGGTGCTTGATGAGTTTGTAGAAATGCTCAAAAAACAAACCAGCTTAAGTCTAGGCAACAACGACTACGTTGAGAAAGTGATGCGATTGGCGTTAGGGGACGACAAAGCAAACTCAGTTTTAAACAGAATCATGCCTGGACAAGGCACCAAAGGACTTGATATATTAAGCTGGATGGATCCGCGCTCAATTGCTGAGATGATCAAGGGTGAGCATCCACAGGTGATTGCAATTATTTTGTCCTTGCTAGAAAACTCAACCGCAGCTGATGTGATGATTTATTTACCAACCGATGTGAGACCCGAGGTGGTTCAGCGCATCGCATCACTGGACACTGTGCAGCCAGCAGCGATGCAAGAACTCGAGGCCATTATGAAGCAACAGTTCTCAAAGAGCGCGTCCAATGCTTCATCTAGTTTTGGTGGTCTGACTGCAGCCGCTGGAATTATGAATTTCACCAAAACAGAGGTGGAAGCTGCGATCATGAACGGCTTAGAGGAGTTGGATCCTGTATTGATGCAAAAGATCCAAGATTTGATGTTCACATTCGAGAACTTAGCGACAGTTGACAACAAAGGTATTCAGGTGCTCATGCGGGCTGTTGAGCCTGATATGTTGATGATAGCTATGAAAGGTGCCAGTGATGTGGTCAAAGACAGATTCTTTGACAATATGTCTGAGCGAGCAAGGGGAATGTTTAGAGACGACATGGAGGCCAAAGGTCCAGTGCGTATGGCTGACGTTGAAGAGGCGCAGAAGAAGATTATGCGTATGGCTAGAAAACTCTCTGATGCAGGTGAGTTGATGTTGGGTGGAGCTGACTTTGTCTAACTTATCACCACATCGGCCCGCTGACTACAAAGCACAGCCCTTTGTCCAAGGAGACAGAGACTGGGCCGAGGAGGGGCTTTTTAAAAGTGCAAGCTCTGAGCGTCGATACGGGGAGACTGACTGGACTCAAGTTCCCAAAGTTGATTTTGCAAGTGTTGGTTTTAATCAATTGTCAATACCAGAGAGCGCAGAAATTGCTGATGATGACGGTGAGTTCATGCTTGATGATCTTGACTCGCTAAGACAACTTGGGGAAGCTCAAGTCGACGCTTCATCCCAAGGCAAAGACAAAAGGGTGGCTCGAGCATTAACGCTTGAGATGGAAAAACCCAAATACAAAGTAAAAGATTTAAATAAGTCTGAGTTGCTTGCAAGGGAAAAGCTCAGAAATCCACAAGCTAAGTCCAACATCGACCAACCCTTTATTCCGACATACGGTGAATCAAGACGTGCACTGCTTAAAAAACTTGGGTTTAGTGATGATTACGAGCTCAGTTTAAGTGGTACCGCTAAAGAGTCCAAAGAGTCCAAAGAGCCCAAAGAGTCAAAAAATTCACCAGACAAATTAGCTAAAGAAAAAAGTGACATTGATGATAAAAATTTAGAGCGTCTCGACCCCGGAGCTGATAAAGATTTTGACGGTGTTGATTCAGACATGGCTGAGAGCCAAGCCACATTAGCCCAAGATGTAGGAGACTCTGATTTATTAAATCCCTCGGATCAAGAAGCTTATTTTGGCGAAGACAGCAAAAGTTTAGAGGATAAGTCCAAGGACGTTCAGTTAAGTGATCCTGATCATCTATCAGCCATCAAGGGTGCTGAGGAAGGTGCTGATCTCAGTGCTGATTTAGGCGCACAAAAGGTAAGCCAAAGTGAAATGGAAGAGGCAATCGCTAAAGCCTTTCAGGAGGGGTTTGATAAAGGTTGTGAAGAAGCCCGAGAAAAAGCAGCCGTTCAAGAGTCCTTAAAGGCCGAAATGGCATTAAAAGATTTGGCTACCAAAGAGGCTGAATATTTAGAGAAACTACAAAACGTTGAAGAACAGCGTGAGCAAGAAAGAAAAGAGTTTGAGCACGAAATTCAAAGTTTGAAAGAAAAAATTCAATCATTTGATGATTCATTACTGGGTGAGTTGGAGAAAAAGAAAGAGCAATTAGAGCTTGAAATGCAGCCTAGGGTCAAATTATTGGCTGAGCTTTGTGACCAACTTACGACTCTGAGCGAGGACTCACAAACTTTCTTTGAACCTTTGAAGCGCTTATCTGTTCATATTGCAGAGCAACTTGTTTTAGGCGAGTTGAGTATTTCTGAAAAAACTATTGAAAGACTCATTCATCGCTGTATTGATGAGCTAGGGCTAAGAGATAACCCAGTTGTTAAAGTTGAGCTTAATCAGTTGGATAAAGCAACACTTGAGTCTGCCTTGAAGGAGCCCCCGAAGGGATTATTGATAAGCGCCGCTCAAAACATGCAGGTTGGTAGCGTAAGAGTTCTTGTAAATGATACTCAAATTGAAGACTTGATTCATAACAGACTTGAAACGATTGCTGGGCGCTTGCTTGGGCAACCGCAAAAATGGAGAGATGAGTCTCACTTGGTGAAAAAGCAAATAACCAGTGCTTACATCAATGAGTCAGGCGAGGATGACAATGACACTGAATCCGAGGATTTGACGAAATCTGTTATATCTAAGCAGAGTCTGAAAGAAAGCCGAGATCAGCAATTGAGTGAGCAGGCCAACAATGATTCAGATGATTTAGTTGACAACCCAGCAGATAAATTAACGGACAGCTCAACCCAAATCTCAACCGATAGTTCAGCCGATAGTTCACTCGATAGCTCAGTGGCTTTTGAAGATTCATCTTCACTTGCGCAAACCAGTTTGAGCGAGGACCTATTAAACGTTGAAGCCGGTGATAGTAAAGAAACTGAAGATTTAAAACACAGCGCCCCTGCTCAGTCCTCAACTGCAGCAACAGGGGAAGAGGAGTCAAAAGATGCTTGACATGGTCAACGTGGGTCTTAGAACCCTCATGTGTATAGGTTTTATTTTGTTCGTCGTTCGTCCCATGTTGATGGGAATGTTCAGGCGCGAGACCGACAGAGTTGGAATCGAGCAGGCCGCTCAATTTGCTGTTATGGCGGCATTTAAAAATCAATTTGATTTAGTCTTAAATGCACCGCCTCCGACAACACTTTCTTTAGAAGACATGCGTGAGCCTGTAGAGGAGCCTGTGCAAATATTGACTCCCGAACCAGAGCCTTTACCGCCTAAGCAAAATCCTTTTGTGAGGCAGTATAGAGAGTTTTCTATTAGAGATAAGAAACTAGCTGCCGAGAAATTGGAAGCAGAAGCACTGGCGGCCAGCCAAGATGTCGAGGAAGAGGAAGACGGATTAGACGCAATGAAACAACGCATGAAGGATCAAAAGAAGAAGTCTAAACCTTCCATTCCAACAGAGCTGCTCAGCAACGCAAACAGCTTTGATGACAAATTAATGATTGCTAGATTTGTTGTTGAACAACAAAAAGACCGTGTTGCAAGCGTCATCAAATCAATGATTCAAACCTCATAATGAAACTCAATTTTGCAGATGAAGTCTCCAACAGTGTTGCTCTGGTGCACACTCCAAAGCCGCAACGCAGTGGAACCCTGGCTCGCTTAGTCGGGCTCACACTAGAAACTCGCGGTTTAATGGCACCCCTTGGCGCTTGCTGTGAAGTGATTGGTCGAAGTGGACACAGAATTGAAGCTGAGGTGGTTGGATTTAACGACAAGGTACTGTTTTTAATGCCGTTCACGGAGCCAACAGGAGTTGGACCAGGAGATACGGTGAGAGTGATCAGTGAAACACCCGAGGTGAGTCTTGGCCCACAATTATTGGGCCGTGTGATTGACGGTCGTGGTCAACCCCTTGACGGTAAACCTGCGCCTCCTTGTATTGACCGAGTTAGTTTAATGGGTAATCCTTTAAACCCAATGGAGAGAGGCCCCATTCACGAGATCTTAGATGTCGGTGTGAAAGCTATTAATGGTGTGCTGACAATGGGTGTTGGCCAGCGTATTGGCTTGGTCGCAGGTTCAGGAGTAGGTAAGAGTGTGCTTTTGGGAATGCTTACCCGTTTCACAAAAGCCGATGTCGTTGTGATTGGCCTGATTGGTGAGCGTGGCCGAGAGGTACAGGCTTTTATCCAGGAATCTTTGGGTGCCGAAGGGTTGGCAAAATCTGTTGTCGTCGCAGCTCCCGCTAACGTCTCCCCCGTGCTTCGCTTAAAAGCTACTCACATGACGCATGTGATCGCTGAGTATTTCAGAGATCAAGGCAAGAGTGTTTTGATGCTCTGTGATAGTTTGACACGTGTTGCCCACGCTCAACGAGAAATTGGATTAGCGATTGGAGAGCCTCCTACAGCCAAGGGATATCCACCGTCAGTATTTGCTTTACTCCCAAATTTAATTGAAAGAGGCGGTGTGGGTAGACACGGCAAAGGCGCTATCACCTCCATATATACCGTTTTGGCCGAAGGAGATGACGCCTCAGATCCAATCGTGGATATCGCTAGGGCATCGTTGGACGGTCAGGTCATGCTATCAAGAAAACTAGCAGACGCAGCACATTACCCCGCAATTGAATTAAACGGCTCAATTTCTAGGATTATGCAAACCCTTTTGTCTGACGAAGATTTAAAACAATCTAATAAATTTAGGCGACTTTGGTCTTTGTACCAACAAAACGTAGATCTAATCTCCGTTGGAGCTTATGAGAGAGGAAGCAACCGGGAGGTTGATGATGCAATACGGCTGCATGATTCAATGGCCGGATTTTTGCAACAAGATATGCATATCGCTCAGGACTACGAAGCTACTCGAGATCAGCTCAGAAATTTGATGGCTGGTTACTAAGCACTTCCTAGCAATTTTTACTTTGGTTAATTTTTGCTGAAAATATTCAAATATAAAAGAAACCCATGAAACCCAGAGAGTGTTGGCCCGTACTTGCAAAGAAAGCCGAAGAGGGCGTGGAAGAGGCCAGAGAGGTGCTTGTGGGCGCAAAGAAAAAACTCGAACAAGTAGAGATCAGTCGAAATAAAATTATCGATATGATGGATGAATACAAAGCCAAATCTAATGAAATTCAGTCCCGACTTCATTGTATGAACGAGACTACAGGTTACAGGCACTTTATCACCCAGCTGCAAAATTTATTAAAACAAGCAGATTTTCAAGTGGCGCATGCTGTAGCTGAAGTCAATAATGCCAAAGAAAGTTTGATGCAGGCTGAGCTTAAAAAGATGAAAATGCAGGCCTTGCTTGAACAAGACCTAAAAGCAGTAAGCAATTGGGCCAGACGCCTAGAGCAAAAGCAAATGGATGCACTAGGCGTAACACTCTACAATCTTAAAACTTAATGAATTTTGCTCACTTTAAAGTAGGCGTAACCCATCCCATCTCCAGACAGTGGTAGTAACCTGGTTTGAACGCCCAACCGGTCCAAGTCAATTGCGTCTTGACTGGAAAGAGGTTAGAGGTCTCATGGTCTAGCCACGCTCCGTTTGCACGTGAGGCGCCTAGCTCTTTGAGAAACGTCTGTCTGGCCTTCTCTAGCCCCATCTCCTTTGAGTTGTACAACACCCTTGCTTGGTTTTCTGTGTTGTTGTCTAGACGCACCACACTCACGGATTTTGGATATTCTTGGGCCCCAAGATGCTCCTTAAGTGTGGACGGACCTGAATACAGATCGTGCACACTTCCCCAAACTCTGCCCCTTAACCGAAGCTGAATGATCTTGAGTTGAGCATTCGCTAGATCCGCGTTTCTCAGCCGAATTCGGTGCTGTCCTAAAACATTGTCAAACCAAATATAAGCGTTGGGATGAGAGCTTAGGACGTGGTCAAGATGGTGAATTGCATCAAGCGTGTGAAACTTAACTTTAATGCCTTTTCTTTTCAGAGCTTTGCCGTGATTTATGTTGAATAAAACACTAGATAAAGGATCTATATCGTAAGCATTGATAAGAGAAAACTCCTCTAACCAAGGTGTCGACATCATCCAACCTGCGCTGGCACCAATCAGGACAAGCTCTTTACTTTTGATGGTCTCAACTTGATTTTGTTCAGGCTTAGATAACTGAATCTTCTGAGGAGCTGTGATTTTCAAACCCCTCATCAACTCTTTGTGTATCTCATCTCTTGTGAATTGCCATTTTTTTCGAGAAAGGCTTGCATGTAAATGCCAAGTCAGTCCGCCTGTCCCGCCTGCGGTTAATGCATTTTTGATATTTTGAAAAAAAGGAAGTGCATTCAACGCTTTACTCTTTGGGAAAAATGATGATGACAATTAGGGAGTTGGGCAATAGTTGAGAAAAATTTACCAAAGGGTCACTAATTGATGACTAATCCTTGAATTTTCTTGCTTAGAATGATAATTTGTCAAATCTTATCCCATTTCTGTCTCCTAGCGAGAGATAATGATAGATATGCCGATTCATGACTGGGCTCAATTCGCTTTAAGTGTAACTTTTGTGTTTCTTTTGATGGCTGCCGTTCTTTGGTGGCTATCAAAGCGCAAAGGTGGCTTTCTCGTCAACCGAATCAATAGGCCAATCCAAATTGAGGATACTCTTCAACTGGGTATCAAACACAAACTCATGCTTGTCAAAGTTGATGAGTTCAAAGTGCTCGTATCAGTTACTCCAAATGAAATGCAAACTCTACATGCATGGCGTTTTGAGGGTGAAGGGCTGAAGGGCTCAAGCTCTGATCTAAACGAATCACAACAAAACTACCCACAACCTACTGCAAATAAATCTGCAATGGGAGTGGGTAGTAGTAAAAGCTTTAAAGAATCCTTGGGAGATGTGAATGGCTCGACTTAAACTTAAACCGCTTCATTTTTGGGTGAAGTTATTTTTGTTGTCGTTTGTTTGCATAGCTACGATCTGGCCAGACGCTGCTTTACCTCAGGGTCTACCCATGGTGAACGTAACCAGTGGCAAAGCTGGGCAACAGTACACACTGACCTTACAGCTTTTGGCCCTGATGACGGTGCTCTCTGTGCTACCGTCACTCTTACTTATGATGACCTCCTTTGTTCGGGTCATCATAGTCTTGTCGATTCTCCGGCAGGCGCTGGGGACAGGACAAACGCCCCCTAATACCGTTTTGGTTGGACTGGCATTGTTTCTAACTTTCTTTATCATGACCCCAGTTTTTGATGAGGTTTATAAAAACTCACTCTCCCCCTACATGAACGGAACTATGCCGTTTGAGCAAGCTTTGGGTAAAGCTGAGGCTCCTATTCGCAACTTTATGATGAAACAAACCCGTGAGGATGACATCACGATGTTTATGCAAATCGCTCAAAAAAGAGAGTTCAATAGCCCTGACGATATACCTTTCACGACCTTAATGCCTGCGTTCCTAACTTCGGAGTTAAAGAGTGCCTTCATGATTGGCTTTATGATCTATATTCCCTTTGTTGTGATTGATTTGGTGGTCGCAAGTGTCTTGATGTCTATGGGTATGATGATGCTCTCACCCATGATCATCTCTATGCCATTTAAGCTCATGCTTTTTGTGCTCGTTGATGGCTGGAGCTTGATCATGGGCTCGCTTGCTTCAAGTTTTATATTTAAGTAAATCCGTAACTTGATACCTCAGTAAATTAAGGAGATCCTTAGATGGATACAGCAATGGTGGTAGATTTGGGTCGCCAAGCACTTTGGATGACCATGCTTATTTCTGGTCCGCTTTTGATGGTGGGTCTGGTAATTGGTTTATTGGTGGGGGTATTTCAAGCTGCCACCTCTATCAATGAACAAACCCTGAGTTTTATTCCCAAACTTCTGGGCTTGGGTTTGACTTTGTCTATATTTGGCGGATGGATGATCAATTCCATGGTGGATTACACGCGAATTATTTTTGGCCGTATACCCACACTCTTCATGTGATTGAGATATTCAACATTAGTAATAAATACGATAGGAGTTTGGAGTACTGATGAACATTTTGATGCTGGACATCTTGGAGAAGTTTTATTCATTGCTTTGGCCAATGCTTAGGATCTCGGCTTTTCTAGCATTTACTTCTGTTTTTCCTGTTAATTCCTTAAGCTTGCCCATTCGAATCGTGATGGCATTGACTTTTACCCTCTTTTTATCCATGCAAATTGAGATCCCAAAGATGGATCCAACAACTGCTGCGGGATTATTTGAGGTTTTTAATCAGCTCTTCATCGGATTTATGATGGGATTGATTATGCAGATCACAACATCAGCGATTGCCATTGCTGGACAAACCATTGCCAACTCAATGGGACTGACCATGGCAACACTGATCGATCCCAGTCTTGGAAATGTCCCTGTGCTCTCAGAATTCATGGTTTTACTGGGGACTCTGGTCTTTTTGTTCACTGGCGGGCATCTGATTGTTTTTGGCATATTATTAGAGTCGTTTCATACCTTCCCGATAGGCAAAGCACTGATGACCCAAGATTTATTGGGTAAGTTGATCTCTTGGAGTAGCTTGATGTTTGTGGCAGGCCTTCTTGTTGCGTTGCCTATTATGCTAACGCTGCTTTTTATAAACATTGGGCTTGGCTTTGTAAATCGAGCGGCTCCTAGTTTGCATGTTTTCTCAATCGGGCTACCCGCTATGATACTGATTGGTTATGCAATACTTTGGATGGCTATGCCTGGGTTGGTTGGCCGAATAAACTGGTTGTGGGTGCAATGTTTTAATAGTCTTAGGGACATGATGCATCAGTAAAAGACTGCACAAAAATTAATTACAAAATATGGCAACAGACAGTTCAGCAGCAGAAAAGACCGAAGAACCGACGGCCAGGCGGCTTGAAAAGGCCAGGGAGGAAGGGCAGGTTGCAAGGTCTCATGATTTATCCTCTGCAGTATTGCTCTTCTCAGCTACCCTTTTTTTTAGCTTCTCAGGTGAATGGCTTTTTCATCGCATGGGATCACTTTTTTCTTCGCAACTCCAGTTTGATAGAAAAATATACGACAAAGCCGAGTTACTTCCTGCACATTTTGGGCAATCTGTTTTGGATGCCTATTTATTGATCTTGCCTTTCATGGCGTTCTTACTATTCGTCTCAGTGCTCTCAACCGGGCTCAGTGG
>Ga0208618_1000773_pt1 | contig 13876 bp, 8 predicted proteins | sample CryBogCBE18Jul08_FD_184585 | JGI IMG/M metagenome (GOLD analysis project Ga0208618, IMG submission 184585) | Freshwater microbial communities from Crystal Bog, Wisconsin, USA - CBE18Jul08 (SPAdes) | ecosystem: Environmental > Aquatic > Freshwater > Lake | place: Crystal Bog, Wisconsin, USA...
CTTGTTAGGATATCAGCCTCTATCTTAGTTAAACCACAAACTCTTTTCTCCTTCACCGCTTTGATAAATCTCCAACCAGGTCGATTGATTAAGTTTTCATAATCGCTTTGATTTACAAAAATAAAATCTGGATTAGCCTTAACTACAAACTCTGGGTTCAATTTAGGAAACGCTCCCAACGACTTAGGAACAACATTATTCAGACCTAAGCGGGATATTGTCTCACCTATAAAAGATGACTCACTGGCTGCGTAAGGACCAGTATAGATCTCAAAATATACTCGCAGACCCTGCGAGCCTTTTAAAGTATTGGGTAGATCCATTGAGACCTTGGCTAGTTCCTCATCTATTGAGCTCAAAATCATCTCTGCATTAGCGGTCTTTAAAATCAAACCTAAGTTTTTAAATGCTCGTTTAAAGTCCTCATAACTATTGGTCTCAAAAACGAATACTTTAAAGCCCAACGACTGTAAGGCGTCTGCTGCTCTATTATTTTTTGAAATCAAAATAAGATCGGGTTTAAGTGAAGCAATTAATTCAAGATTTGGGTTTAGTCCTGAGCCAACACGCACGAGTGAGTTAATCTCGTTGGGGAAATTAGAGTGATCGTCAACACCTATTAATTCAGAGCACGATTTGAGCGTGCATACTGATTCACTTAAAGAGGGCAATAAACTTACTATCTTTGTAGGAGGATTCTCAAAAGTTATGAGAACTCCCCTATCATCAACTACTGCGTAAGCCTCAGCCAGTTGGCAAATAAAAAAGGATAGCCAAATTAGAGCGCGAGGACTAAGTAAGTTAAAGAACAGGGGGACAACCTTGATCATTGGTAGATTTTATTCGCTCAAAAAGCGTACCTCGCTAACAGATTGAAGTTTCTTCCAGGATTTGGGTAAACAGAGTAATATTGAGGAACTGTTGGACTTTTGTTGTCGGCGTAGATCGCAGTATCAAAGTATTTTCTATTGAATAAATTATTGACGCTGGCAGTCAATGACCACTCTTTAAGTTTGTATCTGTAACTCAAATCTGCAACTGAGTAGGCTCCTAATTTGATTTGGTTTGTGTTGTCGCCCTGAGCATACTGAGGTCCAACCACTCGCTCATAAAAACCTATACTTTGACTAGAACTAATCGAGTAATCAAATCCAGCACCTAAAACATAAGACGCGACTCCTGAAACGTTCATGTTGTATACGTGGCCTGAACCAGGATAAAAGGGCAAAATAGGAGCAGTTAATTGATCGGTTAGAAATTTGGCTTGAATGAGATTAAGATTTCCTCTTAAATTCAAATCTCTATTGAATTTGTACTGATCCGCAACCTCCAAGCCTTGCCTAAAAGATTTGAGCGCATTAACGTTTGACAGCGATGTAGAGTCAAACACAACTTCATTTTCAATATTGGTTCTATATAACTTGAGATAACCCTTGTGATATGAATTGTTAAAAATCAATCCGGTTTCATAATCTTTATTTATTTGCGGAGTAAGCCCCAGTGTTGAGTTAAAACAGTTCTGATTCCCGTAGTATGTTGCGCAGGTTGAGCCTAACAAGTCATCTGCATTTGGTAATCTGTAACTTTCTGCAATTTTCACGTACGCTAAGAGCAATTTAGAGAGCTCATGGTTGTACTGCGCTTCATAGGAACTAAGTCTATTGTCTCCAATCTGACTTACTGTGGGATTTGTCAGGTCATTGATTTTTTTATTAAAAAATTCAACACGGTAACCGATGATTAATCGGTCTAAACTCGTAACTCTCAAGTCATCTTGTACAAATCCACCACCTGATTTTTGTGTCGCATGCATCGTGTCGATACTTAAATTATCCCCTGCGTTACTGTCCCTTTGCCAAGCGCTAGCATCGGCGCCTATTGTTATTGAATTACTGGGTATCAGAAAATTACTAATTTTTGCCCTTACAGTCACGCCGTTTTGAAAGCCTGTATAAATGCTAGGATAAGCGTAAGGATCAACTGCGTCCATTGTGACAGGATTGTAGGCAATACCTGCAGGTTGACTAGTTACGGTCGTGAACCTGAAGGTTCTTCGAAATATATCCGCGTAGTACTGAGTATCGCCCTTCTCAATTTTAAGATAACTGCTGATCACCTCGTTTTTGTTGTTCAAGGTGTTAGGAGCCATCAAAGTAGCCAAAGCATATTGAGGTTGGGTTGGTTTTTGAGCAAATTGAGTTTGTGTCAAACTGCCCGGCAAGATGGAGTTGTTGGTATCGGTACCTAACTTTAACCCTGATGTAATAAAAGGAGTAAATTGAAAATCAAGATTTAAGCCTGCTGACCTAATTTGACTATTGTTTTGATCTCTAAATCCAGCAGAGTTGAGAGATTTTTCAAAAACACTGATCTTAAGATCATTGATGGATTTAGAAAAGTAACCATTCGATTGATAAGTGCTGTAACTCCCCGTACCTATACTAACCATACCAAAATCATTCTTTTGCTTGTTTGTAATGATATTGATTACCCCAGCGGTTGCGCTTTCGCCGTATAAGACGCTACTGGCTCCCCTGACAATTTCGATGTGATCAATGATCTCAACTGGAATGGTCCAAATACGTGCAGAAGACTGTGAGTTTTCAGATAACCTTACACCGTCTAGAAGTACTAAAACGTTGTTGTCTGAAGTTGCCCCATATCCTCTAATATCAATTGAGGAGTTTAAATTTCCAGATAAATCTTGCCGCGTTTGAATATTACCAATCTTTTGTAAAACATCACCAACGTTAGTTAGCCCACTTTGTTGAATCTCGGTTGATGAAATAATCTCAGTTTGAGGTAAAGAATTTTCTATTGTTTCTTGAAATTTAGTTCCGTATATGAATATTTCAGGTAATTGATAATTGTTTTGAGCATAAGTAAAGAATGACCATAGTAAAGCCCAGGCTGTGCTAATTTTGTGCAGCTTGTTAAGTTTCATGATATTTTTTCCGTCCGCCAACCGCGGTCCTCTCCCACGTAGGAACTGGGTTCAAACAATTGCGAGCACTCCCGCAAGCAATTGACGAATTAATAGCCGGTATCCGGACTAACAAACTTAACTCAATGACCTTCCCAGCAATTTGCCAGTGGTATTTCGATTGAGCTAGTACAAAATGTACATTTGTTCACCGTTGCGGGGACAGTATGGCCACTCTCTCAAGCTCCAATTTCCCGTTTAACTGACCCTGAAGATTTCAGGGGCGAGCACTATTAACACCTTTAATATATCATAAATACTCTAGCCCTAGAGATGCATATATTTAAAGCAAAAATTAGCAGTTCTAGATCAATCCATCTTATTTGGATTTATTGGCGGTATTGAGCTGATTTATAAAGTTAAATAATTCATTGATATTTTCCTCGTGTCGCATAGGTGGAAGAGTTTTTATTAACTTTCTCCCGTACCCTGTGCTCATCAAACGGGAATCACATATCACCAGAACTCCCCTATCGCTCTCCCCTCTAATCAAACGCCCAGCGCCTTGCTTTAGAGCTACTGCCACCTCCGGTAAAGAGTACTCATTAAAGGCACTTCCACCCTCTTCCTCTATGCGGTTGCATCTTGCCTCAACAAGGGGATCCCCGGGGGGTGGAAAGGGTAATTTATCAATAATCACGGCTTGAAGGGCGTCTCCAGGAACATCAAAGCCTTCCCAAAAACTAGCGGTTGCGACCAATACGAAACCCGTTCTATCCAAGCCTAGGCCGGATGGATCAGCACTAAGATTAGAGGCCTGATCCTCTCTAAAACGCTCCATTAGAAAGCGCTTGGGTAGTTGTCCTTGAACCAGCACTTCTATGTTTTTGTTATCTTGGTAATAAGCACTTAGATGATCACCAATAAACTTTAGAGCTCTATTTGTTGTTGTAAGGACTAGGGTTCTGCCTCCCAGTTGATCAACCACCTTGCAAGCAAGTTCTGATACCTCACGAGAGTGACTTGCGTCACTGGGCTTGACCATCGATTTAGGTATATATAAAAGTGCATTGTTTGGATAATCAAATGGACTTTGCACCTGAAGGATCTCACTGCTCTCTAATCCACAAGGCTTTGTGAACCAAGAAAGACTCGCATCGCTACCTAGTGTCGCTGACGTAAAAATCCAACTTCTGGGTAAACTAACCAATTCCTGATCCGTGGAGTTTTTGAGGGGAAGTTCATCAAATTCTGTTGTGACTTTTGATAAGCCCAAGAGTTTTTCTCTTACGACGTCTGCTATATCAAGGGGTGCTTCGACAAGTCGCGGCATCTGACCCAACTCCAACCAACGCACCTGATCGGCTTTGGGCTCTTTAGAGAAATGCTTTACAAGGTGTTTGAACTCGCTAACTCTTTCGTGAAGTCTTGGAAATTCAGGAGCTAATTCACTAACGGTTGATAAGGCGTTTAATGCTTTATCAAATGATTGATTGAGAGTCTTTAAACACTGACCCCACTCATCTGGATTGATGCCCTCAGGAATCAACTCTGTCCATCTCAAACGAGTGGCAGTAAGGGGGGAGCCAATGCACAACCTTAGGTCTCTTACTGCTTTTTCAAGTTCACCACAAATACCTTGCCAGTCGCATAGGCCTGAGGCCGTAGTTAAACCGCTTGCCAAGATATCTCTTACCAAATCCAACAATTGACCAAGTCCCAGTTGTTCGCCTAAGAATTGAGTTCCGGTCTCATTGAGTTGATGAGCTTCATCAAAAATTACAACCCGCACACTCGGCAACAACTCAGCCATTCCAGACTCTTTCACGGCTAAGTCTGCAAAAAACAGATGATGATTTATCACGACAATGTCAGCGCTTAAAGCTTGCTTTCGAGCAGAGTTTACAAAACAGGCTTTAAATTGAGGACATTGAGAGCCCAAACAGTTATCTCTTGATGAAGTAATCAGGGGGATAAGAGGGGATCTGTCCTCAAGGCCTCCCAACTCTGAGAGGTCCCCAGTCTCAGTAATCTTTGCCCACTCACGAACCATAGTTAAAGTTTTGAGGCTCGTCTTTTCATTCAAATTATGTTCTCGCGCGTGAGTCTCAAGTCTTTGTTGACAAAGATAACTACCGCGTCCCTTTAAGAGCGATATCTTAATTGGCAGACCGAGTACTTTTACAAGTTGTGGAAGATCACGCGAGAACAATTGATCCTGAAGAGCTTTGGTAGCCGTGGAGAGCAAAACACGTTCACCACTAAGCAGTGCGGGGACTAAGTATGCGAATGTTTTGCCAACTCCAGTTCCGGCTTCAACTACTAAACTCCCCCCCCTCTCCAGGGTATTGGCGACTGCCATTGCCATTTGCGTTTGACCTTGTCTTGGTCTGAAGTGTGAGGTATTTCGAGCCAGGACTCCTTCCACTGAAAAGGCACTTTGGACAAGTCCCATAAATTCAGTTTGATCTTCATTTGGCATTATTGCCCCCCTTGGCTGGAGGTGGGATTTTTTGCTGCCCCGGGAGTTGTAGTTATTTGATCCTTAGCAACAGGTGCAGTTGTAGGACGACTTTTTATTTCTTTCTCTAAAAGCCTTTTCTCCACATCCGCCTTATGCTGCGCCGCCTCACGTTGCTTTGCCTCGAATTTAGCTCTGGCATCTCGGTCTGGAGCCGACAAAGGAGCCCTAACTTCTGATTTCGACGTCTCTAAACCGTTTTTTTTAGGATTCTGGCTCAACTTTGAATCATGTTGCTCATTTTTTTCAATGTTTAATCTTTGTCTTTCAGCATCACTGGAATTGGCTTGTTCTTTTTGTTTTTCTAGGTCTAAATCTCTTTGATCAGCTTTTAGCTTTGCATCTTTGATCAATTCATCCTGGCGTCTAGCGCGTTCAATTTCATTATTTCTGAGTTCATACTCCCTGAGCTTTGAGAGCTCAGATAAACGTTTTTCGCTAGCTGAGTCCTTGCACTGATTGACTGCGAATTTTTGATAACAATCTTCGAGCTCTTTTTTATATTCTGATTCAACATTCAACCGCCTAGCTTTAATCTCCGTAATGCTGGGGATCTCAGAGGGATTGTTCTGTGCAAAAGCAGAAATCTGAATGATGAATAAACCTTTTAATATCCATAAGATGTTTGTGTGTTGGAATCGACGAATGTTAAAGATCGAAGAATTATTCCAAAGGTTTTTATACTTATTCATATAGACCAAGATACCCTCAGGTAAGCCCGGTATCAACACTTCTTCTCTCAGAACTCAAGAACTCAGCGGACTGCATTTCATGTAATCTGGACACTGTTCTTGGAAACTCATGCTTCATGGGTCCTTGTAGGTAAAGTAGTTCTGGAGCAACCTCACTTGAGACTATCAGCTTCACATGTCTGTCATACAAAACGTCTATCAACCAGGTAAATCGCCTAGCTTCGGAGGCCATATTGACACCCATTTGAGGCACATCACTCAAAAATACAGTGTGAAACTGAGAAGCGATTTCTAAATAATCGTTTTGAGAACGCGGTCCTCCACATATCGATTTAAAGTTAAACCATACTGCTCCACCTGCCCTGCGCAAAGCTTTTATCTCTCTATGTTCAATTTGCAGAACGGGGTCTTCATCTGCACACTCTGCTAACTTATTGAACGCTTCGGTCATATCAATATTGACTTGCTCGGAGAGTGGCGTGTGATAAAGCTCTACCTGCTCAAAGAAGTTACCTCTGTAGTCCACCCCAGCGTCCACGTTAATCACTTCTAATTTGGTATTCAATAAGTCAATCGCAGGTAGTATTCGGTCTCTATGCAGGCCATCTGGATATAAATCATCAGGTTTGAAATTAGAAGTGGTTACAAAACCAACGCCATTTTTAAACAGTGAATCTAGCAAACGATGAAGAATCATTGCATCTGTAATATCCGCAACATGAAACTCATCAAAGCATATCAGCTTAAACCGTTTTGATATCTGTAGGCCCAAAACATCCAACGGATTAACGGTTCCTTGAAGTTCACGAAGTTCTCGGTGAACTTCGCGCATGAATTCATGAAAATGCAGCCTTGTTTTGCGCTTAATTGGGACGGAAGAATAAAAACAATCCATAAGGAAGCTCTTACCTCGGCCTACGCCTCCGTACATATAAACGCCACGGGGGATGGGGGGATGCACGATGAGCTTTTTAAATGAATTGGACCGCTTATGTTTATATTCGCTCCATTCGACTTCACAACGGGCGAGTGAATCTATCGCCCGCAATTGAGCCGGATCGCTTTTAAAGTCTTTGAGCTTTAGTTGCTCAAAATAGGTATCCCTAACACTCATGGAGTGGGCGAGGTATAGATTAGAAATTCAGTGTACGTTTATCAATTGCTAAGGCAGCTTCCTTAGTTGCCTCACTTAGGCTTGGGTGGGCATGGCAAATTCTGGCGATATCTTCTGCGCTTGCTTTGAATTCCATCGCAACCACTGATTCAGCGATCAATTCACTAGCCACAGGTCCAATGATATGCACACCAAGGATTTCATCGGTAACGGCGTCCGCTAAAAACTTAACCATACCTGTCGTGTCACCCATTGCTCTGGCGCGTCCATTAGCTAGAAATGGGAATGTGCCAGCTTTATAAGCTCGTCCACTTGCCTTAAGTTGTTGCTCCGTTTGTCCAACCCACGCAATTTCTGGAGATGTGTAGATCACCCAAGGAATCGTATTGAAATTGACATGCCCGTGTTGTCCAGCAATTCTCTCTGCAACAGCAACTCCTTCTTCCTCCGCTTTGTGAGCCAACATTGGACCACGCACTACGTCCCCGATTGCCCATACGTTGGGGAGATGAGTCTTACAGTCTTGATCTACAACAACTGCTCCTCGTTCATCTAATTTAAGACCAACAGATTCAGTATTTAATCCCACTGTGTTAGGTACACGTCCAATGGATATGATCAACTTGTCAAAATTTGCAGTCTCTGTTTGACCATTGCTTGTAGTGTATGCAACTGATACACCCTTCTTCGTTTTGGTTATTTCACCGACCTTTACACCTAGCTCGATCTTTAGACCTTGTTTGACAAAGATCTTATGTGCTTCCTTGGCAATTTGCTCATCAGCGGCACCCAAAAACGTGGGTAGTCCCTCTAAGATTGTGACCTCTGAGCCCAAACGTCTCCATACAGAGCCCATCTCAAGTCCAATTACACCGGCACCAATCAAGCCAAGTTTGGCTGGGACAGCCTTAATTTTCAAAGCCCCATCATTTGAGAGAATAGTTTCCTCATCAAAAGGAGCTCCTGGCATAGACCTAGCGCTTGAGCCGGTTGCAATGATGATGTGATGTCCAATTATTGTTTGAGCATCTGTACCATCAACTGCTATTTCATACTTTGCATTGACGGATTTAACAAATGATCCACGTCCGTGGAAGAAACTGACCTTGTTCTTTTTAAACAAGTACAAAACACCATCATTATTTTGTTTAACAACGTTGTCTTTACGAGCCGTCATTTGAGAGACATCCATTTTCACGCTGGAAGTTGTAATTCCATGCTCAGCAAAATGGTTCAAGGCGTGGTCATAGTGCTCGGATGATTGAAGAAGTGCTTTAGAAGGAATGCAACCTACATTGGTGCAAGTGCCGCCCAAAGCAGGCCCGCCCTTGTCATTTTTCCACTCATCAATGCATGCAACAGATTTTCCTAGTTGAGCAGCCCTGATAGCGGCAATGTATCCACCTGGACCACCACCAATTACGATTACATCAAATTCTTTGGTCATTTTTAGTTATACCTAGTGGGACTATATCAATAAAGACACAATAAAAAAACATTAAATATCAAACAATAAACGTGCTGGATCCTCGAGTGCCTCTTTCATTGCGACCAAACCAAGCACAGCCTCACGACCATCAATAATTCTGTGGTCATAGCTCATAGCAAAGTAGTTCATTGGGCGAACTACTACTTGTCCATTTTCCACTACAGCGCGGTCTTTGGTTGCATGTACGCCTAAGATTGCAGACTGAGGGGGGTTAATAATCGGCGTTGATAACATGGAACCAAATACACCCCCATTTGATATTGAGAAAGTTCCACCTGTCATGTCCTCGATACCTAGCTTACCGTCTTTGGCCTTGGTACCATATTCGGCGATTTTTTTCTCAATCTCTGCAAAACTCATTTGATCAGCGTTTCGCAGAATTGGCACAACTAGCCCGCGCGGCGAACCGACAGCGATACCAATGTCAAAGTAACCATGGTACACAACGTCATTGCCATCAACTGAGGCATTCAACACAGGATATTTTTTGAGAGCATGTACCGCAGCTTTGACAAAGAAGCTCATGAATCCAATTTTGACTCCATGCTCTTTCTCAAATTTCTCTTGGAAACGCTTACGCATCTCCATCACGGGTGCCATGTTGATCTCATTGAATGTCGTCAAAATAGCGTTGGTCGCTTGGGATTGCAGCAAACGCTCTGCAACTCGAGCCCTTAAGCGACTCATTGGGACGCGCTGCTCAGGTCGATCTCCAAGGGAAACACTTGGAGCTTGAACCTGTGGAAGTGAACTCGTTGGGACACCTGTTGGAATCACTGCAGCGTTGCTGATCGAAGAACCAGCTGCATTAGAAATTGCATTGATTACGTCGCCCTTTGTGACACGACCGTCTTTACCAGTACCGGCAACGGATCCGCTAGATAAATTGTTATCAGCCATGATTTTTGCAGCCGCAGGCATTGCAAAACCAGCTTTTGAGTCAGATCCACTTTGAACTGCTGGTTGAACTTGAGGTGCGGACGCAGTTGAGACATGAGTAGCGGGAGAAGCCGATGCAGAGGGGCTAGGAGCACTGGCAACACCGGCAGTGTCGATCCGTGCAATCAATTGATCTGCAACTACGGTTCCGCCACTTTCTACGATGCACTCTTTTAAAACCCCTGCTGCAGGTGCGGGGACTTCAAGAACGACCTTGTCAGTTTCAATTTCAATTAATATTTCATCGATTGCAACTGCCTCACCTGGCTTTTTCTTCCATTGCAACATAGTAGCTTCTGCTACAGATTCAGAGAGTTGGGGTACTTTAACTTCTACGAGTGACATGTTAATTTCCTAAATTTAATATTCTGATTTACTTGCTGAAAGTAAAGCCTTTGATCTTGCCGAATGCACCGTCTACTAGAGCCTTTTGTTGCTCTTGGTGCAAATGTGAATATCCAACTGCGGGTGAGGCAGAAGCGGCCCTTCCAGAGTAGGCTAATTTTTGGCCATCCAGCATGTTCTCGTGAATATAGTGTTGAACATAGAACCATGCACCCTGGTTTTGGGGCTCATCTTGAGTCCAAACAATCTCAGTAGCGTTAGGATACTTTTTCAACTCATTACTAAAAGCTTTGTGAGGAAATGGATACAACTGCTCAACTCTCAAAATAGCAGTGTCATCATGGCCATTTTCTTCACGTTTTTTGGCTAAGTCGTAATAAACCTTTCCAGAGCAAAGAACCAAACGCTTAACTTTGTCTGCCTTCAATTCCTTGCTTTCTGGAATGATGGTTTGAAAACTTCCTTTAGTGAACTCTGAGATAGGTGAGGTTGCATCTTTATTCCTAAGAAGTGACTTAGGCGTAAAAATAATCAAAGGCTTGCGTATATTGCGGACCATTTGTCGACGCAAAACATGGAAAATCTGGCTCGCCGTAGTGGGCTGTACGATCTGCATGTTTGCATCAGCGGCCAATTGCATAAAGCGCTCTACTCGAGCTGAGCTATGCTCTGGTCCCTGTCCTTCGTAGCCATGAGGCAACATCAAAGTAAGGCCGTTCACACGCCCCCACTTCACTTCACCGGAGGCGATAAATTGATCAATCACCACCTGTGCACCATTTGCAAAATCACCGAACTGTGCTTCCCAAATCACCAAGGTGTTTGGGTCGTTTGAGGCGTAACCGTACTCAAATCCAAGCACGGCTTCCTCAGACAGTATGGAGTCAATAACTGTAAAGGGGGCTTGATTCTCAGAAACGTTTTGCAGTGGTACGTAAGTTCCAGTGTCCCATTTTTCACGGTTTTGATCATGTACAACTGCGTGCCTATGAGTGAATGTCCCGCGACCGCAATCTTCGCCTGATAGCCTAACAGGGAATCCACTTGCAACAAGTGACGCGTAAGCCATATGCTCACCCATTCCCCAATCAACGGGTATATCACCGCGACCCATTGCGGCACGGTCATCTAGCACTTTCTTAACCAATTGGTGAGGGGTAACAGTGCTTGGAATAGTTGTGATTTTTTGTGATAACCGCTTCCATTCAGCCATCGGAATGGAAGTATCTCCTGCGTCGGTCCACTTATTACCAAGATAAGGAGCCCAGTCAACGGCAAACTTGCTCTTAAAATTTGTCAATACGATATCTTCTGTGTTCTTACCCTCATCAAGTGCAGCCCTGTAAGCTTTGACCATATCGTCACCTAGGGTCGCACCTAGACCCTGAGCGGCTAGCTTGTCCGCATAAAGTCTTCTGGTTCCTGGATGTTGTGCAATTTTTTTGTACATCAAGGGCTGTGTCAGACTTGGAGTATCTTGTTCGTTGTGGCCAAGCTTTCTAAAACAAATAATATCAACCACAACGTCTTTTCTAAACTCTAGGCGAAATTCCAGTGCCAACTGAGTAGCTAATACGACGGCCTCGGGATCATCACCGTTGACATGCAAGACGGGTGACTCAATCATCTTAACGACATCAGTACAGTAAAGTGTTGAGCGTGAGTCTCTAGGATCAGATGTTGTAAAGCCGATTTGATTGTTGATCACAATATGAACAGTACCACCCGTTGAGTAGCCCCTTGTTTCGGCAAGGGCGAGGGTCTCCATCACAATACCTTGGCCCGCAAAAGCTGCGTCACCGTGAACCAAAACTGGTAATACTTGTTGCCCTAGTGGATCGTGCCTACGGTCCATTCTTGAACGAACAGAGCCTTCAACCACGGGATTAACAATCTCAAGGTGAGAGGGATTGAAAGCCAAGCTTAAGTGCACTGGGCCACCAGGTGTAGTGACGTCTGAGCTAAAACCTTGGTGATATTTCACATCTCCGCTTGGAAGGTCCTCAGGTGCGGTATGGTCAAACTCAGCAAACAGGTCTTTGGGCATCTTGCCCATCGAGTTGACCAGTACATTTAGGCGACCACGGTGAGCCATCCCGATGACGATTTCTTGAATACCCTTAAGACCTGCTTGTTTGATTAACTCGTCCATTGAGGCAATGAAACTCTCACCACCTTCTAGTGAGAAACGCTTTTGACCTACATATTTTGTATGTAAAAAGCGCTCAAGTCCTTCGGCAGCTGTTAGTTGCTCAAGAATGTGTTTTTTCTTGTCAGCATTGAAATTGGGCTTAGAGCGGATGCTCTCTAATTTTTGTTGCCACCAACGCTTGTGGTCTTGATTGGTAATGAAGTTAAACTCAGCACCAATTGAGCCGCAATATGTTTCACGAAGAGCATTCAATAATTCCCTGAGGCTCATCCTGTCCTTGCCAAAGAATGTATTGCTGGTATCAAAGATAGCCTCTTGATCAGCGTCACTGAAACCGTAAAACGATGGGTCCAGTTCGGGAATATTTTCCCGCTCAGTTCGCTTCAAAGGGTCTAAGTCAGCCCAACGAACACCCAGATTTCTGTAGGCTGCAATGAGCTGTTGGACTGCGGTTCTTTTCTTGCCCATTTCAGCATCTGCGCTGGCCATGACCACTCGGGTACCGCCCATCTTCGCTCTCTCTGCAAAAGCGTTTATAACGGGTAAATGAGGAACGTCCTTCGCTTGAGAGCCGTCAACCGCGGGAACGTGCTGCAAGGCGTCAAAATATTCACGCCAAGTATCGGGGACGCTTCCGGGGTTGTTTAAATAATTTTCATACATCTCTTCTACGTAAGGAGCATTGCCCCCAAAGAGATAACTGTTGCCCGCAAAGGCTTTATAGACGTTGTTAGTCTGTGTCATAGCGCTTACCTCCGTTTCCCTGCAGGAAACATTAGTTGGTTGAAGAAAACCTTCTGCTTAGCGACTTAATCGCTTTGCAGACGCGACTACTGCTTGTAGTAGCATTAGTTAGATAACTATTGTGCCATCTAAATAGCTCGTAAGCACTGAAGTCAAAGTTTTTTAATAATTTCTTGACTTATATTTGACTTGTCACGGTTGGTGCCTGGCACTATCAAATTACAAAAAGTATCATTGGGTTCGAGCAGTATTCAGTTATGTAGTATTTTTAGTGCTTCATAAAAACTAGGATGGTCATAGGCACTGAGCCACTCATAAGCGACCATCTCAAGCGTGACTAGTTCAACTCCTGCACCAGCCAAGCGGTCTAGGGCTGCATCATGGTTTCTAGCAGTCGCAGAGGCACTCGCATCAATAACTAAGCATACATCGAATTCCATATCAATCAGCCCCATAGCTGTTTGAAGAACGCTAACGTGAGTTTCACATCCAGCCAAAAGAATCGTTGAAGAATCTGGAGTAGTGTCCTTTTTTTGTAAATGCTTGGGTAAACTTCTTGCGTTTCCGTGTGTCAGGTTTTTCGTAGGTGCTCTTAAAAGTTCAATTAAACCCTCCTCACAAGCGTCAAAGTGTAACTTTGGTATTATTTTTTGGCATAAAAATCTAATTTTTTCGACCATTGGTCCATTAAAGTCAGGATTTTGTTCAACGCCCCAAACCGGCACCTTTAAGAGTTTTGCAATCTGAGCAAGCTTGGTTGCCGAGCCTAGTAACTGGTTGGTGTTATCAAGGCCCTCTATAAACTTAGTCGAGAAATCTATCAAAACAACCTGAGATTCATCTGCATTTAAGATCATCCCGTCCCCTTTTTTGTTACTTCAAAAGAAATGCTTGCAATTCCAACATTGACAAATTTTAGTCATTTTTGATTAAAAACAATGAGATATAATAAAAAGT
>Ga0208618_1000777_pt1 | contig 13789 bp, 9 predicted proteins | sample CryBogCBE18Jul08_FD_184585 | JGI IMG/M metagenome (GOLD analysis project Ga0208618, IMG submission 184585) | Freshwater microbial communities from Crystal Bog, Wisconsin, USA - CBE18Jul08 (SPAdes) | ecosystem: Environmental > Aquatic > Freshwater > Lake | place: Crystal Bog, Wisconsin, USA...
TGACTTACGGTTCCTACGAGATTTGTTTTCGCATCATCGAGAAGTCTAAACTTGGTAACATCTTGTAAGAATATAGCAGCACCAGAAAATCCTGTTATAGCATCTCCTATCGCAAAAATACGTGGCAAATAGTACCTCTCTCCTAATTTGCCTTTGTATGTCACGACATGCTCATAACCACCTGGTAAATAATGAACGCCGCTTTGAAGAACGTCTTTTAAGTGGGTGCTCAGCTTTTCAAGTAAACCGTCCCGCGTTTCCATGGATACAGCTAGCTCCGTCGCAGCCGGATTACATACCGTTTCCTTTCCATTTGAATCTACTATAATCACAGGATCAGAGGCAGCATTAAGCGCTGCTTGGGTGGTGCGCTGAGCTACCTGTACTTTCTGAGTCATGGCATGCTTGTAATCCTGCAGATGCTTAGCGAGATGATTAAATGCCTTTCCTAATAGACCAAGTTCATCATCGGATGATTCCGAAACCACATGCTCCCAATTTCCAGAACGTAGCGCCTGCGCTGATTTTGTTAGTGCTTCAATCGGCAATACAAACGATGCCGCTAATCTCCAAGCAATGAGTAGCCAAACAAGAACCGCTGAAGCAATAAGTAGTGTAAGCGAATAGGTTGTCGTTTTTGATAGCGATTCGACCTTCTTAGAGATAAACCGCGCATGATCTAATTCAGCTTTTACATAGTGATCGAGTGCCGAATTTACTTTAAAAATATACGCTTCATTATCCCGCATGGACTCAAGAGACCCAGAACTACCGCCTCCAACAATTAAGTGCCCACGTGTATCGAGATTTCTAAACGCCTCATCAAGTAACTGAAAATCACGCTTAATACTTAGATCAGTGAAGCCCTGCGTCGATTCTTCTAGGAGAAGACCTGAAATAGCATCCCGCGCTTTTGAAAATATTTTGTCCGCTTGAAGAAGATCTCCTTCATGAGCGAGTTCAAAGGCGTGATCAATCGTAGCTACCGAGTCACGTATTAGCTGAGTTCGAGTAACCGTCTCCAAACTATGAAGTAGTTCGCGCTCAAACGTAGTCGCTAGATAACGCGTTACGATAATACCTCCTAGCCCACTGAGTAGAACGAGTAGTAGCAGTGGCATTAACCTCCACGTAAAGCGCTTACGAATCATCGTTTAAGTAAGTCCTAGTTTTTGACGTTTACGGTAGAGTGTTGATGCAGCGATTCCTAGCTTATGAGCCGCTTCATCTAAATTACGCGACTCACTCATCACTCGCTCAATTAATTCTGCTTCATGTTCATGCAGATCACTCGATTCGTGCTGCAATTTTAGTCCTAATCCTTTTTTCCAATCTATAGGCAAATCATGAAGTTCAATCGCATTACCCGTTGCCGTAGTAACGGCATGTTTAATGACTCGGTTAAATTCTCTAAAATTTTCAGGCCAAGCGTAATGCCTTAATTGCGTAACTACCTCTGGGTTTATACTTAATACTGATCTACCTAGTCTTTCACAATAGAAGGAAATAGCCTCTTCACATAAACGCTCAAAATCGAGTGCCCTCTCATGTAAACCAGGTAAATGAACACTGACGACATTAAGGCGGTAGAGTAAATCCTCTCTAAAACTGCCCTTTTTAACACAGGCTTCTAAATCGTAGCTACTAGAGGCAATAAAACGTAAACGCTTAATCGCTTCATGGGTTTGACTGAATCGTTTCTCAAGAACGTCTTCTAGCCAATGAAGAAAATAGCCCTGTAATTCCAAATCCATTTCTGCAATTTCATGCACATAAACAGTTCCTTCAGTTAATTCGCTTAACACGTCCTTTTTTAAAGCTCTGCCTGGAATTTCTAAAAACGTACTATCCTTAACACAGCTCCGCTTATGAATCGCATGAGCGAGTGAGCGTTTTCCTACGCCTTTTGCACCACGTATAAGAATAGGAGCAAGTGTTGGCGCAGCTTTAAGTGCACCATCAAAAGCACGCTGCACACGGTACTCTTTTGAATCCAAACAAACGACAGGCTCTAGTGACTTAGGAATTTCACGACCATGACTCGTTGTTGTTTTTTCTCGTATGTGCGAATTAGCAATCCGAACCAACATATCACGAATTGCTTGGGGCGTGAAAGGCTTAGGGATGAAGTCGAAAGCTCCGAGTTTAACTGCCTTAATCGCCGTTGCCACAGTTGCATAGGCCGTAAACATGACAACGATTTGATTCGGGTTTATCGCTTTAATTCGGGTGAGTAATTCAACACCGTCATCATCTCCTAGTTTCAAATCGAGAAATATCGCATCGAATTCTGATTCACCTAGTACGCGCAGTGCTCGTGCCGCATTACCTGCTTCAACTACTGTATGCCCACAGGCCTCGATAGCCATCCGAGTCGTTTTTCTTATTCCTGCTTCATCATCTATGATGAGAACGCGCATTATGCCTATATTGATCGATTTATTACCCTAAAGTTCCTGAAAAGTGGCCAAAACCAAGCAAAACAGGCCATTTTATGCAAAAAATAGGCATATTTATCGCTTTTTTTGTTTTGCTGAGGGTAAGCACTATCGGCTCTCATGTTGCTGTACACGCTGCTATGTCCAATTCCTTAAACACTTCCTCGCACCAAGAAGCAGCTTCTGCTCATGCACCTCGCATCAATGATTTAGAAATTAAAGATGCACAGCTCATCTTTAGTCAGGTCTGGAAGAAACTTGAGTCAGAATATGGCAGATCAAATCTTCGTTTTCCAAAAGAAATCATTCTCTTAGGTGGTGCACCAGGCTCAGGTAAAGGAACGAATACTGCGTTTATCTCCAAGGTAAGAGGGCTAACTTGCCAACCAATCGTTATTAGCTCCCTTCTCGACTCTCCGGAAGCGAAACGCCTTAAAGACGCAGGCAACATGGTTGGAGACCGTGAAGTAATCGACTTACTTTTAAAACGCTTACTCCTCCCTGAATATAGAGACGGCGTTATTCTTGATGGATTTCCTCGCACTAAAGTACAAGTCGAGTGCTTAAAGCTACTGGTCGATAAAATGCATGAGCTTCGCAGTGAATTTAATTCTACTGCACTTGGCCTACACTTTAGACAACCCACCATTCACATCATGGTGCTCTTTGTTGATGAAAGAACCAGTATTTCGCGTCAGCTAAAACGCGGTCTAGAAATCCGTGCTCATAATGAAGAAGTTAAAAGAACTGGCATTGGAGAACTACTTGAAGAAAGAACTACCGACTTCGATGAAAGTTTAGCAAGCCGTAGATATCGTGTATTCAAAGAACAAACGTGGGATGCACTCCAAGAGTTAAAAGAAATTTTTCACTACCACTTCGTTAACGCTCAAGGACCAGTTAAAGAGGTAGAGCAAAATATTATTCATGAATTAGACTATCAAAGTACGCTTGAACTCGATCCTCGTACGTATGATAGCTTACGTAAAATTCCTTTAGCTTCAGAAATTATTGTTCATGCGCGCCAAGAGCTAGTTAAGCGCTTAGATAGCTACGAATTCGAACATCATAGCTTACTTCAACAAGTTGTTTTATTTATCGAGAAAAAGATTATGCCTATCGTCCTTAGGCATGCTATCTCCGGAGTAGCCCATATTAACACAGAGGACGCCCTGCTAGACGATCCGCTCGCTTTAGCTATGCTGATCGATATCTTCTCAGAACGTGGCTACCACGCGACCGTAGATCTTCACCGTATTGAAATTCCTGAAAGTGTAGATCAAGCCTCCGGTAGAATTCACTGCCGTGTTAAAAAAGTATATCGCTTACAGATTCGCTTCCAAGGCTCAGAAATCCGCCGCGGTGGATGACGTGTATTATTCGTAGCGTAAAGCTTCGATTGGATCTAAGTTTGCAGCTTTAAGGGCAGGATAAAAACCAAATCCTACTCCGATCACGGAACATACAACAAGACCCGCAATACTCCATCCCCAAGGGAAAATAATTTGAGCTTTGAGTAACATCGCGAGCCCATCCCCTGCTATAATACCTAATAGAATTCCTGCAAGGCCGCCGACAAGTGAGATAGCCACCGATTCAATTAAAAACTGACTTAGGATATTTACTCTGCGTGCACCGATTGACTTACGAATTCCAATTTCTTTCGTACGCTCAGTCACACTGACTAGCATAATGTTCATAATACCAACACCTGCTGCAAGGAGAGCGATTGTACTTATCACAAACGCTCCTGAACTTACTGCGTCAGCTACTTTAGCAAATGCCTCCAAGAGGGAATCATTTGAAAAGATTTCAAAATCGTTTTCCTCGCCTGCTTTTAAGCCACGGGTAATTCGCATCGCGGTAATACCTTTATCAACAATTTCCATGTAGCTCGCCTGGGATGGTGCTCCCGTAGCAATATTAATTGTACGACCTTCTGAGCCATTATCATTGAGAAAACGAGTAATAGGAATGACTGCGATAGCATCCTGGCTTTGACCAAAGGTGGTGCCACGGGATGCAAACGTACCAATGACCGTGTAAGCATGTGATCTTACTTTGATTACTTTTCCAAGAGGCGACTCCGCAGGGAAAAGTTTTGATACCAAATCCTGACCTATAATGGTTACAGGACTTGCAAGATCGACATCCGCTTCAGTGAAGTTTCTACCTGTTTCTATACTGTACTGATTCGAGGATAAGAAGTGTTCATTCGTTCCAACATAATTAATGTCTGGTGTTGTTTTCTTACCACCATACACCGCTTGGGAACCCTGCATCATGATTTTCAGAGCAATGTCATCTGTTACAGGCTGCATGAGTCGCTTGTAGCGCTGAGCCTCTTGTAAGGTAATATTTCTACGCTTTGCATACTTAGCACTATCTGAGCCGTTACCGCCTCGTTGAATCGTCGGCATTTTTGAAAACTGAACCGTGCTTGCGCCAAGAAAACTCAAGCCCGTCTCAATCGACTCACGTAATGCTGAAACAGCAGTCATAACACCGATGACAGAAAAAACACCAATCGTTATACCAGCCATGGTCAAAAATGACCTAAGCTTTTGCGCACCTAGTGAGGCAAGCGCCATACGGAGCATTTCTTTAAAAAGCATAATTATTCGTAACGTAGAGCATCTACGGGATCTAAACGTGAAGCACCCCAAGCAGGAGCAAATCCTGCTAAGATTCCAGTGCCTGCCGAGACAAGTAAGGAAATAATGATGAGTGCTGGTGAAATAGCTACAGGCAGCTTTGGAAACACATGTCCAATCGCTATACCCAAGCTCGATGATAAAATAATTCCAATCAGACCTCCGATTAAGGAAACAGCAATAGATTCAATAAGGAATTGTAGAAGTATCGTGCGGCGTTTAGCGCCGAGTGCCTTACGGGTTCCAATTTCTTTCGTGCGCTCCTTAACGCTCACGAAGGTAATATTCATAATGCCGATTGCTCCAACGAATAGAGCTAATCCGGTCACAAATAAGCCTGCGATTGCTATACCTTTTTTTACTGGATCAAGCTGTTCTTTGAACGCCTCCGCTCCATTGATTGAGAAGTTATCCTTTTCTCCTGGCAATTGACCACGAACGCGGCGCATCAGCCCAATCAGCTCATCTTTTGCTTCTTCAAGCTGTTTCTTATCTTTAATCTTAACACGAATTTCTAAACCACGGGTTTTACCACCGAAGTCTTTTTCAAATGCTTTGATGGGCAAAATGATTTGGGTATCAAAACTAAATAAACCCAGGAATGATCCCTGTCGCACAAGGACGCCAACCACTTGAAAGGGGTAGCCCTTCACTTGGACCATTTGACCGACCGCGTTTTGCGATGGAAATAAGGCATCAGCAACATCACATCCCAAGACACACACAGCACGAGCACTCTCAGCCTCTGTTTCTGTAAATAAACGTCCTTCTCTAAAATCTGCTGTAATAATACGGCCGTAGTCTTCCGATGTACCTGCCATATACACGCCACTTACGGAGCTATCTCCACGCTTTACGGTACCAGAGCGTGTGCGTACAGGAACTGCTACGTCTAAGAGTGTATTAGGAGCACTTTCAATTAAACGATTAAGCTCAGTGGCATGTGCATCCTGAAGTGCAGGTCGATTAGCATAATTCCACCAATCCTCCACAGGACCCCAAGGCCACTTTTGAACATATATCACATCATCTCCTAGCATGGCTAAACTGCTCTCAAAGCTAGCATCCATACCACTAATCGCCATGCCCATCAGTGTAACTGCAACAATACCAATGATGACACCCAGTGCGGTTAGCATTGAGCGCATCTTGTGCGCAGAAATTTGTGCAAACGCAATATTCAGCGACTCTGTAAATTCGTAATAAAGCGTATTCACAGGTAATAGATCAGCCTACGTTCTTATCGCTTTCGATTAAACCGTCACGTAAACGAACAATGCGTCTTGCATGCTGAGCAATGTCCTCTTCATGCGTTACAACGATGATTGTATTACCAAGGCTATACAGCTGCTCAAAAAGAGCCATAATTTCGACGCCCGTTTGAGAATCTAAATTACCGGTAGGTTCGTCTGCTAAAATAATAGATGGCCTATTCACTAAGGCACGTGCGATCGCAACACGCTGTCTTTGACCACCGGAGAGTTCATTCGGCTTATGGTACATACGATTCTCTAAGCCAACCTCACGTAGTACATGAATTGCTCTTTCACGTCTTTCATGCGGAGGAACTCCAGCATAAATCAAAGGCAGTTCTACATTTTTAAGCGCATCAGACCTCGGCAAAAGATTGAATGTCTGAAAAACGAAACCGATTTCACGGTTTCTAATATCAGCAAGTTCATCATCTACCATCGCTGCTACATTCTTACCGTTAAACTCATAATGGCCCTCAGTAGGCGTATCCAAACAACCTAGCATATTCATGAGTGTCGACTTACCTGAACCAGACGGACCCATGATAGCCAAATATTCGTTGCGATGTATTTTTAAAGACACACCTCTTAAGGCATGGATCGTCTCCGCGCCCATTTGATAGAGTTTTTTAACTCCCTCAATGTCGATAACTAGTGGTCCTACAGGACGCGTCGTACGTGCAGTGCTCACAAAAATTTATTTAAACCAATTAATTCTGATCTTTTTTAGGAAGCTCGATGGATACTTTCATTCCATCTTTAAGCTTACGACTAATGGCAGCATAAGTACCGGAAACGATTTCTTCGTTTGCTGATACGCCGCTTTTAATTTCGATCCAGGTATTGTCTGCAATGCCTGTCACTACTGGCTTCATCTTAACGATGTCACCCTCTTTAACGAATACGACACGCTGAAGCGTATTATGCATGCGTTTTGCATTCTCTTTATCTGAGCTGACCATGAGGTCATTTCCGGTTTTTTCTTGAGATGCTTTTAATTCATTTTCTTGAACTTCTTCAGCTGTAAGTCCGCCCTCTGCTCGAACCGTTACACTTTGTATAGGTACGGCGATAACATTTGCTACGGTCTGCGTCTCAATATCTGCTGTGGCACTCATACCTGGCTTAAGTTGGATATCGCGATCAGCGACACGAATCTTGACTAAGAAATTTGTAACTTCGTCAGAGGATGCAGCAGAAGCCTGAGCGGATGAACCGCTTCCACTCGCAGATGAACCGCCCGAGGAGCTAGCAATTTCTTTTACAAAACCACTAAACTTACGATCAGGATATGAATCAATCGTTAGGATAGCATGATCTCCCACTTTAACATTAGGAATATCATTTTCGTTCACCTTTACTTGAACTTCCATGTGATTTAAATCAGCAACACGCATGATTTCAGTTCCTGTAAAAGAACCTGTCGCGACCACGTGCTCGCCGATTTCTGTAGAGCGGGAACTCACTGTTCCATCCATCGGAGAATAAATAACGGTCTTTGAAAGCTGATTTTGCATCTGTCCTAAAACACCTTCGACTTGATGCACGTTAGCTTGGGAAGCGAGATAGTCGGCCTTCGCCATTTCAAAATTAGTTTTATACTGAATAAAATCTGACTCAGATGCTAAGTTACGGTGATAAAGATCTTCATAGCGCTTCAGATCAGATGTTGCTTGATCAAATTTAGCCTTGGTACGAACGAGCGTCGCCTTTGAGGAAGCAACCGCTGCTGATTGTTGATCAACCTGGGTCTGATAAAGTTCAGGTTTTAATTTAACGAGTAAGTCACCTTTTTTAACCTTAGCACCCTCCCTAAAAGGAAGTTCTATGATTTCTCCATATACTTCAGATGAAATCTTAACTTCCGTTTCAGGCTGAATTTTACCGGTAGCAGTAACTAGCTGAGTGATCGTACGAACAACCGATTTTTCAACCGTCACAGGCTGAGCAGGTGCTGCGTGTTTGGAGCGGTAAACAACTCCACCAACAAGGATAACCAGACCAACAAGGCCTAGGATTATATTTCGCAAGCGCTTAGACTTCGGAGCAGACGATGAGGAGCTAGATACCTTCATAGGAAGGTATAACTCTATGCTAAATAGGCATTAAGTCGAGAGCGACATGATTATTGCGTAAAATAATGTATAACAATAATTTATAAAATAATATACGCGTGCTTTAGCATCAATCTTGTACCGCCCATAGCGCTGCTCCAACGATACCCGCTTCATTAAACAACTTAGCGGGTACTACCCGAGCTCTAGTCTTAAGGTATTTAAAAAATTTATCATGCTTTGAACTCACACCGCCGCCAATAACTATCAGCTCTGGCCACATGGCATCTTCAAGGACCTTAAGGTAGGCACCTAACTTAGCACCCCACACCTTCCAGCTTAGGTTCTTTTTCTTACGAACCGATGATGCTACAATTTTTTCAGCATCCTTACCTTCAAAGAGCAAGTGACCTAACTCGAGCGGAACAACATGTCCACGGTAAGCAAGGGAAGAGCCAACGCCTGTTCCCAGGGTCAGAAGGATGACCTTACCTTGAAAGTCTTTACCTCGGCCAAACTTCATTTCTGCTAGCGCGGCTGCTGCTGCATCGTTTGTAAGAGCAACTGGTTTTTTTCTGCCGCGGCTAAAAAGTCTAACCGCATTACACTTAATAAAATCGGGATGTAAATTTGCTGATGTTAAAATGTAATTGCCGTGAATTACTCCAGGAAAACCTATTCCAATTGAACCCTTCCATTTAAAATGCTCTACGATCTGGTTTATCGTCTTAGCCATTCCCAGTGGACTTAAAGCATCTTTCGTTTCAATCCTGAAGCGCTCGGATACAAGCATGCCTGTTTTTGTATTTACAATCGCACCTTTAACAGCGGATCCACCAATATCAATTCCGAGAGCTTTCATATGTGTGAAAGAAAATAAATCATTAATTTTGCTCACTACGCAACATTTCTAGAGCCGATAATTTTTCTAAGCCTTTATCAGCGAGTCGTCCTGTAATTAAAGTGAGTACAGCAACACATACGATTGCTATAAGATATATCCACCATGTCGTTACTGACGACGTATGAAAAACCGTATGTGCCAATACGCTAGAACTGATAAAAGCAAAAAAACAACCAACGCTTGCTGCTAATACACCCAGTAGCGCATATTCGGTTGCTTGAATCTTTCGCAGTTGTGAAATAGTTGCACCCAAGGTCTTCAGAAGAACCGCTTCCCTTCTGCGCTGATAGCGTCCGTTAATCACAGCACAGGCAAGTACGAGAAGTCCTGTACCAACGGTGAATAGCGCCATAAATTCTACAACATATCCAATTTTAGATAATATATTATCTAAGGTTTCTTGCACCATTTGCAGATCAATAGCGGCAATATTTGGATACATCTCCACAACGGCGCGCTGAAGTAGACCTGAGGCCTCTGGAGATAAAGCTCTTACTGCTCCTACATAAAACTGCGGTGCGCTTTCAAGTACACCTTCAGGAAAAACTACGAGAAAGTTCGTTTCTAAACGTCGCCACTCAACCGTACGAACACTCGAGACAACGGTGTGAAGTGTAACTCCTTGTAAATCCCAGTCTATAGCGTCACCTAAATTTAAACCCAAATCTTCCACTAAACTTTTCTCAACCGAAATAGGAATTATCTGTGTGTCTTCTGCTACTTTACCAACAAACGAGCCTTTAATAATATGCTCTGACGGTGTTAAAGCCGAACGATAGGTTGTTCGGTAGTCCCATTTTAAAGCCCACCCACCACGCTTTTTCCTTTCGCTGCGTGTAATTTCATCTACAGGCACATGACCTACCGCGGTCATTTTCATAGAGACAATTGGTGCTTTTCTTAAAAGTGGAGCTCCACGATCGTCCAGTAATTTTGATACATCATCAATTTGATCACTTTGAATATCTACAAATAAAAGATTAGCACTCGCTCCTTCAGCACCTGCAGATAATTCCCGAAGGAGCGAGGTACGTGTTAGAAATAAGGTGAGTGTTAAAAAAGTTCCTAATCCGAGTGATACAAGTAACAACGAGGTGCGATTATTAGGCCGGTACAAATTTGCAATCCCTTGCCTTAACACAAAAGGCAAAGCTATCGTATTAATTTTCTTTGTGATCCACTGAACAAAACGAGCAACTGCGTATAACCCAATAAATCCAAGACCTAAAAATCCAACAAACCCAAGGCCTAACGCAATACTGTGCGTTTGTGTAATGGCAAAAAGAAGAACCGTAAACGAAAGTAAAAGAATTACGCCAATCAAATAGGGATCCAACGAGACAGCCTTATTCGATTCATTAAGACTGCTGGTTCTAATCGTTTCCAACGGAGAAATGCTTCGTATTGTTAGAAGCGGCATGACGGTAAATAGACTACTAATAATACAGCCTGCTCCTATCCCTCTAAAAAGTGAACTATACGAAAGAGCAAATGTTATATCTAGTGGCAGGACCTGCTTAATCGCAATCGGCACAAGCAGTTGAAATATTACTCCAAGCAATCCTCCTAACACTGAACCCAACAGTCCAAGGGCTAGACCTTGTACAAGATAGACACCAAAACTTTGTGCGCCACGTGCTCCTAAACAGCGCATGAGAGCTACCGTTGCTCGCTTTTGAGTTATATAAACATGAACAGCACTCGCTACACCAATAGAGCCAAGGATAAGGGATATAAATCCTGCCAAACTTAAAAACGCAGTTACATTATCAACCACGCGTCCCAATTGCTTCTGCCTGGATACAACCGTTTCAAAACTGATCCGTTCTTTAGGTAATGCAGCCTTAAGTGCAGTTACCGTTTTATCGGGATCAACACCACGAGGCAGTTGAAGCGACATGGAGTACGAAACTAAACTTCCCTTCCCTGCAAGTCCTGTATCTTCAATTAAACGGTAAGGAATATAAACACGCGGTGGCAGAAGTGATGCTGCAAGTGACTCACCAGGAATTTTCTTCAATACACCCGCAACCTTAAAGGTGAGTTTGCCTAATTTAACCTGATCACCCACGTGAAGTCCGTACTGAGTCATGAGGGACTGCTCAAGTAAGATAGCCTGCTGCGTTTTCAATAACGAAACTGCGCCAGTAGGCTCTGTACTGATTTCACCATAAAAAGGAAATGGATCTTCCTGAGCTTTAACCTGAACTAAACGTGTTGCTCCTGCCTGACTAGGAAACACAAGCATTGCCGTAAAAGTTCTACCCCGAGCAACTTTAGCACCTAGTGATTTAATTTTATCTTCAAGACTGGAACTAAACAGTGAGCGCGCACTTATGGAAACATCTGCACCCAGTAAACTCTGCGCCTGATCATGAATTGAGCTTGTTAGATTAACACTTAAAGAACCCAAGGCTACCAAAGCTGCAATCCCCAGAACGATCGATAGAGAAAATAGTACGAGCCTACTTCGCGATGCCCGCGAATCTTTCCACGCCATTTTAAGAGTAAATACCATAAAGCTGCGACTGGACACTGAAGGAAGTTTAGCTGATTGTGAATCGTAAAGACACCTGCTAGAATTTTATTACGTGAATCTAAAAAAACAGACACTTAGGTATCTACTCGCGATAAGCCTACTCGCGCTGAGTTCGGTACAGTCCCTATGCGCCGAAGCGTCTCAACAAGCGCTCATTTTCTTTGGAGATAGTTTAACGGCTGGTTACGGATTAGAAGAACCGGAGAAAGAAAGTTACCCTGCATTAATCCAAGAAAAAATTAATCATGCCCGTTTACCCTGGAAAGTAATTAACGCAGGACTCAGTGGTGACACTACCTCCGGTGGATTAAAACGAATCGATTGGGTTATGAAGCAACCATTCGATATGATCTTCATAGAACTCGGAGCCAACGACGGATTGCGCGGTATTTCACCCGCACTCGTGAAAACAAACTTACATAAAATAATAGCTAAGGTTCGCGCAAAACAACCTAAAGCTATTATCGCGATTGCTGGCATGCAGCTTCCTTTCAATTACGGTGAAGCGTATCGTAAAGCGTTTGCAGGAGTGTTTGAAGAAGTAGCCAAATCAGAGAAGGTTACCTTTGAACCATTTCTCTTAGACGGCGTGGGTGCAGTTCCATCCCTTAATCAAGCAGACGGTATACATCCAAACACCGAAGGAACGAAAGTGGTAGCTGAAGGCGTTTGGAAAGTCGTAGCTCCGTTATTAAAGACATCAAAAAGTGTATCGACCCAATGAAGCTTATACGTGTCATTCTCTTACTCGCAGTTGTGGCTACCGCGCTACTCAGTAGCTGCAGAAGAGCTTCAACACCTGCCTATCTAGCGATTAAAGATAAAACACTCCTCTTAGGTAACGGATCTGAACCACAAGACTTAGATCCCCAGGTATGTACAGCACTTGCTGACTACAATATCCTGATCTCACTTTTCGAAGGACTTACCTGTATCGATGAGAAAACCTCACAAGCGGTTCCTGGCGTAGCAGACACATGGAGTTGTTCACGTGATGGCCGTATTTATACTTTTCATATTCGAGAGAATGCACGCTGGTCTAACGGTGATCCTGTTACATCTAGCGACTTTGTGTATTCGGTTAAACGCGCTTTAACACCAGAGCTTGCCTGTGAGTACTCCTACCTACTTTTCCCAGTGCTTAATGCTGAAGCATTTAATACAGGCCAATTAAAAGACTTCTCTCAGGTAGGAATTAAAGCACTCACGGCACAAACACTACAAATCACGCTTGGTCGTCCCTGCCCTTACCTTCCCACTTTGGTAGCACATCAAGTCTGGTACCCCGTACATGAAAAAACACTGACTCGGTTTAATGCGTTTAATAAACGCGGCACAGCATGGACAAAGCCAGAAAACTTTATCGGCAATGGCCCATTTATTTTAAAATCATGGACTCCTAATTCACGTATTGTTGTCACTCAGAATCCATATTACTGGGATAATGCTCACCGCCACCTAAATGCAGTTGTTTTTTATCCCAACGATAATATCGCAACAGATGAATCTAATTTTAGATCAGGACAGTTGCATATCACATGGGATTTACTGCCTGATCGCATTGTCCATTACCAAAAAAATAATCCTACCCTGTTACGCGTAGACCCCCTAAGCGATAGCTCTTTCCTACGGTTTAACGTAACAAAAAAACCGCTGAACGATCGGCGGGTTAGACAAGCCTTAAGTCTAGCGATTGACCGAGAAGCCATTGCTCGGGATGTACTCTATAGCAGTAGAACCCCGGCTTACGCATTAACCCCGCTTAACACCGGGGGCTATAATCCAAAACCAGAAGCTGTCTTAAATATTTCATTAGCAAAAAAGCTGCTCGCAGAAGCAGGTTATCCAGGCGGAAAAAACTTTCCTGTACTTGAACTGCAAATGAATACAGACGCAATTAATACTAAAATTTTTGAAGCAATACAGGAGATGTGGAGAAACAATTTA
>Ga0208618_1000781_pt1 | contig 13774 bp, 13 predicted proteins | sample CryBogCBE18Jul08_FD_184585 | JGI IMG/M metagenome (GOLD analysis project Ga0208618, IMG submission 184585) | Freshwater microbial communities from Crystal Bog, Wisconsin, USA - CBE18Jul08 (SPAdes) | ecosystem: Environmental > Aquatic > Freshwater > Lake | place: Crystal Bog, Wisconsin, USA...
TGAAGAAAGTGTCAGTTGATTTTGAAACGCCTGAGTCGTAAATGTTCCAGCAGATACAGTTTGTGGTACAGGGCTTAGTGCAGTGAATGTTGTCGCCGTAACATTAGAAACTGTCAAAAATCCAAGATCACAACAGTCAGCTAAAGTACTTGTAGGGTTTGTATCGAAATTTAGAGTTTTTCCTGTAGCTGCCGCCAGCGTCTGACTCTGTGAAAAGACGACATTTGCCGTTGTTATAGATCCCGAAGCGGCTGCAGAAATGTATGCATATCCGCCGTTTGCACCAAAAGCAGAAACGGCAATAGAAGAGCCGACCACCAGTGAACTAGTCGCCGTGAAAGTAAGCACGACATTCGAAAAGGCTGAATACGTTCCTGCAGACCACGCAGCTGAAGCTAAACTACCTCCTGTATTTGTCGAGGGCATATACGTTAGTACGTTTGTAAGACTTCCTGCCACAGGATTTACAGTTGCAGTAGTTACAGCAATTAAAGTTGACCCTGCATTTACTGTACCAGTTGTTGCTGTCACTGGGCTTGTTGTATATGTTATAGTACTTGATGATGCAACTGTGACACTCGTTCCACTTTGTCCGAATCCGACTCCTCCAGATGGTGTTATTGCAAAATAAGGTAGGGTACTTCCGACAACAAAGATTGAAATACCAGTTGAAATAAATGTCGCAGAATATCCAGATCCTAAAGTGCTAAAGAATGGAGTGGTTGCACTAACTCCTGCATACTGCAGGTAGCCACTCGTTGGCGGACCATTTATAGGTGCTGCTGATGTATTATATAGAATTGTCTGTGAGTCCACAACAGTCGCACCAGAACTATAGGCGTATGATCCATCTCCACCAGTCCTTGCTACTGTTATTGAACCTGGTGTCAATGTCGAACCTGGGATTATAGAATGTGTCCCTGTAGTTTGAACAAGAAATGGCTGAACTAATGCAGTTCCGCCAGTTGGGAGAAGTATAGCCGCACCTGTACCGTATTGAAATGAAGTCGACGAAAGACCGACTGGTGAGACATACCCGCCTGTAAGTGAAATTGTTCCCCCTGAAGTTCCAGAAATTGTAAGTTGTGAGTTAACCTGCAACTTATTTGGAGCAGTAACAACATATGGAGGATAGAATGTCGTTGAACCTATCGAAGAACCTGAAGCAGTAAAAGAAGCAGGGAAAGTAACTGTTGCCGACCCTGCTGAAGACACTGTAACTACTCCAGGGTTTGGAGAACCACCAAAACCAGCAACTGTGTATCCTACAGTTAACGTAGTACCCGTACCGGTTAAATTGATTTGAGTTACAGTGCCAGATGCAGTATATGATGCACCTGTAATTATTTGAGAAGAACCTGTACTGTTAAAGCTTGTGTACGGTGTTGTAAAGTTTACGTTACTGAATGCTGTTGGTGTAAATCTGTACGCAGACGAGCCACCTGTTGGCACACTTGGAGTTATTGGATATGTCAGAGTTAGACTATCAACAACAGTTGCTGTAAATGTTCCGTTTGCAATTGATGTACCTGTCGCTGCCGTAAAAATTGACGAATTATTTGAAAGTCCGTGTGGAACTGCTGATACGAGTGTTACAGTTGTTGGGCTGATGCTAGTCGAAGCAATTTGTACATTTGAAGTGATTGCAGTGGCTGCATTTGAAAAGGTGAATGTTGTTGTCGTAGGAACAGTCAAAACCTTAAATGTTCCAGAATTACCCCCTGCAAGAGTTACGGAAACACCTGGAGTCATATAGTGAGCTGCAGATGTTGTAACATATGTAGTTCCACTTATAGCGGCTATATTTGTTGCGTTATATGCTGGGTAAGGAGCTGTTGAAAAAGTGACTGTTGCTGTATATGTTTGATTTCCAAGATATGTACATGCTGAAATGTACGGTATACTTGTTCCGTTCATATTTGGAAATGCAGAAACTGGTAATTGTGTAGCAGTCGTTTGTGAAGCCGTTGCAACCAGGGGTCCTTGAGGGATGACATTTGTCAATGTAGTAGTTGTTCCGCTGATTACAGGGTACGAAGCACTTAGAATATACGTATTTGCACCGGGTGTAATTCCTGTAAATGCGCTCACTGGAATAAGCTGACCGTTATTCACCACATTTGAACTAGCGCCTATTGTATAAGTGACTCCAAGGCTTGCTGTGTACGTTCCAGTTACACTTGATGCGGCATTTGCAAATGTACCCATGAAAACATTCGAATTCAGATAGACTGATGTGTCTGAATCCCCGTACATAACCTGTGAACCAGGCTGAATGTAGACGTACCCTGCAAGCTGAAATGAGCTCGAACGACGAACATTCCACAAATTCTGACCGTCGTACTCCCAGAACATTCCATTTTGATCATCAAATATTCCTGCACGAACACTCGAACATTGCCAATTTGACATACAATACCTCGGCTGATCCTGAAATACAGCAGGCGAAACTAACGGTGACGAGGTGAGTGGAAAAACTTCAATCGTCTTTGAATCTATAATTTTTTGAACAATGTAGTTTCCGTTGTAGCCAGAGGATGCTATGCCTCGAAGGTTGATTGTCGCACCTGGTTGAGGACCCCCGTGAGGAACATCACAGACGATTCTGACATATCCAGGGGTTGCAGGTGGAGCGGCGGTTACAAATGTCACGTCATTAATTGGACAAAAGAGCGTCCCTGTTGAAAACAAAATACCTTTGCCGGACTGGTACCTGAAAACCTTTTTCGTCTGACGAGTCATTGAAGCTCCTTGTGAAGGGTGATTTGGAGATATCAAAACACCTCCGTCCAAAGGACGATGCTGTGCATACGAGTAAGGACTCGTGTAAATTACATTATTGTTTGACGTTGTGCCACTTGGTGCGGTAAAAGTAGCATTGTTTAGTGTCCCTGTTCCACCAGGTGTTATGCCGTTAATTACAACAGTAAATGGACTGTTTGCTATTGTTGAAACTGTACCTGTACCTGCAATTGTTCCACCAAAACTTACATTAGACACAGTTTGACCCGGGTAAAGCCCGCCTTGTATCACGTTAATATTTGACAAGGTGAGCGCAGCTGATCCGACATTTGACCAAAACCCAGAAACACCAACTGCGTTTACATTTGCGACACAGAGTGCAGGGGTTGCAGAAAACGGAAGAGCTGAAAATGTCTGTGGAGTGCTAAATACTAGACTTCCAGTGTACGGTCCAGATCCAGTGAGACTAGTAATGACCGCCGAACCAGTCCCTGGAACCGCGCCAGTAATAATAGCCATTGGAACCTGACACCCAACGGTTATAATTCCAATGTTACTTGTAATGCTGTAAGCTGCCGTATTTAACAATGTGCCCGAATTTGTTATTGAACCTGCTGTTATTTGAGGGACTGTGTAGCTCGATGCAGGTCCTACTGGACTTGTATTTGAAAATATAAATACATTTGGTGAAGGAATTGATGTAACTGTAAAACTTCCACTTAAATTTGCAAATGATTGCATACTTGTTTGGATTGGAGTTCCAATTGAAAGGCCGTGTGGAGAAGGAAATGACACAGTAACATTTGACAAACCATCAGTTGAAACACTTGAAAACCCAAGACGAGCATTTCCATTTGTGTAAATGCCTCCTCTTCGCAGGTATGTATAAGATGTCGAAATAACCTGAGGATATGTCACACCTGTAAGGCTTCCGATTGGTCCTTTCGTAGAATATGTAAATGTCGTAGTCGTGGGAACTGACTGGACAAGAAAGTACCCCTCTGCACGATCTGCATTCCGTTGAGCGTTTGACAATCCAAATATTGAAATGATTGATCCGACAATAAGCTGTTGGGGGAGAGCGCTTACTGTAGTTACAGTTACTACATTTGAACCCCCGTATCCTGATACTGACACACTCACAAGAGGTATCTCTGTTCCGGCAATTTCATACATTGATGCATTTTTTCTCAACTCCTGAGACGTTTGCCATTTTGTAGCCTGCAGTCCATATTCAAAATCCGCATCAATGAGAGCCTGACCAAGTGAAACTCGCTGACGCTCAATGGCATCCGTACCAAAGTCGTATGGGCGAGTTTGAGTTGGTGGCTGATTTTTAGCAACCCCGAACGTTCCATCTGTCGTTCTACTCATTTACTTTAAAGTAAGATTTTATGTATCAGCCTCCAGCTCAAGTGTAAATGACCAATCGAGACCATTGTTGTTCAGAATGTTTCCATATCGGTCGTACACAATTATATTCAATCGGTCAATTCGAAGATCTGGGTCAAACGTCTGAATCTTTTGAGTAAAGCGTGATTTTTCAAAATAATATTCAATATTTCCATTTGAAACTGTAATTGGAATTTTAAAAGTCACTGGAACCATTGGCTGCATAGAACTTGGACGGAGATTTTCAATGTACACATTTACGTACGTGTCAAAATTAATCATGTACGAATTTGTAGCAAGTATATTCGTACCGTACGTTCCTGACTGACCATTTACAAATCCAAGAAAATACGCAAGACTCCTTTGAGTTACTGGAATGGAAATTGTATTTGATCCGACATTTACTGATGGAACAAACGTCACAAAATTTGTTCCTAAATTTATTTGAAACTGACCAACCAATGATCCTACAAGACCGTTAAGTGCATTTACAAGACTCGATGATGTATAGTTTCCTGGAGGAACAACATACGTCGTGAGAACACTCGCTACGTTCAAAGTCAATGTGTTGTATGGAGATCGTATGTTATAAAACCCAACTGGAAGTTCTGCACACTTGAGTGCAAATGATGTAATGTGACGAATTGGCTGTCCAAGAACAACTGTACACTGAAATGGGTTGTTATTTGTTTTGTATACAGTTTCTACATAATTTGTCGTTGTTCCATATGTAAAAGCAGTCTGGGATGTGGTATCAACGTGAATCTGATACTTACGGCTCATTGCTAATGAACAACGAGAAAAATATCTAAAGTGAAATTACATTAGAATGGTAGAATGGAAGTCACACGTCTTCAGCCAACAGCAACCCTACCAACCCGCGGTTCAGACAATGCAGCAGGTTTCGACCTTTTCAGCGCTGAACACTACACAGTATTCCCAGGCCAGCGGGTCGTTGTTTCAACTGGTGTCGGACTTAATGCTCTCCCAGAGGGGACATACGGTCGCATTGCTCCTCGCTCTGGATTGGCCGTAAAGCACGGACTCGATGTTCTTGCTGGTGTAATCGATCCAGATTACAAGGGTGAGATTAAGGTTGTTCTCATCAACACCGATACCCGACTTCCCTTTGTAATCAAGCCTGGGTACAGGATTGCTCAGCTCATTCTCGAAATGTACTCGAATGCAGAGGTTGTAGTAGTAAACTAAAAAATAAGACTAAAACAAAACTAGTATGCAGTCTTGGTTGTTTGTAGGACCTTCACTCCTAGCAGGGATAGGACAGGTGACCTACAAATACCTTGAACTTGTTCAAAGTCTAGGTCACGAAGCTGATTACGTGCAGTTTGGTGACCCAGTTCCTTTAAAGACGTATGATGTCGGATTTGCATTTGTACTCCCCGTGACTGATTTCAGCCATGTGCTTGATAAATGTCGTAAAAAAATGTACATGACCGTATGCGAAACTCTTACAGTCCATGAAAGTTATGGAAATCTTGCCAGAAAATACAGCCCCTTGTACGTACCAAGTACATTCTGCCTAGAGGTTTTCCGTAAACAGTTTCCATTTGGAAATTGGAAACTTCTCCCACATTGGACTCCTCTTCCACCGTACGTTTTTTATACAATTGGAAATGTTCTTGACCCACGAAAAAATATAAAAATGCTCATAGAGGCTTTTATTCGCCTGCAGCTCCCAAATGCACAGTTGCTCCTAAAGGCGACATGCAAAGAGCCAGTCAATTGGAAATTTCCAAATGTAACAATTATAAATAGTCTGCTGAGTACACAAGAACTCGATGCCCAGATTCATTCACAAGGACATTGTTACATTAATTGTTCACGATCCGAGGGTGTGGGTATGGGAGCCGTCGAGGCTGCCCTCCGAGGAAAACCAGTCATTATAACAGATTTTGGGGGTCTGAAGGAATACGTCCCTGATACGCCATTTGTGGTTCATTGTACCGAAGTTCCCATGGAACACGACGACTTTCTGTACCAAAAAGGGATGATTTGGGGGGAACCATCTCTCGATGATTTAATGAAACACATGAAGACGTGCTACGACAAACGAATTACAAGTTGGAATCACCCTGGAACACACAGTCTCATGAATTCTGTAAGTCATCTTCTTTGCGGCCAATGAAATACGTGTACATGTCCTTGTCCATTCTGTGACCACGTGTCGTGAAATTTAAAACTCCGGCGTCATCCTTGTAAATGTCCTTGAGAGGATCGTATTGTTTTTTTGTCAAAATTTCCCACCGTTCACGATACTTTCGATTCTTTAAAGAACCGTGCCAGTGATGAAAAATTGTCCCTGAAACATATCCTAGATAAAGACCGTTGACTCGTTTTTGAAAATCTAGGAGCAACTTCATGTAATTTGGGTGTATTGTACCCGGTGCACTTTCAAGAACCCTTCCTTTGAGTGCATAGGCCATGTGGCGATCGGCCGATCCGAGAATTGCCCAGTCGATGAGGCCTCCGCTTCGTTTCCATGCGTGCTTCGTACAAGCCCATGCAAATCCTGGATGCCAAAAGCCATACTTGTCGTTTTGGATGAGTTCAGTCCCACTGTCGACGTGCATGTATCCAAAACTCTTGTCAATTTTTATCGCCTCGTTCGTAGGCCCCAAGTTTACCGCAGTCTGAAACAGCTGCACAACGTCATACTTTTCAAGACTTTGTAGAGTCTCTTTGACCCAGTTTTTATTCAAGAATGAAATGTCGGCATCTATCCACGCAACACACGTCCAGTCATCCGGAAGTGTCTTGACTGCATTGTTTACGAGATTCTCCTTTGTCCACAGCATGCTCTGATTTGTAAATGTCAAGTGACGAAAGACTTTTAAATTTTTGGGAAGAAGACTCTCACCAGCCAGCTCTGAAATTACTATGCGTACCCCGTTTGTTTTTTTCATTCGTTCTACAAATTGAATAAATAAATCTTTGCGTCTCTTGAATCCGCAAAAGTTAAAGTATGGAAGAATGACGTATAAAATTTCCCTCTTCTGATGACAAAACATCCTATTATTGAATTAGATAAAAAACGCGTGATGAAAAGGTTAGCGAACAGACGTAGACTGGAATGGTACGAGAAAAAATGAACACCAAGCTCATCGAGTCCGTCAGGCGCTACAAGGAGCACTCCCTGAAGCTCAAGGAGACGAGGAGATGTGTACTCTTCATAGCAGCTCCTCATCCAGAACAACAAAAGGTGACCAAGTGTGCAGCCAAGACGCTTGAAGGCCGTCAGTGCCCGTTCAAGGCGTCAGCAGGCGGATGCTTCTGCAAAAAACATACGAACATGATATAAATGAATGAAATTGATTTGAAACCAATCATGGTTGCTCTTGTAATTAATCTGGCGATGATTTTTGTACTCCCTAAATTATTCACAAAACCAACTGGTTTTAAAGCATTTGATGATTTTGTCTCTTACTTAAAGGCTCAGCAAACCTTTTTGGGATTCAGCAGCATTCTTTTGGCAATTGTTCTGTACGGTACAGCCTATTACATGAAATCAGAAGGTCACTCAGGAGGAGAAGAGATTTTGACTGAGGATTTTGTAACTCCTCATGTACCTAAAAGTGTCAGTCCAAAGTAAATTAAGATGCAAGGTGATTTGTTGCACACGCTCGTAGAAATTGTTCACGAAATTGACAGAAGAAATCTCTATATAAATCCACAGGCGGCATTCTTTCTCAGGCGGCACGGGTTTAATCCACACAGCTCGTATCTGCGACCTCCCCCGCCTCCACCTAGACCAGTGTGTCCAGGACTTACTCGTGCAGGTGCGCGTTGCAAAAACAAATGCTCAACTGGAATGGATACATGCCTTATTCATTCAGAGAATCCAACACCACGGCCAATTCCGACGGACGAATACAGGTGTCAGGCAAACACGGGGTCGGGTGAGAGATGCAAGCGTGTAAGATGCATCAGTGGGATGTGTTGGACTCATGCAAAAAAGGCGGGACTTCTTCCTCCGGAACCGACCGAGTGCTCAATTTGTTACTCTGAATTGAGCGAGGGGGTAAAGGTGAAGACGTTGTGCAACCACTTTTTTCACGAAGAATGCTTCAACAGCTGGAAAGTCTCACGACAGAATCTAGGGCACAGAGTAACATGTCCAATGTGCAGAAATTCAAGACCAAATCCTAGGACTGTACCCTAGGATATTGAATGTCAAAATTAATCAAAAGATTTGAATCATGATCTAGACCCTTGTGATGAATCACATAATCTCTTCGTGGATCAATAATCCCGAAAATCTTCAATGTATTAAATTCAACAGACCCCGAAAAATGAGGGATGCTTACATTTATTCCATCGACTGATTCATCAAAACTAATTGTCATTGTGTATTTCAGATGATTTCCAAACCTCTGAAATAGAGGATGATTTTTTACATTCATGGTGACAATCAAATTTCCTGTACGTTCACGGGGGGAACGTGACTGTTCACCAAGACCTGGTATAACCTCTTGATGACCAGATTGCACACCTTTGTGTATTTTTATATTTACAATAACAGTGTCAATTGTTTTCTTCTGATGAGAACATTCTGTACACCCATTTCTAAAAATACCTACACCCTCACATCTGTCACACTGGCGTGGCATGATTCCAAACATTTCTTGGCTTGCATACATTCCTTGACCGTTGCATTTAGGGCATTGAACTGCACACCTCTGACATGGTTTTACAATTGGAACCTTGATAGTCTTTTCAGTCCCCGTATACACTTGCTCAAGAGTCAAATCAATTGTGTGACGCCTGTTCATGTCACGGCCGCCCATCATGTGATTGACTCCACTGAACATCTGTGAAAACATTTGTGAAATGTCAATTTGGGGAGGCGGTGGACTATCATACTGTGAACGTTTCTCTGGATCAGACAAAATGTCATAGGCGTTGCTAATCTCTTTAAATTTTTCGGGGTCTCCTCCTTTATCGGGGTGGTGTACAATTACGAGTTTTCTGTACGCCTTTTTAATTTCATCTTGAGATGCATCTTTTTGTACCCCTAGAGTGTCGTAATAACTCATAATCAATTAGTTGTCGTAAAGCTTTAAAACATCCCGGATGATTGGATGACGCTTTACATCCTTTTCTGTAAACTGAACGTGACCAATTCCCATAATTGGATACTGTTGAAGCCGCCGAAGAAGATCCTCAAGCCCGTTATTCTCAAACCCCCTGTCGTGCTGCCCAATGTCCCCCGTAATTACGAGCTTTGAATCCTTCCCGAGTCGAGTCATGACCATTTTCATCTGAGAAGGTGTCGAGTTTTGCATTTCATCTGCAATGATCCATGAATCGTCAAAGGTTCTCCCGCGCATGTACGCCAATGGACAGACTTCAACATGACCCGTCTTGTAATTCATAAACTCAGTCATTGGTTTTACCCACGGTTCCATCTTCTTATTGATGTTCCCTGGAAGAAAGCCGTGCTGCTCATCGACTGATACAGCTGGGCGAGTCATAATTACACGTTTCCCGTGTGGAATTGTTTTGCAGGCCATCATTGTTTTTCCAGTTCCAGCTGGACCTGTTGCAATGACAATTGGAATGTGAACATTTTCAAGAAGCAACTGATACATACGATGACTCATTGAAACAATAAGAGTCTACTATTTTAGATTATCATTTGTCCAGTCGTCGAGTACTGTGAAACTGCTGTACTAAGAGTATTGAAAAGCTCTGGTGTGTGGCGTGTGTCGTAATTGAGTGACGTCCGAATGCCTAGGCGAGATGAATTCAAAATTGCATCTTGATTTGCACCAATGTACACAAATGTCCACTTTTTCATAGAGATTAAATCCTTAATGTGGTCAGCTGTATACTTTACAGATGAATTCTCCTCACCATCCGTCAAAATAATAACCATTGCATCGTCGCTCAAATTCATCTTCAAAACGTGACCAATTGCATCGTAGAGAGCAGTTGAACCACGTGGAGTAAATACAAGAGGTGGAACATCACCAATAGGAATCTTTTCGTAAACGGTTTCAATTTCGTTATCGAAGAGACACAGTGTCATTGTTCCCCCGTACTCTTTTTGTGCATCAATAAATGCATTAAAACCACCAATCGTATCTTCACGGCAGCTGTTCATAGATCCTGAGCGATCGAGCAAGAATACACGATCCATTTAATTTACATGGCAGTGCTGTTTTTATATGAGGAAGTCTGCTTGATGCGACCAAGCATAAGAAGCACGATGAAGCTCAGAAGTGTGGTGAAGACGGCGCTCAGAATGTAGTAGCTGCCGCCATTCTTGGACACATTCACGAGCTGTGAAATTGTCCACCGGATGACATCAACCCATGCAATTGCAGTTGCAAAAAAGAAGCCAGTAGTTATTGCTGGGGAGAAAATGTTTACGACATCGGATGCTGACATCTTACTTTATGATGAGAAAAAAACTATCCTTTTCTGAATAAGGAACTGGATCCTCCTCCTCTTCAGATTCGTAATCATCCTTTTCTAGAATCACAGAATACTTGACCCGTGGTTCAAGTTCCTCCTCTTCCTCAATCTCTTCATCGATATCATACATAATCCTCCTTGGCTTTGTTCACAGCCATTTTGAGCGCAGCTTCTGCAGGCGTCTCTGGTTCCCATGCATCCCATTCCTGAGCACATTGATTCATCTTCATTGCATACTCATCATCTGTTCCTGTGTACATTGTAAACTCTTCGTCCTCTTCGTCCTCGTCCTCCTCGGCCTCCTCTTCCTCTTCTTCCTCGTCGTAGACTTCTGGGTACATGCTGCCAATCTGCTTTCCTGTGACATTTCGTGCTGCGTACATGAGACCCATTGCCATGTCCTGGCCTGTGATTGATTCACGACCAGCCGCCTTTGCGTAGTGTGCTGCGAGGATGATCGAAGACTCCATGACGGGTAAAAAGATGTCCATTCTAATACATTGCGAGCTTTATTTTATATCGTTCCTGTCGTGCTAAATACATTCTTTAGTAGGCCATTTTCGAGCCGAATGATATTGTGAGTCAATGCATAGACTCGAATTTGTCTTGGTGAGGTACTCGGAGAAAGAGTCAACGTGTGCAACTGCCGAGTGACTGCAGACATGTCTAATTCTCCAGTTGGTTGGTCTGGGTGTTCTGGATCCAATGCAAATGAATGCATGTAAAAGTATCTGTCTGGGACACGCGTGTGATTCTCAAGGCCTTGAATGATTCTCATGAACATTGGAGTTCCAAATTCATCTTTGATAATCTCATTTCCATCAAATCGAAGATTGAGAGAGACGAGTTGGTCAGATCCATTATTTGTAAAGTCGTACGATGATGCTCCGACCGTCTGAATCACCCAATACAATTCCTTGACTGGCCTGGTAAACTCTGTCAGAAACGGAGTAGTACTGACGACAAGTCTCTGCATTGTGTGCGTCAGGTAGTCCATTCGAGTCTTTTTGAAATAGTCTCGTTCAGCCTTTGTGACATAGACGTAATCTACAAACAAATCAGCCTGAATGGTTCCAGTGAAATTGATTGATGAAAATTCGTTAGTTGGTCTCAGTTTTATTCTGAAAATGGGAGGAGTATCAAGTGCACACAGAGGCAGATTCATTTTGAATGGCATTTTTATGTAATACGACTGTAAATTGCTCGTTAGGCCTTTGCCAATCAGCTGTTGAAGTGCATTCTGTTTCGCCTGCGGGACTGTAAGATCATTCATAATTTCTATAGTTTCTCCGTAATGGCGTTCTAAGAGTTCATTTTCGTGTCTCAGCTCTACAAAGTCAACCATTCGCGTTCCTGCAGAATCGTCCACTGTACAGGAAACTGGCCAGGCGACACGAAGGTACATTGATCCGAGAGCGACATCACCAGCCTTTGCAATCCAGATTGAAATGTCGTCTCCAAAGTGAACATCCTTTGGAAACTGGAGTCGTGTAATCTGGTGTGCAAACTGAGCAGGGACCATATTAATTGGGTGATATTAAAACTCCTGAGATTCGAGAACTCACCGCTGCAAACTTGGTTCCAGACCAAGACAATGTTTGTATGCTGTCATTTAGAGTCAAAGTCTGCTTTATAGTCCAATTGTATCCATCAGATGACTGTACAATTGTATTTACTGTGGGAGTGTCTTGATCTTGATAAATTGCTACAAATAATCCAATTTCTTGAGCCCATACAATAGGAGCCTGATCAAAATAATTATATATTCCTGTGTTAAATGGGGATATAACCCAGTTTATACCATCTGTTGATTTATAAAAACTATTATTTATTGCTGCTACAAAGAAAACTCCATTTGTGGCTATATTCGTAAATACTATATAAGGCAGACCGTTAGGGTGTGGAGGACTTATACCATTATACCAGTTTATTCCATCATATGAATAAACAGATTGGTTTCTGATTTCTCCTCCACATCCACAAAATATTTTTAAGCCAGAACACCACGTTTGTTTGAACAAAACACTTGCACCTGTAGGTTTCCAACTAATACCATCTTTTGAAGTTGCATTTCCAGCCGAGAAAATTCCCAACTCCTTTGACCAACTATATAATAAACTATATGAAAATAGTATACCTCCCATACTCAACGCAGGTATAACTTTACTTAGAGTCCACTGAACTCCGTCATTTGAAGTATATGTCACAACTCCTGGCGTGTATGCAATCAAAATTCCCAATTCTGGTGACCACAAAATTGAATATACACTTCCTATAAAATTTTCAACCCACCTATATCCATCTTTTGATGTACAAACTGACTTGCCGGTTGTCGCTACAAAAAGCCCTAGTTCTTTTGAATATACTAAATCAGTCGGATTATTTTGCAAAACATTTGATGATGTAAGGAAATTTGTTCCGTCAGTTATATACACCGGGCCGCTTGCTTGAAAAACACAAATGTCTGGAGAGCTTGCTCCAGAGTAAGATGTAAACGCATAGTCTGATATACTAGAATAAATAAATTGGTTTGTAGCAATGACAGTCCACGTGGTTCCATCTACAGATGAAATACATGAACCCTTAACACCGTAATCGATTACTAATATTTTACCATTTATATATTGTATACACTTGAATTTATACAATCCTGAAAAGGTTTGTGGCCATGTCATTCCGTCAGTTGATGTGATAATAGTCCCAGTACTAAATTGACCGTTATTATAAGAACCACCTGCTATAAATACATTATTAAAAAACCCAACACAATAAACAGGTGAAACTATTGTCGTCCAGTTCACTAAATTAAGAGAATATGCTAAGCTATTGCCGACGAAGGTAATACCTACGTATTTTCCTTTTCCAAATGCTTGAATAGAAGACATTTCGGTATCAGCTACAATTCTTGTCCATGTAATTCCATTTGTACTTGTATATACATTTGTAGTTGGATTATAACCATTAAGGTTACGACTTTCCGGTGCAATAAACATTCCATTGAGATAGTTTATATACAGAATTGGAACATTTGGAGTTTGAGTCCAGTTTACTCCATCCGGAGATGAATAGCCGTTGCTTGTACAAATAATACTTTGATCTGTTGAAGTTGCAAGAGATCCAAAGATATCTATTTGTATTCCTGTAGTAACTGGATACGTCCAATTTATCCCGTCTGTGCTCTTAGCGATAATAGGATTAGTAG
>Ga0208618_1000783_pt1 | contig 13769 bp, 13 predicted proteins | sample CryBogCBE18Jul08_FD_184585 | JGI IMG/M metagenome (GOLD analysis project Ga0208618, IMG submission 184585) | Freshwater microbial communities from Crystal Bog, Wisconsin, USA - CBE18Jul08 (SPAdes) | ecosystem: Environmental > Aquatic > Freshwater > Lake | place: Crystal Bog, Wisconsin, USA...
GTTTTACATCTCCTTGCCGCAGCGTATGAAGCCAATGTTAATTTTACAATGGCGGACATTGATAGAATGTCACAACGTGTGCCGGTATTATGTAAAGTCGCCCCATCAAAAGCTGATGTGCATTTGGAAGATGTCCATCGCGCTGGCGGCGTCATCGCCATTTTAGGTGAATTATATCGCGCTGGTCTTTTACATGCAGATCTACCAACAGTGCATAGCCCAAGCCTGAAAGACGCGATCATGTCATGGGACATCGCAGTCACCACAGATGAGGCGGCTAAAAAGTTTTTTCGTGCGGCTCCTGGCGGCGTGCCAACTCAAATCGCTTTTAGTCAAGACAAGCGTTTTAGCTCTCTTGATTGCGACCGGGAGACAGGCGTCATTCGCAAAGCCTCACACGCCTTTTCAACCGATGGCGGCCTTGCCGTTCTGACCGGAAATCTCGCTAAAGAAGGGTGTATCGTCAAAACAGCGGGCGTAGATGACTCAGTCTTGAAATTTTCAGGGCCTGCGCGCGTCTACGAAAGCCAAGACGCCGCCGTTTCCGCCATCCTTACAGAAGAAGTCAAAGCCGGAGATGTGGTCGTGATCCGGTATGAAGGACCACGTGGCGGGCCTGGCATGCAGGAGATGTTGTATCCAACCAGTTACCTGAAATCCAAAGGGCTCGGTAAATCCTGCGCCCTCATTACAGACGGCCGTTTCTCTGGCGGCACCTCTGGCCTGTCAATTGGCCATGTCTCTCCAGAAGCCGCTGAAGGCGGAGATATCGCGCTTGTAGAAAATGGCGATCTAATTGAAATCGACATCCCCGCGCGCAAGATCAACCTTGCTGTTGCCACCGACACTCTCAACGCACGACGTCAACAGCAACAATCAAAAGGTTTCCAGCCGCAAAAACCGCGTCCTCGTAAAATATCAGCTGCGCTCAAAGCCTATGCGAAGATGACGACAAGCGCTGCCAGAGGCGCGGTCAGAATGGTCGATTAAAAAAAGAGACTGATCTTGCTAGATTTTAGCAAGTCGCTGGAAAATACCAACAGTCATGGCCTTTTTGTCGAAGTTAAAGACTTCGGCTTCCATTGAAAGTTTGCGGATCTCGTCCCAAGCTTGCGTATGCGCATATAGATTATTCAATGATGAGGGATTTTTTGACCTGTCTCTTATGCGTTGATCGATAAAGCGATATAGGGCGCGCATGAATGTCTCATAGGCGTTTTCATTATCCCGACTTGATATTTTATCGGCCAATAGATGAACGCCAACCCAGTCAATTTGTGGTAATTTTTCAAAAAGCCGCTGAATAGATTGATCAAATTTCATGGCGTCGCTATCAAGTAACCGCAACCCTTCCCGAACGGATCCTTCTGCGCGCGCGCTTGCTGCAACGATGTCTGCTTGCGAGTAATCTGACCAGGGTTCTCCAAGCGCTGTGATCGCGCTTGCAATTTCTGTTGCAGATAAACCATTAAGCATAAGTTTGCGACATCGCGATCGAATTGTCGGCAAAAGTCTACCTGGTTGATGACATATGAGAAAAAAGACTGAGCGATCTGGCGGTTCTTCAATCAACTTTAAGAGAGCATTTGCCGCAGACCGATTGAGCTCATCCGCGCAATCAACAATGGCGATACGCCATCCATCCGTGGCTGAGGCTTGATGAAAGGCGTTTATAATCTTCCTGACATCATCGACCCGGATCTCAGTAAAATGTTTTTTGGTTTTTTCATTCCATTCACGACGTAATAAAAAAATATCGGCAAGGGCTAAAGCATTAATGCGCCGATAGGCTGAATGCTCAGAGCTTATCTCCAATGATCGCGCTTGTTGAACATGGGACGAAGAATATTGCGGGTGGGCTAACAGAAAGCGCGCCATACGCCAGGCAAGTGTTGCTTTACCTATACCCTCTGCCCCGCCGATGATCCAAGCCTGCGCCATTTTGTTGCGTCGATAGGCGTCAAGCAATTCCTGTTCAGCGGTCTCATGACCAAACAATGCATAGGTCTGTCTGGGATGGGGCGCATCATCGAGGCGATCGCTTTCTGGCCAGTCGCTCAAGCGCCGTCTCCAGCATGAGATATCTCCTTAACTGGCGTCAGCAATTTTGCCGTTACACGCGCACAGATCTCACGGAAGACACCATCTTCCGGCTGAGAGGCGTCAATTAAGTGACAGCGCTGCGGATCTTGTTGCGCAATGTCATAAAATGCTTTGCGAAGCGATGCATGGAAGGCGCGCGACTCAGCTTCAAAACGATCTGGCGCTTCGCCTGAGGGGCGCCGCTTAGCAGCGCGCGCGATGCCAACTTCGGGGGCGAGATCGAGAACGAGCGTCAAATCAGGTTTTACCTGCGCCAAGGCGGCACTATCGAAACAGTTAAGAAGATGATCTTTGACGCCTCCCAAAGCGCCTTGGTAGGCCCTTGTTGAATCGCTGAAGCGATCACAGAGCACCCAAGCGCCACGAGAAAGAGCGGGCTCTATCAGATGATCGAAATGGTCAATGCGCGCTGCAACAATCACGACAGTTTCTGCAAGAGGTCCGAGATATTTTAATTTCCCCGACAATAAGACGCGACGCAGTCGCTCGCTTTTTGGCGTGCCTCCTGGTTCACGGGTTGTGACCACCTCAAGGCCCATGTCCCGAAGATAGGCTGCAAGGAGAGCGATTTGCGTGGTTTTTCCAACCCCTTCTCCGCCTTCGAAGGTTATGAAACGACCTTTTATTGGCAAGTCACGCTCATTTCTTTCCAGAAAATTTATCTTCAATCTTCTGATGGATTGTTCCCGCGACAGATTCATAAATCGCGTCAAAAGTTCGTCGCCACAGCGCACCCTGGGCAATTGCCTCAGTTGTCTCCAATGGTTGTTCGAGGATCACCGCTTGCCCTCGACGAATAACAAGACGACCAAGGGACGTCCCAGCAGCGACTGGCGCCGAAATTGGTCCATCGTAAATAATTTTTCCAGAGAGTTTTTCCGTGCCGCCGTGCGGCAAGAGCGCTTTAACATCCGTTTTAGAGGCAAGATCAACTGATCCTTTCACACCGCCATAAACTTGCGCCGGGCCAATAACCTCACCTGCTTTAAACAATTCCTTTTCATCAAAATTACGAAAACCCCATTGCAAGAGCTTTTGCGCATCCTCTGCCCGCTCTTTTGCTGTTTTTGCGCCGTAAACAGCAACGATTAATCGACGTCCCTCCTGCACGGCCGAGGCAACAAGACCAAAATCGCCTTTCTCAAGAGCGCCGGTCATCAACCCGTCCGCTCCCAAACTCATGGTAAGCAATGGGTTGCGATTTTGCTGACGAATTTTGTTCCAGGTAAATTCCTTTTCGCCGAAATAAGGATAATAGGTCGGATAGGCGGCGATGATATGAGAGGCGAGTTTCGCCATCTCACGGGCTGTTACTTTCTGCTCCTCGTTGAATTTTCCCCAAGGGCTGGAAAACCTCGACTTGGTAAGGCCCAATTCACTGGCGCGCTTGTTCATGCGCAGAACAAATGTTTCCTCTGAACCTGCCGTGCCTTCGGCAAGAACTAGGGCTGCATCATTGCCAGATTGCACCAGAAGTCCTCGTAAGAGATCTTCTACACGGGCTGAGCTTTTGAGCGGGAGAAACATCGCTGTTCCTCCGGCCGGTCCGCCGCCGTTGCGCCAAGCATATTCAGAGACGACATATTCATCATCGAGCTTAATTTTACCTGCGGCAAGATCACGAAAGATCATTTCCGCCGTTAGAATTTTGACTGTTGAGGCTGGCGGGACAAGCTCATCTGCTCCCTTTTCAAACAGAACCGTGTTTGTGCCGGCGTCTAGCAAAATGGCGTTTGGCGCGCTGATTTGCATCGTTTGCGCCCAAGCAGAGACGGAAACATCAAAAAGGCCCATCACAATGAGCGTTAGAGCTAAAATTTGAGGATAAAATTTTTTCAAGATCATAAGCTCCGCCAAGCCGCGTCAGTAACGCCGCACTGCAGCATCACTGCATAATCTGCGCCCTAAAAAAAGCAATCACCCTCTTAAAGAGCGATTAATGTCGTTTTGGCGGCACAGGCGCAGCGTTCATCAACTTGGCGTGCTTGATTGGCGCTGAATGAGGAGCGGCGCGGCTCGTTGCAGCTTGGGGCTGCGATTGAGGCTTAGCAGGCTCTGGGTCACTGGGGCCTATAGCATTCTCTGCCTCGGCAACCGTCTCGACAGCAGCAATCCGAACGGCCTCAGCACGAGACGGCAAATCCGCAATTTCTGTTGCTTCTTCTCTGAGAGCAGTGAGAACTGGCGCGCCATTATCGAGCACCGCAGGACCGTCGTCGCGAAGTGTGGCCAAGAGATAAGCGTCATCATCGCCGCCAATTTTAGCACGACTTACCCATTCAACCTTAATTCTTGCGGTGCCGGCGCTGCGAAAATCCAGGGCCTCAGCGACGCGTTGAGACACATCCATCACACGCCCGCCGTGATAAGGACCACGATCATTGACGCGCACAATCATCGATCGAGAATTTTTGAGATTGGTTACACGCGCATAGCTCGGCAAGGGCATGGTGGGGTGAGCCGCGCTGATGGACTTGCGATCAAATATCTCGCCATTAGCCGTACGACGACCATGAAAATCTGCGCCATACCAGGAAGCTGTGCCCTCGGCAGAATAAGGCTTTTCATTGGGAACATAGGTATGTCCGGCAATTTTATAGGGCTTGCCCACCATAAAGCCCCCGCCCCCCTTAGGCACCTCTTCGCCATCGGCGACGACACGCGGGCTTGCCTTAACGCCATAACGCGGATCAACCTCGGCTGACCCCAAATCAGCAAGACGTGAATTTTGTGTGGTTGATGAGCAACCAGCGATGAGACAAAGGGATAAAAATATGGCTGCTTTTTTTATAATTGCGACGGGTAATATGTCCGCTTGATTTGAAGGAGACATGTCAAAATCACATCCAAATTTTTGCATCGACGCCGTCCAGCTCTTCATCGCCGCCCAAACCCACAATCGGTAAAAATCTCTGGCGCGACCAAAGCTCTGTCCAGCGCGTGCTTTTAGACAAACAAAACATGCTGCCATCCAACAGAAAAAGCTCCGTTAACGGCTCAGTCAGTGGGTAAGAATAAGCATGGAGATTCAGACTTAAATGCGGCTTTCCCTCGTCAAAATCAGCGTGATTGGAAATATGCGAAGGGCTGTGGCATTTCCACAACAGACGTCCTAAGTGTCTGACGCCAAGTCTATAATCGTTGTTTGTGGACGAATGGAGCCACGAAAATAATTCTGCGAGACACGCGCCGCGATATGAAAAATTTTACCCTGTCCACGCAAGAGCGTTTCGCCCAAAAGCGTATCAACAGACCTGAAAGCGATCGCGTCAATCGTCGCATTGTCTTGAGATCTGAGCCTCACTCTGACATGACTGCCGCCAACAATGCCGATGTCAGCTATTTTCTGCGACGGTAAAATAAAGACCGGCTCAGGGTTTGATTGTCCGAACGGTCCCGCAAGCGCCAATGAAGCCAATAGTTCCTTGTTGACGCCGCGACCTGATAAGAGACCATCGGCGAATAAGACATTCTGTTCGCTAACCAAATCGACGTGATCGGCGAGAGATTGCGTCATAAAATGACAAAAATCATTAAATTGATCAGGCGCAATCGTAATACCTGCAGCCATCGCATGACCGCCGCCTTTTAGAGCCAAACCAGCATCAAGTGCTTTTTTGACGGCTTTCCCTAAATCAACGCCAGTTATACTTCTTCCTGAACCTGTCCATGAATTTCTATTAAATACAAATGCAAATGATGGTATCTTAAACCTTTCTTTGAGCCTACTGGCGATGAGGCCAACAACGCCAGGATGCCAATTTTCATTCTGCACAATGAGGCAGGACAATTTGTTGGAGCGTCGCAACGCCTCTTCTGCAAGGACTATGGCTTCTTCTACGCTCTGCTGTTCGATAATTCTTCTTTCCCCATTTAACCGTTCTAACTCCAAAGCGATCTTCTCGGCCTCTTGCGGAATAGTTTGCATCAGGAGTCGGCAGCCAAGACTAGCGTCGCCAATACGTCCGCCGGCATTAATTCTGGGACCAAGGGCAAAACCAAGGTGAGAAGACTGCACTGGACCCTCGAGTTTCGAGACGTCCATAAGCGTGGCAAGACCTAATCGCTGGCGCGCGCCGATAACTTTTAGACCTTGCAAAACAAATGCGCGATTAAGACCTGTCAAAGGAGCCACATCCGCAACTGTCGCCAGCGCAACCAAATCCAGCGCTTCAAGAAGGTCTGGAGCAGGTCGATCGTCTTGCCACCAGCTGTGCGCCCGCAGAACTCTGGATATCGCGATAAGCGCAAGGAAGACGACGCCAGCTGCGCATAGCGCGCCTAACCCAGAGATGTCGTCTTGACGGTTTGGATTAACAACAATGGCGTCAGGCAAGACATCTGACGCTTGATGATGATCAAAGACGATGACATCAAGACCCAAGTCTTTGGCGACCTTAAAGGCCTCGTGACTGACCGTTCCGCAGTCGACCGTAACAAGCAACGTCGCGCCTTTATGCGCCAGCTGTTCAATGGCCTCACGATTTGGCCCGTATCCTTCAAAAATGCGATCAGGTATGTGAAGCAAGGGCTCTGGAGCCCCGACTGCACGCAGATAGGTGATCATTAATGCCGCCGAACAGGCGCCATCAACATCATAATCGCCAAACACAGCGATCTTTTCTGCGGAAATAATCGCCGCCCCAAGCCTGTTTGCCGCCGCCGCCATATCCTGAACGACAAGCGGGTCCGGCATAAGCTCACGCAGTGTTGGGTTTAAATAACTCAACGCGTCGGCAATACCGACCCCTCGCGCCGCCAGAAGGCGCGCCAATACATCATTCACGCCATGCGCCTGACTCAAGGCGAGCGCTGAGCCCTCCCCGGCGACATCCAGCCGCTTTCGCCAAGCGCTGCCAAGAATTGATCTCTCAACGCCAAGGAGATAGTCACCAGCTGTTTTCGACGCGCTCATAGAAGCAGTCTACAGGACGAACAGCCGTCGCTTCTGTCAGTTACCCCCCAATCCACAAGCTTATTGGCGCACAGAAAATTACCCCCCAAAGCAAGAGGATGTTGAACAAGAGATATGAGCGAGCTTGTCGTCTTAAGACATGAGAGCGGCGACACAGCCGCCATAAACTTCCTCGGCGCGGAGCTCTCCTCCTGGCGTAGCCAAGACAAAGAGCTTATTTGGAAGAAAAATCCCGCCATTTGGGATCAGACCGCTCCCGTTCTCTTTCCTATTGTCGGTTGGACGCGACATGGGCAAATCCGTGTTAATGGCGCAGCCTATCCGCTCGCCTTACATGGTTTCGCCTGGAAGAAAAATTTTCTCCTAACACATAGCGGCGCAGATCACGCAAGGCTGAGCTTGCAAGATGATGAGCAAACGCGCGCGCTTTATCCGTTTCACTTTCGCTTTGACTGCGACTTCATTCTCAGCCGCGCCAAGCTTAAGCAAATCCTAACCATAACGAACATGGACACCCGTCCACTGCCCTATGCATGCGGCATGCATCCAGCCTTTTGTTGGCCGCTTGGTCAATCGCATGCTGAGCATGCAATTATTTTTGACAAAACAGAAAACAACAACATTCCGATTATTACTGCCGATGGCTTATTTTCAAACGCAACGCGTGTTGCGCCATTGGAAAGTGAAAAAATTACGCTCAACTCGGAGCTCTTCAACAAAGAAGCCCTCTGTTTTCTAAATATCAACAGTAAAAAAATCTTCTATGATAATGGCGCAGGCATGCGCCTCAGCCTGTCGCTTAGTAACTTCCAACATATCGCATTGTGGTCACGGCCAAACGCCCCATTTGTTTGTATAGAGTCCTGGACGGGCTATGGGGACCCTGAAGGTTTCGAGGGAGATCTCTATCAAAAACCCTCAATGACCATACTCGCCCCTGGCTTGACAGCTTCGCATTCTGTTACTTTCGACCTTTTAGATGAAGGCTTTTGAAACTCGTTAATAACAACGCGAGCATCGTAAAAATCTATTCTATTGATAGAGAAACTATTTTAAAGTTTTTCCGTCCCACAAGCCCAGCAGGAATACTAAATGTTTGTTGCCCCGAGCGTTATAGATGCCATTGGCCGCACGCCATTAATCGAACTACGCGCCGCATCAAAAGCAACGGGCTGTAGAATTTTGGGTAAGGCTGAATTCATGAATCCCGGCGGATCAGTCAAAGATCGCGCAGCGCTTTATATTGTCCAGGACGCCGTTAAGCAGGGCAAGCTTAAACAAGGCGGCATTATTGTTGAAGGCACGGCGGGAAATACAGGCATAGGGATTGCGCTTGTCGCCAATGCAATGGGCTTTCGCACCGTCATTGTTATTCCTGACACTCAAAGTCAGGAAAAAAAAGATATGTTACGCCTGCAAGGTGCGCAGCTCATTGAAGTGCCCGCCGTCCCTTACGCAAACCCAAATAATTACGTTAAATTATCAGGTCGATTGGCTGAACGACTGAATGGCGCGGAAGCTTGCGGCGCCATATGGGCGAACCAATTCGACAATATCGCTAATCGCCAGGCGCATATAGAAACAACCGCTCCTGAAATTTATGACGCATTAAATGGCGAGCTGCACGGATTTATCTGCGCCTGCGGAACCGGCGGCACCTTAGCGGGCGTCGGCATGGCGCTCAAACAACGAAACGCGCAGATAAAGATTGGATTAGCCGATCCATTCGGCGCAGCGCTTTACGCTTATTATACCTCCGGAGAGCTAAAGGCGGAGGGTAGTTCTATCACTGAAGGCATTGGTCAAGGTCGCATCACACGCAACCTTGAGAACGCGCCAATAGACCTTGCCTATCAAATATCAGATCAGGAAGCTCTAAAGATTGTTTTTGACCTTGCTGAACACGAAGGACTTCTTCTTGGCGGCTCCTCAGGAATAAATATCGCTGGCGCTATGCGTCTGGCGCATGAGTTAGGGCCTGGGCATACAATCGTAACAATATTGTGTGACGGCGGCGCGCGTTATGCGTCAAAATTATACAACCCATCGTTTTTACGCTCTCAAAATTTACCAACGCCTGCCTGGCTTGAATCAGCAACGACAATTACGCCTGACTTCGAGTAATGACGTTAGATCTCCTGCATCAGAGCTTGTGCTTTGGCGATGTCTTCGGGAAAATTAATATTAAAAAATGGATCATGTGCTGAGGCCGACCAATCAACAATGATGTGAGGATGCCGCATAATAAAAGTCGATACCTTCCTCATATTTTCGACAACAAGGGCGTGAAACAAATCCTCTTTTAGCGACATGTCCCACAAAGCGATCGTATGATGGGAGCGGCCATTAGAGGCGGCAACGGCGATGCTAGCGCCTGTGACGGCTTTCTCAGCTGCTAATCTACGAATGAGATCATGTGGAAGAAAGGGCGTATCTGCTGGCGCGCTTAACATCTGGTCGCAGTCGCCGCTGAATGATGAAAAATATTCCAGGCCAGCAAGAATTCCAGCTAGCGGTCCAGGAAATCCTGCGACGCTGTCAGCGACAATCGGCAAGGAAAATTTTGTAAAGCGCTCTTGATTGCTATTCACATTCAAAACGAGAGGATCAGACTGAGCTTTGATCCGTGAAATGACATAGGACAGGATTGGGGCGCCGTTAAGCTCAAGCAATGGCTTATCTGGCTGACCCATTCGCTTTGAGAGACCGCCTGCAAGGATGACCGTTGGACAAGACTGCATCTTAGCGATCTTAGTGATGAGACGTGAGGATTAGAGCTTATAAATTAGGAAATATAAAAAAAGGGGGCGTAAATAATACGCCCCCTGATAAACATGTCATCCTTGAGCGCCATTAGCCTTTAGCAGCGGCTGCGACTTCTGCAGCAAAGTCGCTGGTTGCGCGATCAATGCCTTCGCCAAGGGCATAGCGTAAAAATCCTTTTATCACGATCGGTGCGCCAGCTTTGCCTTCCAGTTCCTTAATGGCTTGCGCAACAGTCTTGCCATTGTGATCTGGATGATTGGAAACCTGATCAAGCATACAGACTTCTTTCGCATAGGTCTTAATGCCAGAGTCAATGATCTTCTCAAGAACATTGGCGGGCTTGCCTGCATTTTTCTCAGCCAAAAGTTTCTTTTCACGCTCGAGCGTGACAGGGTCGAGACCAGAAGCGTCAAGCGCCAATGGATTGGCGGAGGCGACATGCATCGCCAACTGTCGCGCAAGAACAGATAGGGCTTCCTTATCGCCAGTCGACTCAAGCGCGACAATAACGGCAATTTTACCTTGTCCGTCGACAACTTGAGAATGGACGTAACGGCCCACAACGCCATGAGTAACAGTAAGCGCAGCAGCGCGACGAAGGCTTAGATTTTCGCCAATATTTGCGATCGCGGTTGTGATCGCCTCTGCGACGGTTCCGCCGCCTGGATAAGAACTGGCGTTGAGCGACTCATTCGACGTATCATTAGATTTGAGCGCAACCTCGCCAACATTTTTAACAAGCGTCTGAAAATCAGCGTTGCGGGCGACAAAGTCGGTTTCCGAATTTACCTCAACAACAACGCCTTTGTTGTCTTGCACGATTGCTGCGACAAGTCCCTCTGCTGCAACACGATCGGCTTTTTTTGCAGCCTTTGATAAGCCCTTCTTTCTTAGCCAATCAACAGCTGCTTCAAAATCACCCTCTGTTGCCGTGAGGGCTGATTTACAATCCATCATGCCAGCGCCAGTGCTCTCGCGCAGTTCCTTAACGAGAGCGGCTGTAATTGTGGCCATAGTTAAAATTCCTTCTTCTCAACAACAAGCCATGGTTCATAGCTGACATAAACCAAGCTTTATCTAAGTGGGACGATGTTTGAAAAAGAGCGTCGACACTTTTACACGTCGACGCCCTAAGCTTTGCTCGGTCTATGCCTAAGACGATTAGGCTGATAGCAGCGCGCGCGCTTGATCAACCCAACCATCACGCTGGATACGACCGTTTAATTTTAGTTCGGCGTCAATTTTTTCCACATCGGCAGGCGTCATCGCCGCAATTTGCCAATAGTGGTAAACACCTGCGTCATTAAGTTTCTTTACGAGTTCAGGCCCAACGCCATGGAGTTTCGCAATGTCGTCTGGCGCGCCACGCGGGGCGCCAAGCAATTCGAAGCTCTCAAGAGAACCTTCGCCGCCACTGACGTCTTGCAAGATTGCTGGCTCAAGCTCCGGCGTCACAGCTTCGCCAATATCCGCGCCCAATGCGCCCTGACCGCGTGAAATGCCGTCGATCGCGGCGCGTGCGATGAGGTCGCAATATAATGCGATGGCCCGTCCCGCGTCGTCATTACCTGGAATGGGGTGTGAAACGCCTTCTGGATCACAATTTGTATCTAGAACGGCAACAACAGGAATCTTCAACCTGTTAGCTTCTTTGATAGCAAGTTGCTCTTTATTTGTGTCGATAACGAAAATGAGATCAGGCGTGCCGCCCATATCTTTAATACCACCCAGCGCACGCTCGAGCTTGTCACGTTCACGCGTGAGAAGAAGCCGCTCTTTTTTCGTGACGCCCTGCGCGCCAGCCGAGAGCATTTCTTCTAATTTACGCAGGCGGTTAATTGAACCTGAAATTGTCTTCCAATTGGTCAGGGTGCCGCCAAGCCAACGTGAATTGATGTAATATTGCGCGCTGCGTTTTGCTGCGTCTGCAATCTGATCCTGAGCTTGGCGTTTTGTGCCAACAAAAAGGACGCGCCCACCTTTAGAAACGGTGTCAGAAACGACCTTGAGCGCCTGGTGTAATAAAGGCACTGTTTGGGCCAGGTCGATAATATGAATGTTGTTACGCGCGCCAAAAATAAATGGAGCCATCTTCGGGTTCCATCTATGGGATTGGTGGCCAAAGTGCGCGCCTGCCTCAAGAAGGCTACGCATGGTAAAATCTGGAAGCGCCATTAGTCTTTTCTCCGGTTAAGCCTCAGCGAAGGGGATAGAGAGGTCGAGGAACGACCACCGGAAACGACGTCTTGAAGCAGACGCCGACAAACCTTCGCTTGTGGAATGCTGCGCCTTATAGTCGACCCGCGCGCGCCGAGCAATAGCCGAAAGAATCAATAAGATGGCAAAAGCCGCAACAGCGCGCCAATCACATGCGCACAGGGCGATCCGCTATGAGGAGAAACACAAATAACAACTGTAAACGGTCAAAAAAATCCTGATTTTTGAAAAAAAAAGCTTTTGCGCCGCGACCTCTTGTCGCACACTATATATCTATTTTCATTGAATTAAGTCCGTTTTTTGAGGCAGTTTTCGGGAGCAAACAAGCGCATTGCCAAGAGTTTTAAATCGGGCTACGGTTATTTTGATGCGAAGAGCATTTTTGGTTTTCTAAAAAACAACACAGGGGGAAAAAATGGCTGTCAACGTTCACAGTGGCGGAAGTCTTGGCAAAGCTCTCCTTTACATCGCTGCCGGCGTCGCTTTCGTCGTCGTCGCGCTGACATGGGTTCCTGACATGATGGCTCCAGAGGGCACGAATGGCACGGGCAACCGTAACGGCATGGAAGGTAATGGCGTTGGTTCAACAACGCGCATGATCCAGTAATTAGCGCTTTCAGCTTAAAAGACGCATCGGTAAGACTGCGTCAAGCTTGGAAGACTGCCTTAGTAAGCCGACGTTTCCGTAATAAGGACGTCGGCTTCTTTTTTGTTTAAAAACCACTGCTCTTTAAAATCAATATTCAATGCCCGCCTGCGCCTTAACGCCATTGGCGAAGTGATGTTTAATTGGCGTCATTTCCGTAACAAGATCAGCCGCATCAATCAATTCCGGCTTTGCATTGCGTCCCGTCACAACAATATGCAGATCGTGGCGACGTTGTTGGAGCGTTTCCACAACCATGCCCAAAGCCAGATGCTCGTATCGCAAGGAAATATTCAATTCATCCAAAACAATTAATTTGATGTCTGGATCCGCCATCAATTGGCATGCTTGCGCCCAGGCCTTTTCCGCCGCTTGCACATCACGCGAACGATCCTGCGTCTCCCAGGTAAACCCCTCGCCCAATGTATGCCAAACGATCTGACCGAGTTTGGCTAAAATGTCGCGTTCGCCGCTTGGCCATGCGCCCTTACCAAATTGGACAACGCCGATTTTCCAGCCCTGACTCAAGCCACGCAAGACAAGCCCAAAAGCAGCGGTAGACTTTCCCTTCCCGCGGCCTGTGTGAACCATTAACAAGCCCTTGTGAGAAATGTTTTTAGACGCAACTTCAGCCAATTGCACCGCTTTGCGCTTTTCCATTTTGAGCTGGTGACGACGTGATTCCTCATCTGTTGAAAGGGGCGTCAAAAATATCTCCACTTGTTTGACGGATAGGATGAAGCCGCATATGACTGTTTATGACGGTCCTTCGCAAGAAGGCGAAAAGGGAATGCGGTGCGGGCCTGGCCCTATTCCGCGGCTGCCCCCGCAACTGTAGTCGGCAAGGTCAACCAAAAGCCACTGGATAATATCTGGGAAGGCGGCGTGACCATAAGGAGCCGTGAGCCAGGAGACCTGCCGTCGCGACGATCACATGATCGCCGATCACTTCACAAGGTCGCCGGCGGGGCGACAGGAGAATCATGATGCAGTCCAACGTCGTTTCGCAAAATCCAGCTGTAACGCATGCGCGGTTTGATACAGTTAAAACAGCGCTTGTTGCGCTGGTTTTAGGCTTTGGCCTTTTCTATGTTGTAGGTTTTGCCACGCCAGCATCAATTC
>Ga0208618_1000786_pt1 | contig 13749 bp, 16 predicted proteins | sample CryBogCBE18Jul08_FD_184585 | JGI IMG/M metagenome (GOLD analysis project Ga0208618, IMG submission 184585) | Freshwater microbial communities from Crystal Bog, Wisconsin, USA - CBE18Jul08 (SPAdes) | ecosystem: Environmental > Aquatic > Freshwater > Lake | place: Crystal Bog, Wisconsin, USA...
TTAATATTCAACATCGCTTGGTTTATGAAATCTTTCGTAAAGAAAAAACAGTCCGCATCTTAAGAATGTGGACTCACTATGAATAAGCTTGCTATCGGCTAACCTATTTTGAAGCGCAATAAAAATCAAATTCTGGAACCCTAATAATTTTGAAATATTTATACGTTTAGGAGGTCTAGCGTATTTAGTACCTTTTTACAGAATTGACAATCACAAAAAAGTCACGGACCTATAGTCATTGATGTAGCTGCTTAATTGAACTTTATTGGATAAGTGTAAGGTCGCAGTAGCATTGCCACCAATTAGTGAAAGCATGCAGATTTCAAACTCAAGCTAAGTTCAGCTGTTTTTACCAGAACCACTTCCAACGCAGATCTAACTTGCGGTGATGCATTGCACAATCTTGCAAGTAAAGGTTAATCAGACTTTGATATGGAATGCCAACCTACTCCGAGATACCATTGAAGTAGCCAATTGAATCCTGATCCAATCGAATTGTTATTTGGCATTCCCCCAATTTCGTAGACACTCTTCATAACGCATTTTGGCGTTTTTCGAACTCCATTGGACTTAATTGCTTAAGATGCTTATGACGTCTTGTGCGATTATAAAAGCTCTCGATATATTCAAATATCTCTGACTTTGCCTCTGCTCGTGTTGGGTAAATTTTTCGCTTGATCTTCTCACTCTTCAAGCTACTAAAAAATGATTCTGCGACCGCATTGTCCCAACAGTTTCCTCGTCGACTCATGCTTGGACTTAATTGATTGTCCTTGCACCACCGATTAAACTCATCACTGCCAAATTGGCTTCCCTGATCCGAGTGAATGATAATTTCACCCTTTGGTTTTCTCCGCCACTTGGCCATTGTCAGCGCATCTAAAACAATCTTTGTCTCCAAACTGTTCTTCATGCTCCAACCGACCACAGCTCTTGAGTAAAGATCAATCACAACAGCCAAGTACAACCAGCCTTCATAGGTTCGGATATATGTAATATCTGTTACCCACGCTTGATCAGGTTGATCATAGGTGAATTGCCTCTGTAACTGGTTCGGAGCCACCAATGAAGGTTTACCTACTTTGTATCTTGGACGCTTATATCCCCTGACTGACCTCAATTTAGCTACCCTCATCAAGCGTGCAACGCGGTTCTCGCTGCATTTAATTCCTGCCTCCTTTAAGTCAGTAAAAATACGTGGACTTCCATAAATCCCATTACTGAGATCGTAAAAATGTTTTATTTGATTGGACAATGTTTCATTGACCATGGCTCTGGGAGACAACGGTGCTTTAAGCCAGGCATAGTAACCACTTCTATGCACGTTAAGGACACGGCACATACTCATCAGCCTAAACTCATCTCGATGCGCTTGAATAAACGCGTACTTCACCCTTGCTGTTTTGCGAAGTACGCCGTGGCCTTTTTTAGGATATCGCGCTCCTCAGTGGTTCGCTTTAGTTCAGCTCTGAGCCTGGCATTTTCTTCTTGTATAAACTTCAAATCTTCAATAACTGGCTCTCCAGCTGGACGGCTTAATTGAACCCAGCGGTATAAAAGCCCCTCTCCAAATCCCAATCGCTTGGCGACATCAACCACCGAGTGACCTTTTTCGACCACTTGCTTTACAGCCTCAGCCTTAAACTCTGCCGTATATTGAGTTCTCTTCATTTCTATTCCTCCGATTCATAGTTGACAATAATACATGTCTACTAGATCGGGGGAATGCCACAGGTCTTCCAGCACGAAGAGCATTTGAGGCACGCAAACGATTTGCTGAAGGGCGTTTTATGCGTGGGTTTTTTAAGGAATACGCAAACTGCGAACAAATCCAGCTTGGTTTTGGCGCTCAGTCGATGATTTTAAAAATCAAGTCCGCTAGAGGTTTTACGTTACCAAGAAATGATTCCTGCATCACGGGGTACAGTTCAGCTTGATCTAAAGCGGAGTAATCCAAGGAGTAGCCAGTTTGCTTTGCTAATTGCGAAATAAATAGTCGTTGTACTCGACCATTCCCTTCACGGAACGGGTGAATAGCATTGATCTCTGACAAGTAGTGAGCTAAACGGTTTGCGAAAACTTTTGGTTCTAAGTTGACCAAATATTTCTCAGCTGCGAGGGCGCTAAAGACTGTGTTGGAGTAAGACTGGATATGGCGAACGTTACAAAAGCGGCTATCGCCCCTGATGATGTCCACAGTCCGAACTTCGCCAGCCCACTCATAAACGTCTTGGAATAGGTACTGATAAATTTTGCAAAGATGCGCTAGATCGAAAGAACCTTCGACTGGGTTTTGAGTAAGTTCGAGAAGACGAATGGCTGTAAAGTCGCCTTCAAACTCATCAAGCTGTTCTTGATCAGTAATCCCAGCTTTGTTCTTCAGAACAGCAGTGCCTGGGATGCAATAGACATCATCCGCGTCGTAGCGCGACATATTTGGCCTTGACTTCGTTTAGCAAATCCGTGGTCGTTTTTTGCCCATCTACATAGGCCTGCAGCGAGGGCTTGAGACTTTCACTAGGGCTGAGCTTTTCAATTCGTAGCGTAGCCAGCATATTGGCAACGTTTTTCTGGCGCTCAGACTGATTTAGAGCTGGATTTGGCATGGCAAGTCACGTGTAAATTTGTGTCCATTTTAGCTTGATAGGGCCTATTTGTCACTGGTTTTGAACCAGCAAAGACGCGAAGTTCTGTGGGTTCTTTGCCACGACAGGGACAGCCCTAATGGGTCCTCCAGATCTAAATTTCTGCACTGCGGATTTTTTAGGTGAAGTACTTATCAAATCACCATGGTGATTCACACTCGATACACCGCCAAGTTATCGGGTTATTAAATATCGGTTGTCCATTTGAGAGTCTGAAAACAAACTTTAGTCACACAGTGACAAAACAGCGCCAATTGAAATAGGCGGTTTTTCTGATTGAGCGAATACTGAAAATTGTGATACCGACAGTAAAGCTAAGGCAATGACTTTTGAGATTTTGCTTTTCATTTGATGTCTCCTGATTTTTTTGTTTTGCACAAGGGTTTGTTGCTTTCGGTAGTAATTGCAAAAAATGCACGTGATTCAAATTCCTCTGAACCACGTATATTTCTCTTTCACTAAAGATTTGATCCTCTTAGTCGTTAGCGTAAAAAGCTAAAGAAATCGGATCATCTTTTTTTGCTGGTTCTGGCCAACGCTGTGACACCGTTTTAATCTTTGTGTAGAAGCGAGCAGCGTCTGGACCAAATAAGTGACCTTCACCAAACTTTGAGCGACGCAATCCACCAAAATTAAAGAAGCCAGCAGGCAGTGGAACTGGGACATTGACACCAATCATTCCTGATTCAATTTCACTAGCGAAGCGATGCGCAGACTTTCCATCACGGGTATAGATCACAGAACCATTCCCGTATTCATGCGAGTTAGTAATGGCAATTGCTTCATCCAAATTCGCGGATCTAACAATACCCCTCACAGGACCAAAAACCTCGTGTTGATATAGATCCATTTCAGTTGTCACATGATCAAAAAGAGTTGGCCCCAAGAAGTAGCCACTTTCCTTGCCTGTAACTTTAAATTGACGACCATCCTGTATCAGCTTTCCACCTTCACGTAAGCAAGTTTCGATTGACTTCTCAATAGAGGCTTTCGATTCAGCAGAAATAACAGCACCATAGTCTGCAGCTGGATCGTCATAGGACCCCACTTTGAGTGCCTTCATTTTTGGCAAGATTAACTGCAGCAATCTTTCGGCAGTACCCTCTCCAACAGGCAGCAGTAATGAAACAGCCATGCAACGCTGGCTTGCAGAGCCGAAACCTGCAGTAACAAATGCTGTTGCAGCCGCCTCCATATCAGCATCTGGCATTACAACCATATGATTCTTGCCGCCCGTAAAAGCAGCAACTCGTTTGTTATGCGAAGTACCTTTTTGATAGACGTACTCGCCTACTCGTGTAGAACCAACAAAACTAATTGCTGGGATTGAAGGATGTTCCAAAATTGCATCAACCAACTCTTTATCACCATTCAACACATTAAATACGCCGTCTGGTAGCCCAGCCTCTTTGAACAAGCGAGCAAGTTCAAGACCTGCTGTAGGCACTTTCTCAGAAGGTTTCCACACAATAGCGTTGCCAACCGAGATGGCCATGGCAAACATCACGACTGGAACCATCACAGGAAAATTAAAGGGCGTAATGCAACCTACGATCCCTAGCGGCACTCGCATAGAGAACACATCAATTCCACCACCCACATTAGTTGCATATTCCCCCTTAGTGATATGCGGTGCACCAGCAGCAAACTCAATCGCTTCAATCGCACGGCCAATTTCACCTTTAGCATCCGCGATGGTCTTTCCATTCTCTTGCCCGATGATTTCTGCAAAGTGATCGTAGTTTGCGATGACCAATTCACGAAATTTGAAAATTACTGCCTGACGAGCGGCATGAGAAGAGCTACCCCACGCAAGACTTGCTTTTTTTGCAATTTCTACTGTTCGATTTAAAGTACTTTGATCTGCGTAACGACAATTTGCCGTCTGCACACCCATTGACGGGTTAAAAACTGGACCTACTCTATGACCGTCCCCATCATCCAGTTGACCATTAATAAAATGTGGAATGTTTTTCATCTTAAGCTCCAATCTACTTCTTAACGTTAAATAATTGGCGATTGAACCGCACAAATTCCGTGCACCTCAACCTCCATAACATCACCTTTTTTGGCGTACACACGTGGTTTACGACCAAAGCCGACACCCGCTGGTGTACCTGTCACGATCAAATCACCAGGATTCAATGTGATACTTTGTGAAATAAATTCAATCAATTTGGAGACGGAAAAAATCATGTCTGCCGTCGTTCCGTCTTGCATGAACTGGTCATTGACCTTTGCTGTGATGCGCAAATTTTTAACGTCGACAGAATCTGCACTGGCAATCACAGATCCAATTGCTCCGCTGTTATCTAGATTTTTACCAATCGCCCATTGACCGGTACTCAAAGTCATTGATTGAATCTGTGAGGCACGGCCACTGATATCGTTAAATGTGGTGTATCCCAAAACACCATCAAGTGCGTTTTGCTCCGTTGCATCGTTGATTTTTTTACCAATGATCACGCCCAACTCAACCTCCCAATCAATTCCATCAGGTTCTGTATGAGGAACTTTCACAGGGGTACCTGAGGTTGACAAAGTTGATGTCCATCGAGCAAACAAGTTTGGAAAACTTGGAGTTGGCAACCCCCCCTCTTTTCCATGCTCAACATAGTTGATTGCTGCACAAATTACTTTTGCAGTCAACGGCACGGGGATCGCCTTCTGCAGTTCATTCAGAAAAAGCGTCCCACTTTTCTGATTACGTGCAAATTCAGTCCAACGAGGAACATCTGCATAAAAGTCTTCAAGTGTTGCAACTGGCGCAACCAAATTTCCAATTAGCACACCAATGTTTGTACTGCCGCTTGCTTGCGATTCTTTGTCTTGCTTGTACGCTATGAATTTCATGGGAAAAGTTCCTTTTTTGATGACTTCAGTTGTAAAAAATTGAGGACTCGCATGGCGACATAACTATGGAGCCTTCCAAAGAAGATCAACAGATCACATCAATCCATAAATTACGAATAATATACTAAACTACATTTAGACTACAAAATTATGGTGTAAACCCTATGCATGAAAAATAATTTCAACTCTCAAAAAAGCAATTTAAATAATACTTTAATAGTATTTTTAACATATTATTCTTACAAGGGTTTACCTGAGCTAGCGAACATGCAATTTTAAAATAATATATGTATAAGTAATCGTAGATTATGAAATGAGACTGTCATCAACTACAAACACGGGAGGATTTCATGGTTAATGTCAAGAACATCATGTTCGCCGTCTACGGCGTAACTGATTCGCAACAAACAAAGCAATTCATGGAGGACTTTGGCTTAAAGACCTCTCATACTGAAAGCGGACGGATTTACATGCGTGGCAGTTGCGAATACCCATTTATTTACTGCGCGGAAGAAGCTCAAACGCCGGGACTCAGAACTATCGGCTTTGAACTTGCTTCAAGAGATGATTTAGATCGAGCCACAAAACTCCCTGGAGCTTCAGCGATACTGCCTTTTCAACGTCCAGGTGGAGGTGAATACGTAGTCACTGAAATGCCTTGTGGCATTGCAATCGAGCTTGTATATGGCAATCAAAAAGTCGAACCACTTGCTGTTCGCCCAGCGTTACCTCTAAACGAAGGGAAACACAAAAAACGCTTCAATATCACTCAGCGTCCACCTCGCACAACATGTGAGGTGATGCGTTTGGGGCATTTAGCTATTGGTGTGCCAAATCCAGAAGCTGCGCGAGATTGGGTGATAAAGCACATTGGAATGCGCACTTCGGACACTATCATGGTGCCTGGAAATAAAGATGAACCAATCGGATTTTTCATGCGCTTTGATCACGGCGATATTCCAGTCGATCACCACACCCTTCTGTTAACTAAATCTAGTGGTACAGCTGCAGTCCATCACATTTCATTTGAATTACAAGATCTTGATGCCGTTTACATGGGACATGAATGGATGCAAGCAAAAGGGCATAAATCACACTGGGGTGTCGGTCGTCACGTATTAGGCAGCCAGATTTTCGACTACTGGTGGGATCCAGATGGTTTCAGAGTGGAACACTACACCGATGGAGATCTTTTTGACAATACCGTAGAAGCAAGAGTAGTCGAAGGAACAAACGATCAACTTTGGACATGGGGTCCACACGTCCCTGAAACTTTTTTTGTGGAGACAAGACACGCTTAATACGTAAAACTGAGACTTGGTGCCGCAATGCGACATCAAGCTCCGGCAATTTACAAAAATCTATTCATAGCACTAGAAAGTGAACTTCGCTGATATGCTGTTAGGATACACTTTCTCATGAGTTAATGAAGTCGTTATGAGAAAACCAACAAGTAAAAATTCAAAAAGCACTAATGGTGAAACCATAGCTGAAACTCCCATCTGTAGGCGAGACTCAGAAAGTCAGCAGACAATGGCTTCAACTTTATTTGAAACAATTAGGTCGGACATCATGCGCGGTGATCTTGCTCCCGGCGCTCGTCTAAAAATTCAAGAACTTGTAAAACGTTATTCCGCAGGAGCAATTCCAGTACGCGAAGCTCTTTCTAGGCTAACGACTAGCGGTTTCGTTGATGCAAAAGATCAGCGTGGGTTTTCTGTGCGTCAAGTTTCTGCTAGTGAACTGTTAGATCTAAACCGAATGCGACAATTATTGGAGTCAATCGCAGTTCGTGACTCTATAGAGCAAGGAAATCTTGCGTGGGAAGCTCACGTCATTAGCGCACACCATCAAATGTCACGTTTGAATCAATTTTCAGAATTTGACTTCAAAACTTTGAATGTAGAGTGGGAAGCGGCCCATGATGAATTTCACAAGGCAATTGTTTCGGCCTGCTCATCCCCTTGGCTACTTAAATTTATAGAGGTCATTAGACTTCAGTCTGCCAGATACCGACATATATCTGTTCGTGCGAAACCAACTGCTGAACGAGATGTCAAAGGAGAACATAAAAGCATATTGGATTCTGTCTTAGAAAGAAATGCAGATCTCGCCATTGAAAAACTTTGCGCACATTTCACAAAGTCTGCAACAAATGCGCTCACAGAAGGATTGGTTAGCCAAGGGCTTTCCACTTCGGCTTTACCTATCAAACATAGTTACCAAGTACAAAATGCAAAAACCTTGACACTAGACTCATCAAAATCAAAGATAAAAATTAGAACTAGGTCAACTTAATGTTGAATTGCATCCAAATCTGACCCGGGATTTGCATTGAATATTGACCCACCCGATTTGAGCTTTTTAGAGCTCCTGTTTTGATTTTCTCTGTTTTCCCTCCTTGTTGCTTTGAGTCGAACTGTTCCTGAACCGGTAGCTTTCGTTTCCCGTCTCAACGATGTGGCAGTGATGCGTTAACCGGTCCAACAGTGCTGTCGTCATCTTCGGGTCACCAAATACCGCTGACCACTCCGAGAAGCTCAAGTTCGTCGTAATGATCACGCTGGTGCGCTCGTACAAACGACTCAGCAAATGAAATAGCAACGCCCCACCAGCTTGGCTGAACGGCAAATATCCCAGCTCATCCAAGATCACCAAATCAACCATCCCTAAACGGTTGGCTATTTGCCCATGCTTGTCAGCGCTCTTTTCCATCTCCAGCGCATTCACCAACTCCGCCGTCGAGAAGAACCTCACACGCCGCTGCATGTGCATGATGGCTTGAACACCAATTGCCGTCGCTAAATGCGTCTTGCCTGTGCCCGGCCCACCAATGAGCACCACGTTCTCCGCGTTCTCAACAAACAAACCTTTGTGAAGTGTTCGAATTTGAGCCTCGTTGACAGCACTCTGGCTGAAGTCAAACCCAGACAGGTCCCGATACGTCGGGAACTTTGCCACCTTCACTTGGTAACTGACCGAGCGCACTTCACGCTCAGCAACTTCCGCTTTTAACAAGCTATCCAAGATCCCTTCAGCGCCCTGATACGCCGGTGAGCCTTGCGATGCCCAGCCCAATGCCACGGCTACCCACTTGACTGTACTGGGGCGCTTTGCGCTGCGGCCCTCGGGGGGCAACGCCGGCGCAGGTGATGCGGTGAGAGACGACGGCCTGTCCCTGCGCTTCACCCTGTTCGGCGCCCAAGCCGTTGAACGGCAACAGGACCTCACCATAACTCGGCAGCAGGAGATGCAGTGGCTGCGCTTCACACCCGAGGCACCCACGCACGCGCTGCTCCCTGGGCCGCTCGCGGTGCTGGCGGAGTATGTACAAAGTGGCGCGGCACATGTACTCGGCGGCGCAGACCATCTGCTTTTCCTGTTGGTGGTGCTGGCTGCGGGCTGGGGCTGGCGGGCTCTGCTAGCAGTTCTGACCTGCTTTACGTTGGGGCACGCCCTCACGTTGGCGGCCTGCGTCTGGGGCGGGTGGTCGGCGCCAGCGCGCATCGTCGAGCCTGCAATTGCGGCCACCATCGTTGGCATGGCAGACTTTGACGCTTGGCGCCGTTGGCGGGACAAGTCCCCTCGGCTGGAGCTTCGGCTGGCCCTCGTGTTCGCTTGCGCCCTGATTCACGGACTGGGGCTGGCCGAAGCCTTGACCGGCCTGACCAAATGGCCTGCCGGCAGCCGCCCCATGCTCTGGGCACTGGCCGGTTTCAACCTCGGAATCGAGTTGGCGCAAGTGGCCGTGGCCGTGTTGGCCGGCTTGCTCGGGTGGGCACTATCTCATCTGGCGGGGCCGGCTGGCCCAGCACGCGTGGGACAGGTCGCCACCATCGCAGGCATAGTCGCCGGCAGCTTCTGGTTTGCCGAGCGGGTGCTTCATTCAGTCTGAGGGTCCAGCGCCAGGCTGCGCACTTCTACCGGGTTGGGAAACTGACGGTTTCGCGCCGCAAGACCGATATGTCTCAGATGCTGGTTCGAATCCTCGTCACCACCAGAATTCGATAGCCTCGGAGCTTGAGCAAGTTAGTGCTACAGACCGTTCTGTTCCGCCAGCCTATAAAAACCTGATCATATTAAGCAAAATCAACAGCTTACGATTATCAGGTTTTCTGTTTTTCACACCTGTTGATCTGATTGACTTGTTTCTTCCAAAGCTTCCTCCGATCTTGAAGAAAGTCACCCTTTGACGGGGTGATCGAACTGTTGAGACGGCTTTCTGCTCAAAACCTCTTGACCTAGCGCGTTCAAAACCCAAATTTGAACCTTACCGATTAAACTGAGTTGTATGTTTTTTTGATCGACCAAGAAGTAGCTTTATCAAACTCAGTTTCTAGAAAATTGATGAAGGCCTTGACCTTTGCGCTAGGTAAGCGCCTTGACGTATGAAGCACCCACAATTCTGAAGGTTGATCGCTCGCAGCGCCCCATGAAACGAGTCGACCGGCCTTCAAGTCATCTGCGACAATAAGATTTGGAAGTTTTGCAGCACCAAGCCCCGTCAGTGCTGCATCACGAATCATGACTAAAAGCGGAAGTTGCAAGACCGTTTGCGTCGGTATCTCTTTAATCGTTGGTCCTAAAATTCTCCAACTTCCAGAACTTCGCTGCGATTCACGAACAATAACGGGCAGAAGTCGTTGCAGTTTTTGACCGGCACGGACATATCGTTTTTTTAGCTCAGGCGTTGAGACGATGTGAACTTGATCTTTTACCAAGCAGCGACCAACTAGCTCAGAGCTTGGTTCAGGATTGACCCGAATGACGAGATCATAGCCTTCACTTACCAGATCCACCTGACGATCTTCAAGGTTGATTGAAAGTCTGACCTCCGGGTAGGCCATTGTGAATTGCGCTGCAATGCGACCCATCAACAACTGACCCAATAAAGTTGGAGCACTTATTCTTAGTTGACCGTGAGGCTGAGTCTGTCCATCTCGCAACACTTCGCCCGCTTCAGCAATCTCTCTAAAAGGACCGCTGGTTCGTTCAAACAGCGAAGTGCCTTCCGCCGTCAACCTAATCGTCTTTGCGCCACGCTCAAACAGCCTGACCCCCAAGGCTGACTCCAAAGCCATCACTTTGCGAGACAGGCTTGCCTTTGGTCGGCCGCTTTTACGACTTGCTTGGGCGAACCCTTTATGCGAAGCAACCAATAGAAAGTCAGATAAATCATCAAGGTTCATAAGGTTTCATATTTGAGACAGATCGTCTTAATTTAAGGTATGTCATTTTGATTTTGTCACTCTATCATTCTTTCAGCGTTCAGGTTTTTCCTGCGCTGAATATCAAAAGGAAAACGACATGACCATACTCATCACAGGCGCGACTGGAACCATTGGCATGGCACTGGTACAGCAACTTGCGAGTCACCATGTGGCTGTTAACGCCTTAACGCGTAACCCCAACAAGGCTAAATTTCCAAACGGAGTTACTGCCGTGGCAGGTGACATGCTGGATGTGGATTCCATGCGCAAAGCCCTTCAAAGGGTTAACGTTGTTCTTACTCAACGCTGTATCAACCCAAGAATTGACCGAAGCGGTACTCACTCTCAATCTAGCGCGCGAAGCCGGCATCGAGCGCCTTGTCTATTTTTCAGTTTTCAATGCTGAGCCGTTCACCAACGTACCTCACTTCACATCCAAGTTCGCCGTCGAAAGAATGATTGCGCAAGTGGGAATACCTACCACCATCTTGCGGCCAAACTGCTTTATGCAAAACGATGCCCTCTATTTCAAGGATGCGTTGATGGGTCCCGGCCTTTATCCATTTCCGATTGGCGAGAAAGGTGTGTCCATGGTCGATGTGCGCGACATCGGCGAAATTGCAGCCCAGGCTGTGTTGAAACGTGATCGTTCATCTCAAGCATTGCCTAATGATATCATCAACCTAATTGGTCCAGATGCACTAACCGGCCCCAGTATTGCAAAAATTTGGTCAGCGACGCTGAATAAACAAGTTACCTACACGGGGAGTGATGCGACGCCATTCGAGGCGAGGTTGGCCCAACACGCCCCAAGTTGGATGGCGATGGACATGCGACTGATGCTTGATCGCTTTTGCACGGATGGCATGGTTGCAACTTCTGCAGATGTGGACAAGATGACTGAACTTTTGGGTCGGAGGCCGCGTTCATAAGCGGACTTTGCCTCCGAGATGAAAGCGCAATGGCAGGCCTAACGGACCAGTAAGAAACCCATTTATTTAAAGGAAACTATCTTGTCGACCGAAAAATCTTTCTATGTATTAGGCCTCCCTGCCAAAATTGGGGGGTGGCTGTTTGTACTTTGGGGCGTGTTACATGTCTGGGTCGGGGCTGAGGGCGTACGTCAGTACCTCACTACAGGAACCGCAGGTCTTTGGGGTATGGTGATTGGTGGCCATGCTGTCCCACGTACAGACTTTGTCAATGCCACCGACCCGGTGACCCTGTTTGCACACAGCCAGTTGATCCTAAACTTTTGCATGGATGTAGGGGGTTATGGAGTACTTGGCTTTTTTGTTGCTTGGCTAATCCTGAAACGAGCATCATGGACTGGTTACCTGATCGGTCTAATTGCGATAGGTGTTGCAGACCTTAGCTTTTTATTTGCCTTGGTGATATCTGGCGTCAGCCCACTCAACGCAGGCACCGTGGGCGGCCCGGTACTTTGGTTCCTGGCTGTTCTGATCACACCGTTCGGTCTGCCAGAATGGCGTCGGGATTCAAATTGATGACAACGAGTTCCCATCATCTCCAACCTCAAATCGAAGGAACCCTGCCATGACAACATCCACTCTGCCGCGTTCCATGTTCGCCTTGCTACTTACCGTCTCCACGGCCGTCATAGCCCAAATCGCACCAGCGCGCACATGGCCAGAGCTAAAACAAGCGGTTCAAGAACGGGTCGATTCGCAACGCTATCCAATGACCGGCTTTGACAGCAAAGAAGTTTCCGAAATTTTGAGCCGGATTCAGTCACTTGACCGCGATGAGTGGGCACGTTCTTGGATCCAGAGCGGTGATCATCATATGAAGCAGGCACAGGCACTCTCGACCTTATCACCCGCATTGGCTCGTGAGGCGTATATGTCCGCCTGGCGCTACTATGGATTTGGGGCATGGCCCACCCAGAATACGTCAGAAAAAAAACGTGCGCATACGTTGGCGACAACAGCATTCCAAGCCTATGCAAAACTTGCAAGTCCAGTCATAGAGGTGGTGCGCATTCCTTTCGAGGGCAAGGAAATCATTGGCTACTTACAACGGCCAGCGGGTATTTCCAAGCCTCCCTTGGTCATCACAATTGGTGGCCTAGACAGCTATAAGGAATTTGTAGTCGACCAGTACGGTGCCTCATACCTTAAATCCCAGATGGCGTACCTTGCTTTGGACATGCCAGGCACAGGCGAATCTCCCTTCAAAATTGAGCCTGGTGTTGAGCGTATTTTTTCAAAAGTTATTGACGCTATGCAGAGCCGCAAAGACATCGATCCAGACCGAATTGGATTCCAAGGAGGATCTTGGGGCGGCCATTGGTCAGCGCGAATTGCATACGCGGAGCCAGTAAGACTGAAAGCAGTAGTCAACTGGGGTGGTCCGGTTCACGCCTATTTTCAACGCGAATGGCAACTCAAAGCGCTGGGAACCAGAGAGTACTTGTTTGACCTGTTTCCTGCTCGCGCGGCAGTCTACGGTGTAGACACACTTGAAGATTTCTTGGAATACGGACCAAAGATGTCGTTGAAAGACACGGGAATTCTCAGCAAACCGTCTGCACCAATGTTATTGATCAATGGTGAGAAAGACACACAGGTGCCAATTGAGGACCTTTATATCCTGCTGAAGCAAGGCGCTCCAAAAGAGGCTTGGGTCAATCCGGAAGGCGGTCATATCGGTCGCGGTAAGGACTGGTCCGACGGGCGCATCCTCAATGAAGTGGTGATGCCTTGGTTGGCACGCAAGCTTAAACCCTGAGGGCGAGACGAGTCGGAAACACTTTGGGTTTGAAACCTAACTTGACTTTCACAACACGAGCAATCGCTTACAGGATCAGTAAGACCACCTAAAAAAATACAATATGACACAATCAAATTCCAACAATTCACAAACCCATACGGTTAAAGCGTACTGGTGTCAGGGATCGCCTTAATGGAGCCACCCAGGATCGCCTCTAATGGATCCACTTTAGCCCTTTAATTCTGTCTGTTTCGGCATCTGTATTTTGCCGTATTTTGATCCTGTGTAAATGACTAATTTTTACTTTT
>Ga0208618_1000787_pt1 | contig 13744 bp, 16 predicted proteins | sample CryBogCBE18Jul08_FD_184585 | JGI IMG/M metagenome (GOLD analysis project Ga0208618, IMG submission 184585) | Freshwater microbial communities from Crystal Bog, Wisconsin, USA - CBE18Jul08 (SPAdes) | ecosystem: Environmental > Aquatic > Freshwater > Lake | place: Crystal Bog, Wisconsin, USA...
CACCGGTACTAGCTGTGCCGCCTGTGCGAATAAACACATCATCTTCGCCGAACAGTATGGCTGGATCATTTAGAGCATAGTTTGGACCAACACCCATGTCTGAACCAAATGAGCCCACTGTGTTGGCATAAACAGATCCGCTGCCTAAACTGACCTGTGTGCCGTTGGCATAGTTAACAGCGAATGTATTACCAGGTAGTGTTAGATTACCGGTGTGATCAAATGTCCAAGTCAACGAAGCATTTGCGTTATCTTCATACAAGGCTATCTGTGCAAAATGATCTCCTGCGCTAGGAGTACCAGGACGATTTAACAATATTTGTGTAGCGACATTACCACTGTTGTAAAGCATGGTGTTTCTTAAACTAACACCACTGACCGCTACCAATCCTGCGTAACCAGAGTTATAGCCTGAATCAATAGTTAAAAAACCATATGGACCGTCTATATTACCATTAGTGTTGAATACCCAAGTGCCAGTATCAGTAGTTACATTTACATTGCCAACACCATTAGCAACGAGTTGAACATCGCCGGGTGCTGTGTAGGTAACAGCTGAAATCACATTGGCACCAGTGATATTGCCTGTGTTACCTGTGGTTGTAAGACCAGCAGTGGTCACAGTGCCAGTGGCTGAGACATTGCCGGTGGAATCCACATGCAGCGCTAGTGTGTTGCCACCATAGAAGTTGAAGCCAACACCAGATTCTACTTGGTCTACACCAAACCAAAGATTACTGGACTCTGCGCCAATGGCATAGTTGAATTGTGATGGATTGTAAAAATTATACAGTGTGATTTTGTCACTGGCACCACCAGCCGCAGGACCAGCCACAGTGTTGCCAAGATTCAGCAGTGGTGTAGCAACAGTGCCCACTGCTGACACAGTGCCTGCTACTATGACATTGTTGGCAAAGTAGGCATTTTGATTGTAGCCTACCAGCTCAAATATACTGGCGCCGCCGGTTTGTCCAATGGCAAAACTGTCTGGTCCTGCAGTGCCAGTGCCAATCACAATTTCCACTGCGGTCTGTGAATTGGCAATGTTGGTGGTAAAAGCATTGAGTCCGTAGCCCAGGCGCCAATTGGTATCACTGCCTGCAAACCCGTACCAGTTGTTGGCTGACACAAACACATTGCCAGGCACAGTGGTATTGCCAGCAGTATCAAAGGTCCAGTTATTGTAGGTGTAGGTACCAGTGGGATATGGGCCGCCACTGTAGCCAGCTGCCCATTGAGCCAATGGAAGATACTCACTTCCTGTGTTGATATAAATTGGATTGGTGTTTATGTCTGTGGTAACAGCTTGCCATCGATTAGCACCTGAATTGTAAACAATGTATTGTTGACTGGTGTGATCTCCAGACTTGTACCAAGTTGGTAAGCCAGACTGTTGATATCCTACTACCTGTGTGTAAGTTCCGTTGCAGGGTGTATGATCTGCACCTGACAGAGTTATGGACACCGGCGGTGTTGTCTGTATAGACAATGATTGGCCGCCGGTGGTAATGGTGTTGTTGGGAAACACAGTTGACCCATCTTGGCTAAACACCCAAGTATTGGGAGAACTGTTGTTGCCAGTGGACATCAAGATATTGCCATTGTTGTCAGCATTGAAGTCTATGCCTGCCACATTGCCAGGACCAAATAGATTGGTGGACCAGCCCAAGGACACAACTGCATTGGCACCTGCTCCGTATACCAGCAATATTGATTCTTCTTGCACAACGGCAGTACCATTGGCAATGCCCAACTCAGTGATAATGAGATTGCTAGTGGTTTGGAATGTGTTGGCAACAACACAGCCCGAAGTGTTGATATTGTTGCTGGAATTGATAGCACTGCTCACAGTGACCTGGCCAGTGGTGCCACCGCCAAGTATTACCTCAGCACCTGCCACACCAAAAATATTTGCTCCACCAGTGCCGCCAATTGAAATTCCAGTGTTGGCCACAGTGATTCCACCGGCTGCAGTGACGCCTATGGTGGTTCCGCTGACATTGGAATGAAAGTATGCATCACCGGCTGTGCCATTGGTATAATCACCAGCATCCAGTTCTGATGCAATTACAGCACCGGGAGCAGTAAACGTAAAATCAGAGTTAAAAGTCCAAATTGGATTGTCGTCTACCTGAATGTAAACATTGCCGCTGGGAGCATCAATGGCCACAGTGGTTGTGCCGTATTGAATATTTGTGGGAGTGCCACCGCCTGAACCACCATAGGGTTGACCGTTGGCATAGTTGATGCTGGACGAATTGCCAGGCAGGGTGATATTGCCAGAGGTGTCAAACAACCAAGACTGAGCATTGGCATGAACTTGCACATTGCTGTTGCCTTGGTTCACAATCACATTGCTGTTGCCGGCTGCAATGTAGTTCAACACTGCTGCACCACCAGTGCCAGACGCTACCCATTTGGTACCATCGTAGACATAAACTACGCCGTTATCGGCTGTGAAGGTATCGCCGGCATTGGCTGGGTAGGGAAAAACAATGTTTGACATGACTGGATCCTGTTATCCTATATTTAGCGGTTTGGGTTATACACCATATCTGCCTCGCAGAGCATTGAAATTTTGTGAGACCTGTGTGGCAGTCATGGCAGAACTATACACCTTCCACGGGCCAATTTGACCATTGAAATAATTGGCCAATCCCCCAAGATACAAGTGAGCAGAGTCGGACCTGGCCAAGGTAACAAAAGTTCCTGGAGTCGGGTTCACTTTAGGCGAAACTGGTGTGACTCCTATGAGAGTGCCGTTCACATACATGGTGCCTTGGTTGGTGCCGTTGTAGGTAAACACAATGTTATACCAAGTGCTGGTTGATACTGGTGTGTAAGTGACCGACGGTGAACTACCTGATCCATTGTAGTAGCCAGCCACGATATTGTTGAGAAAGCCCATTTGCGAGTCATTGTAGCCAGTGGGCAGTGCATTGCCTTGCCATTCTGCCAGCACAGTGCTATTGGTCACATTGGATGGATTTACCCACACATCAAATGTGTATCCTGAACCAGTGTTCAACAAGGTACCGTAGCCAGTGGTATCAAATCCATACTGTGTGCTGCCGTTGTAGCTCAACACCGGACTGCGATTTACTGTAGTTGCAGAAGGAGAATTGTATAAGGTAAGGCTGCGTCCATTGCCGCTGGTGTCACTGACTGCACTGCCAGATGAATAGCCTGCAGTGTCATAGTTGGCCAACAAGTTGGAAGTCACAATGCCCAGACCATAACGCGGTGCCAAAGAATTGTGATTTTGTAGAATTTCACTGGAGTTCAGCGCACGGCCATACACAGCCACCACAGGAAGGTCACCATTCCAGTAGTTGTCACTGTGTGCCACAGATTCGCCACCGTTTGTAGCCCATTGGTCCAAGGTTCCACTACTGCTACTCACCAATTGACCATTGAAATAATAACTGATCAAACCGGTGGCATCTTGAGTAATGGCTGCACTGAACCACTGACCCACTACCAGTGGTATATTGGTAGACACTCCATTGGAAGTGACTGCGCTAAAATGTAGTTGATAAGCAGTTCCGTTATTATATACATAGGTATTGAAATTTCTTGCGCCGCTGAAAGAACCAAACAAACATTCGTATGCACCGGTAAATCCAGCGGCCAGTCTGGCAACTACAAACACAGTCTTGCCGGTATAGGTCACATTGTATTTGGCCGCATTGGTCAGAGCATACTGACTTGATGTGCCACCAAACACAAAGTCACCGTTCCAGGCAGTGCTGTATGTAGGAGTTCCATTCAATGTGGCATTGTTGCCGTTGCCGGACAGGTCAGTCCAGGTGGTGCCAGATCCAGAGTAACTGGCACTTTGGCCCGAATCTAAGTATAACAATGCACCAGCACTGTTGAATGATGTGTCATAGACATTAAAGCCTCGAATGGTAATGCCTTGTATAATTGTGGTCATACGCCAAATCTTCCTTTGAGTCCGTAGTAGTTTTGTTGTAGTTGTTCTAGACTAAGTTTGAAATTGTATAACTCTAAATTGGCCACATAGCCCCAGGGTTGATCGGCACTACCCTGTATATTGCCCCAAGCATAGTGGTACTGTCCTGATACTGATTTGGCCACTGCGGAGCCAACCTGTTGTCCATTGATGTAGAATGTTTGACCTGACGCATCGCCCACTGTGGCAAACTGTGCCCAGACATCACCATAGGCCGCCATGTTGTAGCCCGAACTGTTGAATCCAGTGAGTGTGGCATTATCCCACATACCCAAGATATTGGTTCCAGTGTTGACAATGATAGCATGACCACCGTTGGGACGGCTGCCATTGGCTTGATAACCTCTCAGCAGAGTTCTAAATCCAGTAGTGGTAGATCTTACCCGCACCCAACTGATGTAGGTAAAGGCAGTGGGTATCTGTATATCAACTGAATTGGAAGTGATCACTTGACCAGTGCTACTACAATTAAAGCATTTGATGCCACTCAGTGTGGTATATAGATTGCTGTTGCTCAAGGTATGTGTGTAACCGTTGCCTGAAAGATCGTTCACAGTTGTTCCTGTGCCAGAATAACTAGACGAATTGTTGGCATCCAGATATACCACTAGACCATTGGGGATTACTCCGCCATCTAGAATTTTAGTCCCGTTGATTGTTACGCCTTGTATGATCATATTATCCTAAGAAAGCCACTGACCAGTTGTCGTTGCTATCAAAAATAAGTGAACCAACAGTTATTTTAAGTGTAAGCGTGTCTCCTGCTGCCAGTTTTGATGTGGTGCTGACTCCAAAATGATTAATAGTAGGGTTGTTAGCTGATTCCCACATAACTTGATTTACATTACCTGAACCATAATTTTTGATAACGATTGCCTGTGCGCTTAGTGAAGTATTGTTTGCCACACGACAAACAAGATTTAATTGATATAATCCAGCAACAGGTGCAGTAAACACCCCTGTAGATGAATTTAAGTATCCACCTTGATTATAATCAACAACCCAGTTATTTGCATTTAATATGCCATTGGTATTGGTTGTAGTGCTCCAAATTGTTGAACTATTGCCATACACACGGAAGGCCGGACGGTTGGGAGTGATCACATTTCCTGTGACATTGACATTGCCAGCATTGATATTGCCCACTGCACTGATCATTGATTGAGAATTGCTGAGAATAATATCGCCTGTGGCTGGAATGTTCAAATTGCCTGTGTTGTCAAAGGTCCAGGTATAACTACCAGCCACAATGCCCACATTGGCCTGTGAACCAACCACATTGCCAGCAATGCTGACAGTGACATTGGTCAGTGACGCACCGTTGCCAATGAAATTGCCTGCTGATATATTGCCAGTGGTAGAAATATTGTTGGCACCAATGTTGGCCAAATTGGCATTGCCATAGCTGGCAGGAACACCATTGGCATAGGCTATGTTACCAAAAATGTAACCACCAGTGATATTGCCTGCGGCACTGATGGTAGACTGTGTGTTGCCCAACAAGATATCACCACCAGCTGGAATGGTCAAATTGCCTGTGTTGTCAAAGGTCCAATTGTAGATGCCTGCTACCAGGGTCACATTAGAACTAGTGCCTATCACATTGCCAGTGACATTGATATTTCCAATCACATTGCCAGCAGTGATGTTGCCCGAAGTGCTGATACTGTTGCTGCCATATGAGGCCAAGAATGTGGCCACATTGGCATTGCCATAAGTGGCTGGTAGACCTGTGAGCTGGCTACCGTTACCAAGAATATAATTGCCTGAAATATTGCCAGTAGCAGTGATTAATCCACTGCTGATCAAGTTACCACCACGGATATTGCCTTGTGCCAACACAATGGTATTGGAATACACACCGCCAGTGGCACTGACAATGCCAGGTGCTAGCAGATTGCCAGTGTTATCGAATACCATATTATGGTATACTGGCCCTACACTGTTGGTTTGGAATATTAAATTTTGTCCGGTTTGTGTGGCGGCTATGGTAGCACCAGTGGCGCTGGTTGTAACTGCCATGGCCATATTGGCGCCAGTGCCAAAATACACTGAGGTTGGCAAAACAAAGTCACCGTAGGCATCAAAGCCGGCCGAATTGGCACCCTTGACCAAGTTGCCCACCACATTGCCCACAAAGTAATTGCCGTAAACATTGCCTGCGGCACTGATGGTCAAAGCGCTGACAGTGTCAAATCCGTTGAGGCTGGGTGCAGGGCTGGCGCCATCACCGTTGATGTTACCAGCAATAGTCAACACACCGGTGTTGTCAAAGGTCCAGACACCTGCCAATCCAGCACCCTGGTAAGTTTGGATGTTTACATTGCCATCGGCTCCAACGGCAAAACTAACTGCAGAGGATCCGTTGGCATAAAAACTGTTTATACCAACAGAATTACCGTCGCTGCCAATAACATTGCCCACAAAGTTGGCGCCCAGAACATTGCCTATGGCACTTAGATTGGCAGTGGTAACAATGTCCACATTGGTGTCAACGCGATTGTATTGACTGAATGTAAAGTAATCAGCATAACTAGCTCCAAAGTTTACTGAAGTAAATTCGCCTGGAGCATTGATATTGCCGCCAACAAAGAAATTGTAACCGGTGATATTGCCATTGGCACCGGACAACACGATGGGAGTATCAATGGACCCACTGCTCAACAGTGCAGTCACATTGGCATTGCCATAGGTAGCTGGCAATCCTGTGAGCTGACTACCGTTACCAAAAATATAATTGCCAGTGATATTGCCTGTGGCTGAAATGCTGCCTGGAGTCTGGATGTTGGCATTAGCATCAATGCCAACTGTGTTGACATTGCCAGCACCGTCGTTGACTGATATCACTATTCCATTTTCGCCAGCAATTACCAAACCCATGGTCTGAGAAATATACGCATTGCTGGTGCCGGCATTGAACACCACAGAATCTCCAGGATTCATCAAGATATTGCCAGGCAAGGTTAATGTGCCGTTGTAACCAAAATTCCAAGTTGATATAGCCTCGTCGCCGCCATCACCTGTATTGATGTTTACAGGATACCAACTGTTGATGTCAAAATGTCCGCTATTGCCTAAGCCTGAAACTTGATAATTAACTGCTCCTGGTAAAGATAAATTACCTGAACTATCAAATGTCCAAGTATTGGTGTTACCAGTCTTGTTACTTTGTATACGCACATTGGTTGCGGCCATGAAGTCTGATGTAGTATCAGTTACGGCGATTCTATCTTGACCAACTCGTTTGACATAAAAATTATTGTTGGCGCTGACAACCATATTGGTGCCACCGTCTACTTTGATCTGACCGTTGTTGGTAGAGCCACCATCATTGCTGAATACAATCTGAGCAAAATCATCTGTGTTCTTTAGTGTAATTGCATTGGCAGTGACATTGCCTGTTACACTGATATTGTTTCCGGTCACAGTGCCATTGGTCGCAGTGACCACATTGGCTCCGTTCACAGTCAGTGTATTGCCAGTGACACCCACTGGCACATTGTTGAGATATAGAGTGTTGGCACCAATGTAAACACTGGCCCATTGATTGGTGGCATTACCCAAACTGTAGGTATTGTCGGTTGCTGGAATAATATTGCTGGCTACACTGGTCCAAGGCACACCAGTGGGACTGGCTGGTACCCATTGACTGCCTGAGCCATCAGTATACCAAACATACAAGGCACCAGAAACTTCGTCCCACCACAGAGTAGAACTGGTTGGACTGGGCGGTGCAGTGTTGCTTTGAATCAGGGCACCAACATTGCTGAGTTGACTGCCGTCACCAAAAAACTGTCCAGCGGTGATGTTGCCAGTGGTTGAAATTGAGTTACTGCCCAAATTGGACAACAAAGTGACCACATTGGCATTGCCGTAACTGGAAGGCAATCCAGTTAGCTGACTGCCGTTGCCATAAAAATATCCACCAGAGATGTTGCCTGTGGCTGAAATGTTGCCGGCCACGGTCAAGTTGCCACCCAGATCAAAATACTGAGTATACACTGTGTTCCAGCGCAGATTGGCTGATCCCAAATTGCGCACACGATCTTGATCGGGTTGAATATGGCTGTGTGCAATCACGTTGCCAATACCATTGGGCACCAGATTGATGTTGCCATTGGGATTGGTTACAACAATGCTATTGTTGGCAATTTGGATGTTGCTGTTGACTGGACCAGCAGCAAAAATTTGGTCAAAGTTTACATTTACTGCCGTAAAAGCATCAGTTAATGATTCGCCTGGAGGAGTGGTGCTGATGATCTGTTGGCCGCCCTGACTAAACACCGCGGTCATGTTGCCTGTAGCATTGGAAAGAGCATAGTTGGCTCCACCAGGCAGGCCCGAAACTGTGATCACACTGGTAGGATAGCCCGGGATCACTGTGCCCACATAGTAAGTAGAGTTTGCAGTTATACCACCAAACGTGTTGCCCGAAAACACAATGGGCAAGCCAGGAAACATATTGGTCACAGAACTGACAGTTATGGTATTTCCAGCTGAAGTAGTGGATACGGCGTAGATGGTATATTGTGTCGTCATTGGAGTAAGTCAACCTTTAATGTTATTTATGGTTAAACTGGGTTCTAAAACTGTTGCAGCGATATCACGTGTGTGTTAAACTAGCGTCATACTGTTAGTAAACAGTTGTTTTTAAACTTTTAAAGGAAACCAAACATGATTACTCGTTTTAGCCCCAAAACCAAAACTTACAAATTGTTCTCAGCGCTCCACAGTGGTGAGACAGTCAGCGCCAGCCAAGCACAACATCGTTTTGGCATCAAGAACATTTCTGCTGAAGTGTCACGTATCCGTCAAGCAGGATTTGCTGTGTATGCAGATTCACGCAAGGCCGGCAATGGTGTCAAAGTTACCGAATACAAGATTGGTAAACCCAGCCGCAAGATTGTGGCAGCTGGCTACAAGGCCATGGCCATGGGCTTGGTATAATTTCTAGCATAGACTAAGAAGTTGCAAAAACCCTACACTTTGTAGGGTTTTTTCTTGACCAAAAATTCTACTCAATGTATAATACAGTTTTGCAGGAGTTATATGAACAAAGAACTACTTTGTATAGACTGTAAACACAATCGGGCCAGCTGGTTGGATCGATTTGTCAAGAATCAACTGGCTTTTGAATGTGAGTTAGACTGGGTAGAACCCCGATTCAATCCAGTGATTGGTGTGGAGAAAAAAGGTTACTATCATTCATGTTCGGCCACCAGAATTGATGACAAAATATGCGGACCCGATGCCAAGGCCTGGACACCACGTGAAAAAAACGATCTTTTTAAGTTGATCAAACATGCTAAGTAACTTCATTCTAAATTGTCTAGAACGCTGGGATCGTAAACGTGTGATCATGGACCGTGTGAACAACGAGCCTTATTTGGAACGATACTATGTGTTTCTCAAGGATCGCACAAGATTTCCGTTTAATGTGTTTTTGCATCGTTTTCTCAAATCAGATCCCGATGATGTGCATGATCATCCGTGGCCCTATGCTACACTGATTCTCCGAGGCGGATACTGGGAATGGCGTCCGCAGTTTGACAGTCAAGGCCAAAAGACAGGAGAGATTGCCAAATGGTGCGGTGCTGGTAGTTTTAGAATGGCAGGCAGCACTACCTATCATAGAATCGAATTGGATCCTGATGTTGATACTTGGACCTTGTTCATGCCCGGGCCCAAACAACGAGACTGGGGATTTTTGACCAAACATGGCTGGATAGAAAGCGAACAGTATCTAGCAGAAAGGGCCCAACGATGATCTATCTAAATGTGCTGGCCTTGTTGCTGAGTTGGTACTGGTTGGTCAGCTGGGACTACACTGACAGACCCTGGACTCGTATATTTGACGGCTTGTTGTTCTCTTGGAATCTGGCCGAAGTGTTGTTATATGTAAATAATCTATTGGGAGCGTGATATGGAATTCAACATTGGTGATATTGTGATTGGCATGGGTTTGGGTGTTGTATTGACCATTGTGGCGTTTAATTGGGCCATGAATCGAATTATTCAACGAGCTGAGTCTGAACTGGAAGAATCCACAGACAATGCCATTGGCATGCGAATAGAGGTTGACCAAAATATCATTTACTGTTACAATAGTGAAACCAATCAATTTCTCTGTCAAGGTCGCACATTGACAGAAATTGCTGATGCATTTGTAAAGAGATTTCCCAATGCCAAAGGCTATGTTGATGGTGGCGATCCTAAGGTCATTGAACAATGGAAAAAAGAACTAAATGAAGCTGGCAATCACATCCGATCTACATCTTGAATTTGGCGATATTGAATTAAAAAACGACCAGTCAGCTGATGTGCTGATACTTGGCGGTGACATCTGTGTGGCTCAAGATCTCACTGCCGCAGTGGTGAATTTTTTCCAGCGTGTGAGCCAAGAATTTCCAGAAACTATCTACATCTTGGGCAATCACGAACACTACCATGGTGACTATGCTCAAAGTGCCGAGCGTATTGTAGACATGTTGAATTCTGTGAATATCCGCAACATACATGTGTTGGATCGCGGCACACTAAAATTAGGTGACGTTACATTCATCGGCGGCACATTGTGGACAGATTTCAATCGTAGAGACCCTGTTACCATTCAAGCTGCGGGATCAATGATGAACGACTATCGTGGCGTCAAAAATACCAACGATAAGAATTCTTGGAAATTTTTGCCTATACATGCTCTTAAAGAGCATGACGACATGGTCAACTATATAAAACTGGTGTTGAACAATCGCCGTGCTGAAAACAATCATGATCACAATGTGGTGGTGGTGGGACATCATGCACCCAGTTTTCAAAGCATAGCCGAGCAGTATCGACGTGATACTATCATGAATGGTTGCTTTGCATCTGATCTCAGTGAGCTGATATTGGACTCGCCAGAAATTGTGCTTTGGACCCACGGTCACATGCATGATGATTTTGACTACCAGATTGGCACTACCCGAGTGGTATGCAATCCCAGGGGCTATCAAGGCTACGAAGCCCGAGCCAATAATTTTGCAATTAAGTATATTGATGTTTGAGCAAACAATGGAGATCAGTTATGCAGTTTAGTTTTAGAAATGCTCCTAGTTGGTTTAGTGGGTATGTTTGTGAGGAATTTTTAGATGAATTTCACAATGAAGCTAAAAAAATTAATGCACTTGAAGATACATTAAACGACCCAAACTGCAGAGATAAACTGTTGGATTTTGGAGTAAAATTTTTTAACTCCAAAGGTATCTATGTTGAAAAACAAGATCGGCAAATCTGGTTTGATATCGACGAAACTGATCCCAAATGGCTTTGGCCTATATTAAAATGGAGTGAGCAATGAAAGTTTATAAATCAAACTACCGAAACCACTGGGTCAGTCCCTACACCATCCTAAAAGCAGTTTGTTTTTGGGAACGTGATGACAGCGTGTTCTACGATATCGAGGATACTGGCCAAGGTCGTTATGTAAAGTGGGTCAATTTTCTGGATCCTTTTTGTCGTGCATGGCAGACATTCTTAGACTTTGTGCATCCTAGGATCAACTATGTAAAGATTGACAGATACGATACCTGGTCAATGGATCATACCTTGGCCGATATCGTCCTGCCCATGTTGCGACAATTAAAAGAAACCAAACACGGTGCTCCCTATGTGGATGATCAAGATGTGCCTGAAGAATTGCGTAGCACATCAGCACCTCCTAGAGAGAACGAATGGGACACGGATGACAATCATTTCCTGCGTTGGGACTGGGTCCTGGCAGAAATGATCTTTGCGTTTGAACACAAAGTAGATGACTCTTGGGAAGAAGAATTCCGTTCAGGCGTGATTGATTTTAAGAGTGTGGCCTGCGAGTGGGATGAAAACGGTCAGCCCAAAATGTATCAAATGGTAGACGGACCCGATCACACCTACCAATGCGACTACGAAGGCATGAAACAGGTTGAATCTCGTATTCAAAACGGATTCGTGTTGTTTGGCAAGTATTACCAAAATCTCTGGGACTGATGGAAGACAACAACTCCGCCAAAGGTCGCGACAGTTTTGACATTGCCACAGGCAACACCCTGGTGAGCTTTTTCAATCGCAATGTCATGCCCTATGCCACCGAAGCTGGTGGTGCCAAATTTGATCTGGTACCAGTGGCCAAACAAAAAGACGTCATGATCAATCATGCTCGCATCTATGCACAACAAGAGTATGATAGAATCATGGAATTGGTCTCAGTGTTGCAACGACAAGCCGAAGATATCAAACGCAGGCTAGATGTCACGGACATGGTCTATGCCGCAGAATATCAGTTTCAAGTGGTCTTAGGACACTGCTACTGGCTGGCCTTTGACACCAGAAAACAAAAAATGATACTGACCTCGCACGGACCCAATGATTGGAACACCGGCAAACCCATCAATTACGATTATATCACACAAGTTCGCTACATGGGCGACCATACCTGGATGGAAATCAATGATCAATAATATTTCAGGTATCTCAGCATTTGCTCAGCAGGTTGCTCAATTGACTCGACCAGCTACCCCTCACCGGCAAAGAATCTCTCAAGCAGACTATGTGATTTGGCGCCAACAATTTACCTGGGATGCCCTGCAAGGTCAACGCTATGCCCAAAGTTTTTGCAATCATTTCAACATAACCGACTATGTGTTATACTACACTAGAGACCCTGTGAGAGCAGATAAGTATATACAGGAACACTATCTTGACTAAACGATTATATTTTGCCTACGGCGCCAACATGAGCAAGTCGGCCATGCGCTACAGATGCCCTACATCTCAGCCTGTGGGTGCCATGATTTTGCAAGGATGGCAACTGGAATTTTACACACATGCTACCATAGTGCCCAAACCCGGTGCCCAATGCGCCGGCGTGTTATGGGCACTAACACCTGAATGCGAACAAGAACTGGATCATTTTGAAGGGTTCCCACACTATTATACCAAACGTGACTATAAACAAGGCAATCAACAATTTTTCTTCTACGAAATGACTGCACCACTGACTGGTTATCCCAACGAAAAATATGTGAATGATATTGCTAGATCTTATCAACAGTGGCGCTTGCCAGAGCAGTTGTTGGAGGCAGCCATTGACCGAGTGTATGATCGATATGATCAGGAATTCCCTCAAAAGTAAACATGCTGTTAGATCCACCGCTAAGTTATCTCAGAGAAGCAGTTAGCTTCAAACATGCCCAGGAAATTTCCAAACCTTTTGGGGAAATTGAGTATATTTTGGCTTGGTGCAAGGCCGGAATGGATGATGAATGGCGCTGGCAACTGCTAGAAACCAGTTCGGATCGCACTCCGGGCAGATATATCTTTTATTTTGATTCTGAGCGTGATTATTTGGCATTTGTGATGCGTTGGAGTTGACACAATATCTATTTTGTGTTACAATTACACACATAGCAACTTTTTAGGAAATACAATGAGCTGTTTGAATTTGACTCGTCGTCCTACTGTGATATTTGATGCTGCCAATGTGGAGCACAGAAAGTCAGTGGAGCAGTTTCTTCGCACTGGCACATGGGGCCGAATCGATGTAAATTTTTTGTTGGAAACTCCTTACTATGATTTGCCAGCAATGATTTCAGCCAAACTATCTGAATACTATCTCAATCGCGAGTTCAACAATGTCAAAGATTCAAAATTTAACACCCGGGTCAAGGTGGCATAGTCACACCATGCAGATGTTCGAAGTGATTCGACTCACACTGGATGGAAAAAATCTAGTGGTGCACTATCGTCGCCAAC
>Ga0208618_1000789_pt1 | contig 13717 bp, 9 predicted proteins | sample CryBogCBE18Jul08_FD_184585 | JGI IMG/M metagenome (GOLD analysis project Ga0208618, IMG submission 184585) | Freshwater microbial communities from Crystal Bog, Wisconsin, USA - CBE18Jul08 (SPAdes) | ecosystem: Environmental > Aquatic > Freshwater > Lake | place: Crystal Bog, Wisconsin, USA...
TGCTGGAGCAGGCTTAGGTGCTGGTACTGGAGCAGGCTTAGGTGCGGGTGCTGGAGCAGGCTTAGGTGTAGGTGCTGGAGCAGGTGGTTTATAGGACGGATCTAGTTGAGGATATTTAGCATATACAAGTCTATCTTTCATATAAGGTCGTAATTCAATTTGTTCTGCTAAGTCTCCAGTAAACATATCATTGTCACTATCAATACCCGTAAGTTTAATAAAATTACTTTTTAATGTATCCATGATTCGTTTATCCTTTTCATCGTGATACATAGTATACTCACGAGCATAAACATAGGCATTCTTTTTCCAATAACCCCCCTCCTTTCCATTATCGCGTTTCCAAATAAGAATACCAGGAATACTCATAAGATGCTTGAATGCTCTTATATTCCCCTTTTCGGCAGCCCACATTAACGGCGTTTTTCCTTCTTTGTCTGCCTTATTTACCAATGCTTTTGCCCCAATAATTAAGTCAATCAGATTAATATGGTCGTGAATTGTTGCTACAATTAATGGTGTAATACCGTATTGATTGGCATAATTAGGATCGGCGCCCGCTTCAAGCAATCGTTTCACAACATTATGATTTTTAATCCCCGCCGATTCCGTTAAATAGTCAATAGATGCGGCATATAATAGCGCATTGTTTGTATTTCCAGGTTCGATTGGTTCATTTATATTTATACCACTCGCAATAAATCTATTGACTTCATTCAAATCGCCCCAATAGATGGCATTTTTAATGGATGAACTTGCGGCACCCATCCCTATAGTAGTCTTATAAAAATTGAATCCGGTACTTAATAGAATAACTTGTCAACCTACAATGAAATTAGTCATTGTGGAATCACCGGCAAAATGTAGTAAAATTCAGGGATTCTTAGGTCCTGGCTATATGGTCCAGGCGACCATGGGGCATATTCGCGCTTTAGAAGAATCTCTTGATTCGGTCGGAATTGATAGGAATTGGGAGCCAAAATATGCGGACTTAGCGGTTAAGAAAGATGCTATTACAAAACTGAAAAATGCGGCAAAGGGAGCAGAGGTAATTCTAGCAACAGATGATGACCGTGAAGGAGAAGGAATTGCCTGGCACGTTGCTACTCTTCTTAAACTCAATCCAGCAACGACCCCGCGTATTGTTTTCCATGAGATTACAAAACCGGCGATTCTTGCGGCGGCAGCAAATCCGCGGCGACTTGATATGAATAAAGTAGCAGCGCAGCAAGCCCGTGCGATGTTAGACCTTCTAGTAGGATTTACTATTTCGAAGGTATTATGGAATCGGGTGGCTCCTAAACTGAGTGCTGGCAGATGCCAAACTCCAGCCCTACGTTTAGTCGTTGAACGGGATTTACAGGTTGATACACATAGACCCGAGGCGTCATGGCGTCTGTCAGGATTATGGTCGCATCCGTCAGATCCTGCCAAGACTATATCTGCCGATGCAATACAAGAGTTAAAAACCGAGCAAGAAGCATCGCAGGCGCTTCAAACTGTATATACAGATACCAAAACCAAGGTCCTCCAAGTAAAGGAAACAATTTCTATAAGCCAGCCACCGAAGCCGCTTATTACGTCAACGCTCCAGCAGGAGGCGTCTTCTTTACACGGTCTCAATCCAAAGACAACAATGATGGCAGCGCAAAAACTCTATGAAGCAGGTCATATTACATATATGCGTACGGATAATCCACTCTTATCAGAAGAAGCGGCAACAGCAATTCGTGCCTACGTACAGACAACCTATGGTGAGGCATACTTGGGACCGGTGGAACAAAACACAATTCAGCCAGTAGCCCAAGCCACAGCCACTCAAGTCGCAACAGCCCCCGCAAAGAAAACAAAGGCAAAGCCGACCCCAGAAGCACCACTTCCAGAAGCCCAGGCGGCGCACGAAGCTATTCGTCCTACTCATCCTGAAACTCCCAATCCGCCGATCGAGGATGATACACAAAAGACAGTGTACGCCCTGATTTGGCGACGGGCAACGCAGAGTCAAATGTCCCCATCGCAGACTGATGTACGCAAGGCGACTCTTGTTCTCACTGCCGACCCATCAAGACAATGGCAAACCGAGCAGACCAAACTCCGTTTTGCCGGCTATAAGATTCTAGAGCGGCAAGATCCAGAGAAACATGCGAAAGAGCAGGCGGAATGGCTGTACTGGGCGCAAAAGCTCGTCCAAGACGCCGTCCTCAACTGGACGACCCTTAAAGCCGACGAAGTCTTTACAAAACCGAAAGGACGTTATACAGAGGCGTCCCTTATTTCAGAGCTTGAAAAGCGCGGTATTGGGCGTCCCTCAACCTTTGCGTCTCTTGTTACCACAATTATGGACCGCAACTATGTAGAAAAGACAAATACTGACGGAAAAATCCAGGATAGCCATCATCTTATCCTGAGCCCCAACACTTGGCCCCCAACGCAAACATTAGAGCACCATAAGGTCGGCGCCGATAAAAATAAACTCAGCGCCACTCCACTTGGCAAATCGGTCATAGAGTTTCTTGCCAAAGAGTATAACGACCTTTTCAACTACGAATTTACGGCGGCAATGGAGCAGAAGTTGGACGCCGTGGCGAAAGCGGAGCAGCCGTGGAAGTCGGTTCTACAGCAGACGTGGGATACCTACAAAGACCGCTACCTGGCAATGACAACCGGCAGCGCCGCTGTAAACAAAGCAGCAAAAGAGCGCACCCTTGCCGATTCTATAAAGGTAATTCTAAGCCGCAAGGGTCCCCTCTTTGTCAAGGAGCCCCCTGCCGACGCCCCCGCTGGCGCTAAAGCCATCTTTGCGCCCCTGCCTCCGTCAGTCACTTTTGAAACCGCTACACTCTTAGACGCAACCGCCGCATTTGCCGCAGCACAACAAGTCACTATGGGCGAACTGATTGGTACTCTGGAAACCCAGGAAATTCGTAAAAAGAAGGGACCGTATGGATGGTACGTTGCTTGCGGCACGACAAATATGAGTCTTAAAGGCGATGAAACCTTGGAACAGATTCAAGAGAAACTGAAAGCGAAGATTTCGTTTGCGACAACAGAAACCGCATTTGCCAGACAGGTCGGTGATTATACCATCAAAAAGGGACCCTATGGACTCTATTTCTACAAACATGCCCTTCAGAAGAAGACGTTTATAAAATTTCCAGAGACTTCAAATGCCGAAACAGTTGCCGCGGCAGATCTTGCGGCGCTCTACTCGGCGGGAATTAAGAGCAAGCGCCGTGCTCCTCCGAAACCGAAGGATTAGCAGTACCAGACTTTACATTATTAAACGATTCGCGCAATTCACGAATCATCCCTTCCAATCTATACAATTGTTCGAGATACTTGGAATCTTTAGGTGTTTTTGCTTTGAGTTTTGCGGCAATTAAGGTCTTAATATCGTGTGCGCTAAATGGTGTAAATGTATTATTTACAGCATTGAGAGTAACTAAGATATCCCATACCTGTCCGTACAACTCTTTTTCAGTCATATCTACAATATAGTTAGTTTAGTGTTTCCAACACACGAAAGTATAGGGTCTGTTTATTTGTAGGAAAGAAACAGACATTCATAATTTCTCCATCATCCTCTTCGACTTCGCTATACTTATCAGTCGACTTATGTATAACTCGCTTATACACCTCAATCATATATTGATACTGCTCTACAGTTCTATAGTAAGACGTACTCCCTTCAATCTTATAAGGCTCTTTTTCTGTGCGATTTACAGACATATAGAGTGTTTTTGGTAGCCAGTCACGCCGACGGTCGCATTCCCATCGTTCCTTGCCTTCATCTTCGGGATACGGTGGCGCATGGTCCTCGACATAGAAATATCCATCAAAACATATAGATCCTTCCTTTCCATCACATACATACTCGACGGGTTCGTCTTCACGAATATATGGTACACATCGGTTTTCGCCTTTCATATTATGAAAAAAGAAAGAGAGCGTCGTCATAGTTACTATTATACAAACCCTTCAGTCTTTAGGTTTTAAGAGCGTTAGGCGATTTACTGAGTCCAGGCAAGTCTCCTGTGTTCGCGCTCAAAAACGGTTGGGGTGGTGGGTAAGGAAATCCCTCGGATGACGCCTTTTCTAGCGGTGCCCGTGGCTCTTGTATTCCCAACTTCTTATGTCCCCAGCGGTATGTCTTATCGATTTTTCCTTCGCTCATTGGCTGGCGGTATAGGCGAAAATCAAACAGCGCTCCACGAAATCGTTCATCAGGATTCTCGAACGCCTGAGATTCCGTTTCCCAGTTGCTACGACCAATATAGTTATCAGTTGTATACGATTTGAGAGCCATAAATCCGTCAATTTGTTCAAGCACCATCTTGCCGTCAATGTAGACACGCCACGTAGGGCGGAAATTGGTGGAATCCGTCGTTGTTAACACAATATGCGTCCATTTCTTTAACGGAATAGCGTTCAACGCCCGCAGCCGCATCTTACGTTGTTGGGTATCCCAGATTTCAAAAAGTAAGTTTGCCCGTGGGTCGACACCTGGCGTTAATTCGTCATCAGGGTACGTATTTTGAACGGGCTCTGGTCCAGGGCAATCGAATTCCGATACGTTCGCTTCGGTTGTTAACATAAACTCTTGGGGCGAGACTTCGGCAGGTGCCCGCGAATTACATACCTTATTATCGTCACCAGGGCGCGCATTCATCAAACCAAAAGCGTTCGGAACATTACCCTTCGCTTCGATTCCTAGCAATACGTTATCGTGACCTGGACCGTTACCAAAATCGAAAATACGCGCATTGTTGGTGAACTCATCGAAAAAGACCCATACCGAAATGGCACGGAGTTGACGGAGTTGGACTTTTGTATCAAATTCAAGTCGAGCATTTTCGCCAATTTTAATGAATTGGTCGGCAGGCGGTTTTACATCAATATCTGCTGTCGGCAAACGATTCATCGCGAGCCCTTTTGTTACGGTTTTCTTAGGGTCTTCGTCTATCTTCATTTCGCCGGCAATCTTAATTTGTGTATTGTCGGCATAGTCAAGCATATCATCAAAGAAGCGGTACCAGACCATAATGCCTTCAAAGAAAAAGAGTAAGTCAACAATATCAACGGGTGGATTATTGTCAGGGGTATTTTCACCCTGTTTGAAACGTGTATTACCGGCAAGAACGGCTAACGCCTGCCACGCGTCATTCGGCGCATCTTTAATCTTCAAAATACGACCATAGTCATCCTTGCCATCGCCGTTCACATCACGGAAGTAGTCATCGCGACTAAATCGTGTCCCTGCGCGTGCTGAATCAGTACGATAGGTGAACGAGTCGAGACCTTCCTGACCAGCAAGTGCACACGCCATAATACGAGAATCGGGTGTATCCGCTTTTTCTACAACGCGACAGAAATCGCCTTTGTAGCCAAGATTTTGTACGTCCACGTACCCTTCAAAGTAGCGTGGATTGCGTATCCAACCGTCGAGTTCTTTCATCTCACCCGGCAAAACATCGTGACGGCGCGGGAAGAACTTGCCGAAATATTCTGGTACCACGCCGTCGGTAAATCCTTCTAACATCATTGTATTACGGAGATATTCCCAGGCGATAATAATTACCAGCAGCACAATGGCTGCGTATGTCATACTTTCCCAAAACATCCTTACTTTCGTGCGGTTATTTTTCCATCGTAGAAAACGCTCATATGACAAATGAACCTACGCGGGTTCGAGCAGGATTTTACAAATGACTTAGAGTTGTTTGTAAAAAGACCCCAAGGCTGGGAACCGATAATTCCACTCAAAACGTGGTCGGCGAAGAAAACAGCGGCACCTGAACGCCATAAAGTTCTTGGATTTGAAAATGGTCTCTCACCACAGACTCAAATTCATTTGTTAGATAACCAGAATACAGCATTTGATATTATTGAATCGCTGTTACGTATATACTTGAGTCCTATCGAGTATAATACAAGCGACCCGTTTGCTACGATTGATGTAGAGGCAGAACAGGTATGGTTATTTGCGATGCGGTGGTTAGAACATTACTACGAATGTCTCATGGAGCCATTGGCAATACGAACCGAGTTTTATAAACATTCGCATACGAAGTTTTTAGAACTTATGCGAAAGATGTTAGCCTATAATCCGAAAAAGCGAATTACTTTCTATGACGCCTTGAAGTTTTGGTATCCATCAAGTACCGTTTTCGTAGTTCATCCGTCGAATGAACTGGATAGTTCGTCCACGACAGACCTAGACCCCCTTGAGGCTGAAGGGAATTCAACCGAATATCATATCCCCGTCCCCGCTGCCGCCGAGTCTTCCCTCCCCGCTGTAATGAATCCAGTCGAATGTCATACCCCCGTCCAGTCTGCATCAGAATTGGTAGAGCCTCAGTCCGCTGTCCTCCCCTTGCCCCCCGCACTCCCTTCCGTGTTGAGCGCCGCCGCGCCCCGTTCACGCCTCGCCCTAAAACGACCGGACGGTCTCGCGGGACACAATAAAACCCGCAGACATCCTCGTAATTCAGGTCGCTCCCCTGCCATCGGTAATCGCGGGACGCGAGCTCGGGGTTGAAAATACGACGCTTCAACGCATCGTAATCCTTTACCTTATTTGAGCCATCTTTATGGCTCCAATATCCGTCGCGATCCTGGCGATACCAATGGTAGTCAACGCCCTTGTCAACAACCGCCGCCACCTTACTTGTTCCAGCAGGGCACCGCGCCTGGAATGTTGACTTTGTCACTTCAGGAATATCACCCATCATAAGATTCTCGACAACAGCGCACGAGCGCCGTTCCTCTTTATTCAAGGCGTCACGATGACCTGTTTTCGCACCGGGTTGATGAAATTTATCACGACAGTTACCATATTTTTTACAAAGCTCTTCGCCTTTGGGATCGTGGACAAACATCGCGTACGAATAGCAATTATGGGACTTGCGGACATACGGTTTATTATAGTACTTAGTATCACGAATCGGCTCGGAGCCCGATAGTGGTGAGCCAGGACAGTTCTGATGCTGGGCACAAAAGAGACTTCCATCAAGTGGCAAACGCGTGCAGCCTTTACCCGTCTGTATATCGTAACACTGGCACGCAGCCCTAGGCTTTTTTGCCACCTTAGCCGCCTTTGCCGTTTTATTTCGGTTCTTAGGCAAAGCCATCTTACTTTATATCAATAAATAATTCAAGACCGATACCTACGGTCTAAGGTCGACAACCAGAAGTCTGGTAAGACGCAATGAATATCGAACAGGGCGGCGAGTTTATAACTCAACAAATCCGCAGTCGTAATCCGTTCTTTGTTGGAAAACTAGGAACGTCAGAGCTTGATGTGCTTTTATTTTATACGCGATATCGTCAAATCGAACAAAGCCCAATGTATCCAGAACATATAAAAATAAATATTGCACGCAATGGGGGTCTCTTTCCAGCAACAGATAAGGCATTGGATGCCTGGGCGGTCCATATGTTGACAGAGGTTCTGCCCGCGGGAGCCGGTTTTGCGATTTGGAATCCTATTATTGGTAATATTGAAAAGGCAATATTAAATACCTTTGCGTCAATGGCAAAGCAATTTCCTCTACGATCGTTAGAGCCGTATTATATAAATATACTAGAAGACCGTTGGACCTATAATCTAACGAAACACGCAAAAGTTGCTGTGGTATCTCCGTTTTATAAAAGTATTGAGCATCAATGGAAAAAGCGTGATGCTATATGGGAAGACAATCCTATTTGGGGACCGATTCCACCTACAATCATTCCTGTAAGAGCAGGATATAGTCCGTATTTATCTACAACAACAGGATTATGGTCGACCGAAATTATTAATGGTGGGTGGAAAGCCGCGGTTGCCGATATTGTGCGTCAGGTGAAAGAAACGGGTGCGCGATTTGCTATTGTAGGTTGCGGAGCCCTTTCGCTACCTATTTGCTATGCTCTTAAAAAGGAATATATCGCTTCGATTCATACAGGCGGAGCCACGCAGATTTTGTTTGGAATTAAGGGTCGCCGATGGTTAAATCATAGTACTATATCGGAGTTTTTCAACCCAGCGTGGGAGTTCCCTTATCCAGAGGAAATTCCTACACAATCCAATAAGGTGGAGGGCGGATGCTATTGGTCATGACAAAAATTGAGTAATTAAAACAGACAAAGTGTATGTCACCATACTATGAATCAACCAACAGTCCTTTGTTCGGCACATACTGTAGCAGGACATCCATGTTCGTTTAAAGCGAAGCCCGAATGCGAAGGGCTTTGTAAGAGCCACCATAATATGCTTCGGCGTGCTAGAGAGGAGGAGCGTCAAGCCGAGGATGCGGAAGCCCAGCAGCGCCAAGCAAATCGCAATCGTATAGTTCAACAGAATCAGCAACGTATCGACCAGGCGCCGGCAGGATCGGCAGATACCTTCTTTCGCTACGCTCGTCTTATTGCGGATTTATGGATAACTCATCGTGTTCCTACCGATCAATTAGCCCAGGCGTATTGTCTAATTCGTAAGACAAGCGTTAAACACGCAGAATGGGATACATTTATTCGAGCAGTTGTGGCTGTCATAAATCTCGCCCATTTCAATCCAGATGAACTTCGATGGGCGAATGTTCCAGACGAAGAGAAAACAAACGCATTCAATCGTCTTACGGAGGCGATGATTCGTTTGCCCCGTTACGATATTGCGAGCGCCCTTAAAGCGACAGATAGTGTATCAATTGAATTTATGCGACGGCGTAATGAGGAAAGGGAAGCCCAGCGTCAAGCACGTCTAGCACAACAGGAAGCGGAGCGCCAAGCTCGTGAAGCGGAATGGAATCGCCGTCAGCGAGAAGAGGCAGTGGTCTTTAGGCGTGACCCAGAAGGCGGAATCGACCTTGCAGCGTTAGGACGCGACGACCAAAGCATTCACCGTTCCTCGGTACAAGATGCTACACGAAAGTCTGTGGAGATTCTTGCTGTCCGCCCTGTTCCTGAAGAGATGGAATCTCTGGTAGAGATTACGCTCGCATTTAATGACCCAGAAATCCGCTTTCGAAATAGTATAAAAAACCAAGCACTTATTGAGCTTACAAACGATTATTATAACACCGAAGCGTTTAGCCAGCAGTATGGAAATATTCTTGATAGGGTTTGGGCGTATATTCGCGTCCATAATGAGCGTTCAGAGCTTGTGCGCCGACTTGTACAGGAAGTTGTTGGAGGTATTAAAATGTGTGTCAATGGAAAGATGGCACATCTAGTCAATACTTTATATGCCTATGATGAAGAAATTACGGCAGTGATGCAAAATGAAACTCCTCCCCGTGAAATATTTCAGGCAAAATTTGCCACCTTGCTGAATCTTCCCCTAAATGAGCGCTCAGAAGCAGCAACGGCTATCTTCAATGAGTATAAGATTCCTGAGGCTGAGCGTGCTGAGTGGCTCAACCCACTGCTGGCGGCAGAATAGACACACCAATTCGATGCGAAAAAAATGATGGTGCTTGATGTTGATGACATCAAATACCAACAATGGCATTACGACGTATATTGAAGGAACTTGACGATTTGAAGCGCGATCCGCCAGCGGGCTGCTCCGCAGGTCCTATCAAAGATGATATGTTTCATTGGGAAGGTATGATTATGGGACCGGCAGATAGTCCGTTTGCCGGCGGTGTTTTCAAACTTATCGTCCATTTTCCCACAGAGTACCCGTTTAAGGTACCACATGTCCAATTTAAAACGCGCATTTATCATCCGAATATCAACGCAAGCGGTGGCATTTGCCTTGATATTCTGAAACAGCAGTGGAGCCCTGCGCTCACGATTTCAAAGGTGTTGCTTTCAATTCTGAGTCTGCTTACGGACCCTAATCCAAACGACCCCCTTGTCCCAGAAATAGCGCAACTCTATAAGACAAATAAGGCGGCGTATGAGGAAAAAGCGCGCATGTATACAATGCTTTACGCCGGCGATAAACCGGCAGACGCTTCGGACGACGACACAGACAATGACGACGAACATATGCTAGGCTAGTTAGGCTATCCAGCGGTAAGGTCCCTCACCCCGCACATTCGCATCCGATTTTTTAGGCTCGACGTTGACCGCCGCACGACGTCCGTAGACGTGCCAGTGGAAGTCGCCACTATCACCATACACCGTGAACTTATTGTTCGAAACACAGGAGGCGTTAAGTACTCGTACGCTACCATTGTAGATAGGGGTTACTTGGACGGTAAAGTCTGTAGCTAATGCATCGACATAGTCTGGTAGAAGAATTTCAGCACTTGATTCAAGGTCGGCAATGGTTCCCTTACCACGGTAATAGACGCCGGCTTCAGGTCCTTCGAGGCACGCGTGGACGAGGTATTTCGAGTCGTCCTTAGGGTGGTCGATAACGAAGGTTTTTGCTGTATTATAGATAACTTCGAACGTTGTTGGATTATATTGTAGAGAGCCTCCTCCTGCAGGCAGTGTAGATAGGCGAATTGGCGCAACATAGAATGCACTGGTGAAGGTTGTATTAACAACACCGCCGTACGCATTCAGAATAATTGTATTAGTGCTTTGATTTAACTGCCCTGCTCCATATCCAATAGCAATACAGTTTGAACCTTGGTTTGACATACCTGCTTGATGTCCTATAGCAATAGCATATGGTTTCTGGTTTGAATAACCACATAATGCACCTATACCAATCGAATTAAGTCCTTGGTTACTATATCCTGCATTTGTTCCTATTGCCACAGCATTCCCTCCTTGATTATATGTGCCTGTTGTATTTCCTATTGCAACTGTACTTGAATTATTACTATTATTGCTGGAACCGGTAGTATAACCAATAGCAACACTGTATGTACCAAGAGTTGACGTACCTGCATAATGTCCTATAGCAATACTCTCTGTTCCTTGTTTTATATTGCCAGCCGAAGCTCCGATAGCAGTGGCAAAATCTCCTTGGGTATCATTTCCCGTGTTTGCTCCTATTGCTATTGTATTCGCCCCTTGATTACTTCGAGCTGCCGAAAACCCTATCGCAATTGCGTTCGATTGTTGAGAATTTGAACCTGCTGAATTACCTATTGCTATTGAATTTGTGCTTTGGTTACTGTAAGCGGCATATAGACCTAAGGCGATTGCATTCGAGGCTTGTGCTCTACTACCCGCGTTAAATCCTAAAGCAATTGCGTAGTCTCCCTGAGTGTTTAAACCCGCATTTGGTCCTATTGCTGTTGCATAGTCTCCTTGTGTGATTTGACCGGCAAAATAACCAACTGCAACAGCCTGGTATCCTTGAGAATTTGAACCTGCCGCATTACCTATTGCAATTGAATAGGTACTTTGACTGGTATAACCTGCTTGGACGCCTATTGCAACAGCGTTAGCATTTTGCGAAAATATACCAGCACTATTACCTATTGCTATACTAAAATTTGATTGATTATTAGATCCTGCGGCAAATCCTAATGCTATACAACTATTACCTTGATTTGTAAATCCAGAATTACGTCCTATAGCGATTGAAGTATCTCCTTGATTACTATATCCTGCATTCGCTCCTATTGCTGTTGCATATGATGCTTGACTATAATAAGCAGCCGAATTTCCGATTGCAATAGCACTTACGGCAGTAATATCATTACTATAGTTTGCCTGATAACCAATAGCAACAGCATAGCCACCAAGAGTTGAATATCCAGCAGAATCACCGATTGCTACACTCTGTATTCCTTGAGTATTAAATCCTGCCCCTACTCCTACAGCAACCGAACGACGTGCTTGATTACTATATCCTGCTGAATTGCCTATTGCTGTATTATTTTGTGCTTGTCCGAAATAACCACTTGAAAAACCAATCGCGACCGAACCTGTATACGCGACAATTGTGCTTGCTGCTGCCTGGTAACCAATGGCAACATTATAGGCACCAAGACTCGAATATCCAGCTTGATATCCTATAGAAACTGTGTAAGCTCCTTCGGTATTATATCCAGCAAAAGTTCCTATAGCAACCGAATTACTTCCTTGATTGCTATATCCAGCATTAGTTCCTATTGCTACTGAATTGTTTGCTTGATTATAAAAAGCCGTTGTTTGTCCAATCGCAACTGTGCCTGTAGTATTACTATTATTATTATAATTTGTTTGATAACCAATCGCAACATTATAGGCACCAAATGTTGAATATCCAGCAGAATCACCAATCGCTACACTTTCTGTCCCTTGGTTACCAAATCCAGCGACATTTCCTATAGCAATCGAATTAGGTCCTTGATTACTATATCCCGCACTTGTTCCTAATGCTATACCATTTAATCCTTGATTGAAATATGCGGGTGATTGTCCGATTGCAACTGCGCTTGTATTACTACTGTTATTACTGTACGCTGCATTATAACCAATAGCAACACTATAGGCACCAAGCGTTGAAAATCCGGCAAAACCACCAATCGCTATACTACCAGTTTGTTGATTGGTATTTCCTGCTATCCGTCCTATAGCAACTGCATCTTGTCCTTGATTTGAATATCCTGCATTTGTTCCTATTGCCACAGTATTACTGGCTTGATTATAAAAAGCCGTTGTTTCTCCAATCGCAACCGCCCCTGTAGTATTACTATTATTATTGTACCCTGTCTGATAACCAATAGCAATATTGTAGTTACCAAGAGTGGAAAATCCTGCTGAATCTCCTATAGCAATAGCGCTAACACCTAGATTATTTAATCCTGATCCTACTCCTAGAGCAACTGAACGATTTTCTTGATTACTATATCCTGCTTGAGTGCCTATTGCTATTGCATAATTTGCTTGACTAAAATAGCCGGCAGATTGTCCGATTGCAACCGTGTTTGTAGCAGCACTATCATTATTGTAACCGGCATTATAACCAACAGCAATACTATAGGTACCAAGAGTAGAACTTCCTGCTCCAAATCCTATAGCAATCGAGTTACTGCCTTGACTAATAAAGCCTGCTCCACGTCCTATAGCAACAGCGCTATTATTTTGATTACTATATCCTGCGTTGACTCCTATTGCTAAAGTATTGGATGCTTGATTATAATAACCAGTTTGATAACCAATCGCAACTGTAAATTTATTAGCAACATTGGTGCTTACTCCTGCCTGGTAACCGATGGCAACATTATAGGCACCAAGACTCGAACATCCAGCTTGATATCCTATAGCAATTGCGTTAGAGCCTTGGGCGTTACACGCAGCTTGATATCCTATTGCAATTCCATTTGAGCCTTGATTGCTTAGACCGGCAAAACCACCTAGACTAATTTTTGTATCACCAACAACCCACGCTGCTGTACCTGTTGACCAGTATAAGTAATCACCGTAGTTTATTCCAGATGGTAGACTACTACCACCACCAGCGGGTCCTGTATAGCCTGTAGCACCAATAGTACCAGTATAACCGGTATACCCTGTACTACCACTACCAGAAGGTCCTGTGTATCCTGTGTATCCTGTGTATCCTGTGTATCCTGTAGCACCACTGCCGGCAGGTCCTGTATAACCTGTGTATCCTGTGTATCCTGTGTATCCTGTACGACCTGTAGCACCCGTATAGCCAGTGTATCCTGTATAACCTGTGCCTCCACTACCAGCAGGTCCTGTGTAGCCTGTAGCACCAATAGCACCTGTATAACCTGTATAACCTGTGCCTCCACTACCACTACCAGGAGGTCCTGTGTAGCCTGTAGCACCAATAGCACCAGTATATCCTGTATAGCCTGTGCCTCCACTACCACTACCA
>Ga0208618_1000793_pt1 | contig 13672 bp, 12 predicted proteins | sample CryBogCBE18Jul08_FD_184585 | JGI IMG/M metagenome (GOLD analysis project Ga0208618, IMG submission 184585) | Freshwater microbial communities from Crystal Bog, Wisconsin, USA - CBE18Jul08 (SPAdes) | ecosystem: Environmental > Aquatic > Freshwater > Lake | place: Crystal Bog, Wisconsin, USA...
ACCCAGCCCACCCAGACCCCCAAGAGTCACAAAACATACTCATCATTGATATCGGAGGAGGCACCACCGATTGCTCTATGTTGGCAACAGGTGTAAAGGGTGAACCCCGAAGCGTCTTGGCCAATGTGGGTTCTCGAATTGGGGGGACTGATTTTGATCAAAGCATTGCCTGGGCAGCCTTTATGCCCTCTTTTGGCAAGGGAAGCTTTCTTAAAAACAATCTCCCTGTCCCAGTGCAATTGTTTTTAGATGCCATTTCAACGCGAGATTTACCAGCTCAAATCAGATTCAGACAAGCCAAATACAACATCGAACAATTGATGAAGGACGCGCAACACCCTGAACTTTTAGAGCGACTATTGACCACTCAGGAATTCCAACTCCAGCACAAACTCATGATTGAATCAGAAAGACTCAAGATCGGTATCTCCAATCAATCCCACTTCAGCAACGATCTCTCTTTCGTAGAACCCAACTTCAAAGTTCATACTGAACACGCTCAATTTTTGACCTTTTTAGACCGCCCCATCCAACAAGTTGTTGACGTGGTCAATGAAACCATCACCGCTGCCCAAGTGAATCCCGATGTCATTTATCTCACGGGAGGAATGTCCCAATCGAGTGAATTGATCACGGAGTTACAAAATTTGCTCCTCTTTGAGGGTAAAAAAATCATCAAAATGGAATCCTTGGCGTCCGTTTGCAAAGGGCTGGGGATGAGAGCGACGGAATTGTCCAATAGGAATCTCTGAACCACCCTACTCTCCCCTACGGCATCGTTGGCTTAGGCATGGACATGAGTAAACGGGTCTTTCTCGTCCCACAAAAGACTGAAAGAAACCTCTACACGGCGCTCTGGCATCACCTCTTCACTAAAGACTGCCTAGAAACGCTTGCGAGTTGGGTACTTAACTAGAAATTTAACTGGTTAGTTTACTGTGCATTTCACTTTGCATTTCACTTTGCTTTTCACTGTTCAGTTAACACCTGTCATGTCTCACCTAGGCATACAGAAACGAACTCTTGCCCGTAGCGCTCCAGTTTGGTCTGCCCCACACCCCCAATATTTCTCATTTGAGCCAAGGACTGGGGCTTTGCTTTTACCATTGCCTCCAAGGTGCTGTCATGAAAGATCACGTATGGGGGCACGCCTTGCTCTTTGGCCAGTTCCGTTCTCTTGGCCTTGAGCTTATGCCACAGGGCTTCTTCCATAGGTGTCTCAAAAGTGCGTTGAACCACAGTTTTAACGGCAGACTTGAGCACTTTATTCTTGGAGTAACCCGTGTCCTTTCGCATCCATACCTCTTGCTCGCCTTTGAGCACGGGTCTGACCATCTCTTGGACCAACCTAAGCCCACCATAATTTTCTATATCGGCTTCCAGGAAACCCGCTGCAACCAGTTGGCGAAAAATGCTGCTCCATTGCGCCAAGGTTTGATCAGCTCCGATTCCAAAGGTACTCACTTGCTCATGCTTGAACTGTGTGACGCTAGGGGTGACTTTTCCCATCAAGACATCGATCAAGTGAGTCGCCCCAAAACGCTGACCAGTTCGGTATACGCAGGACAAGGCTTTTTGAGCCAGGAGACTTGCATTCCAAGTCTGCACTGGCTCCAAACAGTTGTCGCAATTGCCACATGAGCCTGGGTGTGTTTCACCAAAATAGCGCAAAATTCCTTGATGACGGCATGTGGTGGACTCACAAAACCCCAGTAAAGCATTGAGTTTTTGCCGCTCAACTCTCTTTCGGTCCTCAGACGCTTCACCCGAATCCACCATTTTGCGAAGATTCACCACATCTCCCAATCCATAGACCATCCAAGCATTGGCAGGCAAACCATCTCGACCTGCTCGACCCGTTTCCTGGTAATAGCCCTCCATACTTTTAGGTAAATCCAAATGAGCCACAAAACGGACATTGGGCTTATCAATCCCCATCCCAAACGCAACAGTGGCCACCATGATCACACCTTCATCACGTAAAAACCGCTTTTGATGCTCATTGCGCACCTCAGCACTGAGCCCCGCATGGTAGGGCATGGCATCCCAGCCGCGAAGCTTGAGCCATTGCGCCGTGTCTTCCACGCTTTTACGAGACAAGCAGTACACAATGCCTGAGTCGTTGCTGTGCTCTGCTTCTAAAAAATGCTCCAACTGTTGCTTGGCACCATCCTTTTGTAAAACGCGGTAACGGATATTGGGTCGGTCAAAACTGGAGACAAACTGCTTGGCCGACTCCAGTGAGAGACGCTCAACAATCTCAGCTCGCGTAGGCGCATCTGCTGTGGCAGTCAAGGCCACCCGCGGAATACCTGGGAAACGCTCTTCTAAGACTGTCAACTGCCGATACTCGGGTCTGAAGTCATGTCCCCATTGAGACACACAATGCGCCTCGTCAATCGCAAAAAGCGCTATCCCAGGTCCATGACGAAGTCGATCCAGTATCCCCAAAAACCCTGGACTCAGGAGTCGCTCAGGCGCGACGTAGATCAATTTCAACTCGCCGCTCAACAATTGTTGGGTCACCAACCGTGAGGTTTCAGCGTCTAAACTGGAATTCAAAAAAGAGGCTTTGACCCCCAATTGCGTCAAGGCATCCACCTGATCTTGCATCAAGGCAATCAGAGGTGAGATCACCACTCCTACGCCGGAGCGAACCAGGGAGGGAATTTGGTAGCAAAGCGACTTTCCTGCCCCAGTGGGCATGAGCACCAAGGCGTCCCCTCCGAAGACCACGTGTTCGACAATGGATTGCTGTAGACCTCTGAAATGCTCAAAGCCAAATACATCTTGGAGGACTTCATGAATTGGGGGGTTGTTTGCCGGATCGGCCATACGCTACAGACTCTGTGACTTGTGGCATCTGCACCATCCACATCTTGGGGTATGAGCCTGCCACACTCGGATTGTGTCACCAATTGCTCATCGGTGCGGTTCAATTTCAATACAAGAGCCATTCAAAGTGCCATTCAATTACAAACCAATGAATCGGCAAATTCTGAACAGCACCAAGCCTCGAGCTTTAAATGAACGACCGTAACTTCGAGTCCATCAATTTTGAAAGGTCAAATGGGCTCAGCGTTAAGGCCCTTTTACACCCTGGCAAGAAAGTTGATCCTATGCATTGAAACCATGCTTTAAAGCAGTGAACTCTGAATCCACTGAACGCCAAGGCAAAGGTACTGGACATACAATCTTTGAAGGAGCTCATGGTGGAGCGTCTCAGTTTTGGAAAACCGTACAAAGTAACACATGAAACACATGAAACACATGAAACACATCTTAAAAGCAACGCCTGAGAATTTGAAGCTTCGCTTGCTGGCCATGGGCCCGCTTTGGACCAGCGATCTTCAAAAATACACACAAGAGGTCAAGGACTTGTACGATCCAATTCTTAGCGTTTCACCCAAAGAAAATATCACCGTTCACAGAAATATTCCCTACGCAAGCGATCCTCAAAACATCTTGGACATCTTCCAGCCCAAAGGAGCAAATCTAGCCCCTGTTGTGGTATTCGTTCATGGTGGTGCATTCGTCAGAGGCTCAAAGAATACCACCGATGAACTTTATGACAATGTGCTTTATTGGTTTGCCAATCAAGGCTATGTTGGCATCAATATGGAGTATCGACTAGCGCCCAAAGCAAGTTATCCCCAAGGCGGTATTGACGTGGCACAAGTGATTGATTGGACACACCAACAGATTGGTGAGTATGGGGGAGATCCTGAACAGATCTTTTTAATCGGCCATTCTGCAGGAGGCACCCATGCTGCATCCTGTGTCTTTGATCCTGCCGTGGCCTATTGGGGTCGGAACATCAAAGCCTTGGTGCTCATCTCTGCTCGGTTAAAAGCTGATGCTTTACCCACGAACCCCAATGCCCAGGGAGTCAAAGCCTATTTCGGAGAAGACCAAGCGAGCTACGCCATCAAGTCCCCGCTCACCCACTGTGCTTTGAGTGAGGTCCCGACTCTGAGCGTCATTGCAGAGTTTGAAAATCCAATGCTAGACACTTACGCACAAGAATTTGTTGACAATTTGTCAAAAGCCAGAAATACCCCGATGGAGCTTCTCAAGAAGAAAAACCACAACCACATGTCCATCGTGGCCCATTTCAACACCGAGGAAAATGAACTGGGAATGGAGATTTTAGATTTTCTGCAGTCCACAAGGCTCACTCACACCAGGCAATAATCGCACCCATCAGTCCCCAGGATGAATATCGACCTCGGGTAGGAGCGTTCGCCAGCGCTGAAGATCTTCGTGAATTTTCTGTGCAAATGCAGTTGGAGTGCTCAAAATCGGCGTCATCCCCTGCTCATGTAGTATTTTGGTATTCTCAGGACGCTCTAGGATTTCTTTGATGTCTTGTTGAATTTTGACTGTAATAGCCTCCGGAGTTCCGCCTGGCGCCAAGACACCAAACCAGCCAGTGATATCTGGGGGTTTTGCATTCAATTCCAAAAACGTTGGAACATCAGGCAATATATTTGAACGGTTGGGCATCACAATTCCGAGTGCTCGGAGCTTACCGGATTTGAGAAACGGCAGTGCAGTTCCAATCGAGGCGAATGACGAGTCGAGTTGCCCACCCACCAAATCCATGGTGGACAAAGCCTCACCTTTATATGGAACGTGGGTCAGTGTGATATTTTTAGCCTTGGCCAATTTTTCACCATAAATATGAAACGAGGAACCACTGCCAAATGAGCCAAAACTCAAAGGTACCTTGGCTTTTTTGGCGGCCAAGACAAAATCATTGAGCGTTTGGTAGGGGGAGTCCCCCCTCACCACAAAAATCGTCTCTACATCCACCATTTGAGTCACAGGTGCTAGGTCACGCTCGGTGTTGTAGGTGATGTTTTTAAAGAGAGCAGGTATTTGCACAAAGGATGTGAATGTGGAAAGTAACGTGTAGCCATCAGGCGAAGACTTGGCAACAAAGTCAGTGCCCAGCATGGATGTGGCTCCGGGTTTATTCTCCACAATGACACTTTGCCCCCATTTCTTACTGAGTTGCTCGGCGACCAAACGGGTTAAACGGTCTGGACTGCTCGCTGCAGCGGAGGGCACAATGAATTTCACTGTTTTGGCAGGCCAACTCTGCCCCCAAGCGAATGAGGAAAGCGAGCTGATATAACCCAAGACCATTAAGGACGAGATGAAACCTGTAGCGATTTTCTTTTGTTTGATGAAACCAAGCATATGATGGGGTCCAGTGTAGATGAGAAAAAAACTTATAAAGATTGAATACGAGGCATCACCTGTTTAGCGAATAATTCACATGAATTGAGCGAATCCCTCAATTCCAATGAACCAAAAGCAAAGCGGCACAAAAGATAATTAACTCCGGAGCGCTCAATTTGATCGACTAAAAAATCCAAAACGTCCTGAGGCTTACCTGCAGTAATAAGACCAGCCTCAGCCGCATCTTCATAACGATCTGGGAAAGCGTTGAATTGAGGTTTAATTCCATGCATATTAAAGAGGTGCATGAAACTTCGGTGCCATTGTTCATATGCAGGCTTGGCAATATCAAGAGCCTCTTGCGATGATTGGCTCACCACGACGTGCCTAGAAGTTCCGATCAAGGGGGCGCCAGAGCGTTTCGGGCTTTTGGTGGCCCACTGCTGCCAAAAGCGATCGGTGATGTTTTTAACCCTCTCCAGTGGACCATTCACCACAGAGTTGACTGAATTGGCCACACACCAGTCGGCACCATCAGCATTACCCACGCCATACCAAATGGGTGGGTGAGGCTTTTGAAAAGGCTTCAAAACCATGGGCACTTGCTTGTATTCGAAGTACTTCCCCTTGAAGTCAACCACCTCACGGGTGAGCGCTTGGATTAAGACTTGATAACTCTCCAAATACATGGGCTGAGAGTCCTCTTGTTCGACACCGAAGTAACCCACTTCGATGGGAGACACACCACGGCCAACGCCCAGTTGTAACCGACCCTTGCTGAGGTGGTCCAGCATTGAGATCTCATCAGCCAATCGAAGTGGATGGTAAAGCGGTAATGTGTAGACCAAAGGTCCAAACAAAATTCGTTGAGTTCTTTGTGCCACAGAGGATAAATAGACCGAAGGGGATGGAGACAAACCCAAAGGCGTGAAATGATGCTCAGCCACATGGTACGCATAAAAACCCAACCGGTCATACGCACTCACCAACTCCAGCCGGTCATCATAATATTGTGATAAATCAACATTGCGTTGATCTAAGTGATCAAAAATACCAACATGCATGAATATCCAATGCTTTCTTCTAAAATTGACACAGCCTTACACCTCGTGAGTTATTACCTAGAAGACGTGCAAACGCGCCCTATCCCGCATATGTGTCTGTCAAAGTGATCAATACGCAGGCCTGGTGAGATGTTACTGGGCGCTCAGGAAGCTGACCCCTCAGGTTAACCCTTGCGTTTTGAGAGCGCAGGCGTACACTTTAAAATTTAGCCTGATCACTGAATGCGATACCATCGGGCCATCAGCCCATCAGCCCATCAGTCCATCGGCGCTATCCCTTAAAAGGGGTAGCGAGGCTCTTTTTTAATTTTTTATCACAGAGAAACTCATGACACACCCTTGGCTATCTGCCCTCAAATCAATTCCTTGGAGTAATGTCATCGAGCATGCGCCCAAAGTACTTGATAAGGCTCGCAACTACATGGCAGCCAAAGACAACGAGGCCCCTACTCCTTCCGATGAAAAAATACCTGAAGGTGAACTTGAGATTCAACTGAGTAGTGCTTTAAATAGCATTAAAACATTACAAGCAGACTTAAAAAAATTAAAAGGCAACGTGGCAGATCTCTCCGCTCAACAGACGGCCCTCGAGACTGAGGTAAAACGTTTGCGCAGTCAAGTTCGCTTTCAAAAAGCAATTCTTGTGATGCTCGTACTGATGGCATTGGCTTATTACGGTGCGAGCCACTTCAGCTCTCTTCTTGGATAAACGCACGACAAAAGCGAGTAGTTAAGCATCTAAAAGTGTTCATTTTGCCAACAGTAACGATATTTTGACTTCTTAGCGGCTTTTTATCTGAACAATATCCAAGTAAAATAAACTTTTAAAATTTTTATCTACATTTTTATGAGTACTTTTGCCAACCAGTTGAAGTCTGAAATTGCGCGCATTGCTAAAAAAGAAATCAAGCTTGAAACACCTAGCTTAAAAAAATCTTCGGCCCAATACCGATCAGATATTGCAGCACTCAAGCGCCGAGTAGCAACGCTTGAAGCATTGGTCAATAAATTGAGTAAACACACTCCTCAACCTCTCAAGGCCGAGGAGTCGCAAGATGGCAGTCCCATTCGGTTCAGAGCAGATGGATTCGCGAGTTTGAGAAAAAAACTATCCATCACCGCTCAAGAAATGGGCTCCTTGGTAGGTGTCACAGCTCAATCCATCCTCAAGTGGGAACACGGAAAATCCAAACCCCGTACCAGTCAACTCTTGGCCATTGCAGCGGTCCGTAAAATGGGCAAACGAGATGTTCAAGAACGTCTCCAATCGCTTAGATAAACATTCTCCATTATTTAATTACTCAATTAAAGCCCCAACCCATCGAGCACCAGATGGGTTTTCTTTTTTTAGATCTGAATCTTTAGGTTCGATTGTTTTAAGTATTCTTCAACCAATTAAGCAATATCCTAGAAAGATACTAAAGCCATGCCATATCATATTCGCTTAGGACTCTAGCGCGTTGGCAGCAAATTGATCAAGTAGGTTTCGTACATTTTTTTGAGTGATCAAAATATTACCTCCTTCCAAATTTCTCACTTTTTGAGAACGATCTGGATTGGAGGTTTTTTGCATACGATCAGTCTCCAAATCTTGCTCGGCATAAGTGCTGGTGGAGATGGCAAATGACAACTGCTGGGTCAATAAGTTTCGGGGGGTTTTGACAGTTTTCATGGCTCGTCTCCTTGGATGTGATTAGTGCAAGTGGTGGTACTTTTTTGCCGTTTTAGATCAAAACCTAATCACGGCAACTCTCATTCCCCTTATCTGCATAAAACATGCCTAGCTCTCAAACGGACATGTTTTGCCGATGCTCAAATAACTGCACACAACCCGATCAGACTCATTAAAGCCAGCAAGAATCATAAAACTTTGTTCAGGACCACAGGCATCAAATGGGATTTCGAGCCACCAACTGCCGAGCAATAATGATTCGTTGCATCTCGTTGGTACCTTCGCCAATGCATAGCAGTGGAGCATCTCTCAGAAGTCGCTCAATGGGATACTCTTTTGAGTATCCGTAGCCACCATGAATGCGCATCGCTTCAATGGCGTTTTCAAGAGCGGCCTCAGAGGCAAAATATTTTGCCATCCCAGCCTCCATATCGCATCGCTCACCAGAATCGTAAGCTTTCGCCGCAGACTCTACCAATAGTCTGGCCGCTTCTACGCGTGTGGCCATCTCGCCAAGCTTTAGTTGAATTGCTTGATGCTCGGCAATGGGTTTGCCAAATGTTTTTCTCATTTGAGCGTACTTGCAAGAGAGAATGTTCTTGAGTGGCTCACCATGAGTAAAAATCACGCCATCAAGACAATTGTTCGAATCAATGGAATCGAAACTGAATTTTTTATGCAAGATGCACAAGCACTCAGCCACTTTGAGATGGCGGCGATCATGGTACCCAAAGTCGAGAGCGCACAAGTTCTTGAGGCGCTAGACAACTGCATTGAGAACAAACAAATTCCATTCATCCCAATCATCGAATCAGCTCAAGGGTTATTAAACCTCCAAGCAATTGCCAATGGCCCTCGTGTGGATCGATTAGCCTTTGGATCGGTCGATTTTCAACTCGACACGGATATCCCCAGTGAAGGACAAGCACTCCTGTTTGCCAGGAGCTCGATCGTCATTGCCTCAGTCACCGCTAAATTACAACGCCCTATCGATGGTGTGACCCTCGAGATCGGAGATACTCAAGCTCTCACAAAAGATATTGAATACGCCAAGTCTCTAGGCTTTGGGGCTAAAATTTGTATTCACTCCTTTCAAGTTGAGGAGACCCTTTCTGGCTTTAGCCCAAACGACAAGGAAGTGGCTTGGGCTCGCGAGGTTTGTCTGGCCTCAGACCAAGCCCAAGGAAGTTCTGTACGATTGAACGGTAAATTGATTGATTTGCCAGTGGTGCTCAGAGCAAAGCGTATTTTGCAGAGCTTTCATGCAGATCAAGGAACTGACCGTTAGATGTTTTCTCGCAGCAATTACTCATTAGCCCTTACCTTACTTATTCAAATGGCCAGCGCGGCCATGGTGCTTGCGCCTACAGCAATTGCACCCGTTTTACTACAACAGCACCATTGGCAGAGCAATGTCATTGGTTTATACATCAGCATTGTGTACTTCAGCGCTGCGACCTCAGGTGTTTTTGCCACCACCATGATCCAAAAACTCGGTCCCATCAGAACCAGTCAGATTGCACTTTTATTTTCCTGTGCTGGATTACTCTTAATTCTCAACAATTATTTGTTTTTAAACATTGTTGGGGCTATATTTCTAGGGTTCGGCTACGGCCCCATCACGCCAGCGAGCTCCGATATATTAGTTAGAACAACCCCCCAAAACCGGTTCTCCTTGATATTTTCAATCAAGCAAACAGGTGTCCCTCTGGGAGGCGCACTGGCTGGACTCTTGATTCCGAACCTAACCCACTACCAAGATGCTGACTTTGCCATGTTGGTACTCCTCCTCATCACTTTGGCCATTGCAATCCTTGCTCAATCCTTACGGCTTGAGCTCGATGAAAATAGAAATCCGAAAGCACCTTGGCCTACGGTCTATCGATTTTTCAATCCCATTCGTTATGTTTTATCACACCCAATTTTGTCCATTCTTTGCTTGTGCTCTTTTATCTTTTCAATTGTTCAATTGTGCCTAAGTTCCTATTTGGTAACTTATCTCAATGTTTCATTGAAATGGACTTTGATTGCTGCCGGCATTGGATTTTCATTCGCACAATTCTCTGGTGTAGTTGGACGAATCGCTTGGAGCATATTGGCCGATAAAACAGGGAAATCCATTCAAGCACTGATAGGACTCTCGAGTCTGATGGCCTTATCGTGTTTGAGCATGCTCTACCCTGAGGTCAATACAAAAGAGTGGATTGTTTATGCCGTTATCGGAGTATTTGGGTGCACAGCCATCAGCTGGAATGGGGTCTACTTGGCCTATGTGGCGCAAATCGCCAAAACAGAAAATGCAGCACAAGCCACTGCAGGATGCTTATTTTTCACCTTTATTGGCGTGGTCGTCGGCCCCCCTATATTTGGCTATATGGTTAACCTCACCAACAACATAGGACTTTGTTTTTCATTCCTATTCATACCCTTGGTTTTGATTGCCTTGGTATTAAAGAGATTGAATCAATCACAACCCTAGATCATGACTACCAAGAAGCGATCAAAGCAATTTCGCAGTTCTTGAATCGATATTTTTAGTAGCACTCAAATAGAGCAAAATTACTCACAGTAATATTATTTTGCAATATTCAATGCATAATCTTCAAAATGGCTCAATTTTGCACACATTCTCCCGCCATCTTTAACGGCTTATCTGGTGACCTCTCAGTGTTTTTAAAACTAAAGTCGTGAACTGGATTACTTACCTACTCAAAATATGACCCATTTAGGTCTATTACTATTTAATTTTATGAAATATATCTTAATACTCATCACCATCGTACTTTCATTATCAAATTCCTATGCAAATGATATTTATGACTCTTCGAGCGGTGTGTTATCGATACCAGTGGTCAATATCGGAGGGAGTGACGGTGCTTTTTACGCCAATGTTCAAGTAACAGTTCAATCTGTCGCATCAGTCAATTCTGCCAATCGCGTACCGACTGGTTATGACACCTACACCCCCAACACCAATGTATTGGCCATACCTAGCGTAAACGTTAATGGGACTATTTACTCCAATGTTTACGTCACCGTTGGTAGTGTTTTGAGTGTTGAAAGTGTTTGTGCTTCTGCAGCAGCTTGCGGAATCAATATTGCAAAAAATTCAACTTCAACAAGCACCTCAAATGGAACATTGTCTTGTACAACTTCAAACTCATCAACAACACTCAGTACTGATTCCGTCTATTACGCGCCAACTTCGTATGACAATAATATTTCCACTTGTATTCAACCTTATCCGCTAGGATCCCCTGCATCCTCAATAACAAATCGAAATTATTATTTACTCTCAGACTCTATTTCACCCTCTACAAGCTCCAACTACCTGCAAATTGGAGGCACCTATACTGCAAATAGTGGTTATCCCGTCACCTCCGGATCGATTGGGTCTGTTTACACTCAATACAACTATCTCAATAAATTACTGCAAGCCGTGTCCGATTCTTCTGGTTATTTCAGACTTGATTCACAACTGCATCCCAATAATTCCATTGACTACGATTCAACCAATTCAAACACATTGGTTTTTAGAAACAACTTTGGCTTAACCACAAAGTTTTATGGCTATGTGACATTCTCTTATGACAACACCACCAAGTTTCTGCAAGCCAAGCAAAGGTATCTCTACAATCTTGTTCCAACGACCACCAGCGATGGTCCTTCTACAAAAACGTCCTATGCTGGAACTTGGTCGCTAGACCCGTCTTTTGGCGCCAAAGATTACTATATATCCTTGACCTCCGGGGGTTACAAACTAGTAGCGGCATCAAGTGGTGCAACAAAGTTTTACCTATTCAATTCACCCATTAATTTGGGTATTCCCAATTTCTTGAATCCACTTAATATTACTTATGACGTTGCGGCAACCCCTGCCCCCTTTGGCTACAAAGCAACTACTCACTCAATCGAAGGCAATACAGTTAATGGTATTCAAACCGCTTGTCCGTCGGGGTCTATTTGCTCACAGGTTAATTCCAAATATCAAAATCAACTCACCTTTGCAGGCTCAAACGCAAGCACAAAAGCCAATGCCGACTCCTATCTCGCAACCATCCAAAAAACTGTAGAAGCTACTGGCGAAAAACTGCGCTATCCCATTGCAATCTATACGGCTTTTCGTGATCAAGCCTTGACCACTAAGCTTCTCAGTGACTCAGTTGCTGATGGAACCCCAGGGCAAAATTTGGTTCCCTACGTGTATTACACCAATGAGCAAGATGCAACTGGAAAGTACCATCCCTTCATGGTGATTGTGTCCTATGGCAATCAACCTTCGCCAAACGGTCTACGTGATATCCAAAATCCTCCTGGCGCACCAACCTGCCCTACCAATGACTGCCGTACCAAATTCTCCAACCTAGACAATATTGTTGTGGGCATACCCCTAAAGGATTACGGCCTAGTCACTGATGTTACCCAAAACACCAATATCACCTCGAATTTGTGGACTGACAGGATGTCAAACATGCCCCCTGGCGTATCCACCACAACAATGCAAAATCTAGTAGCTAACGTTTATACGTTTGCTGATAAGGCCGACAATGGATTACTGATTGATGGACAACAATTATTTCCCACTTACAACAACACCCTTGTTCCTTCCAATACCCGAGGCGAACTGTCACTCACCGGATGCCATGTGGGTCAAGGCGGGGGCGGCCCTCACTGTCATATTGATGCCTATCAAACAGGATATGGAATGGGAATCTACAACGACGCTGACTACCTATCTAAGAAACACCCCCCATTGATAGGATTCACCTACGATGGGTTGGCCTTATTTGGTATTTATCGTTCATCCACAGACAGCGATATGCTCGGTTATGGCACTGCACTGGATATCTTTGGAGGACACAATCACAATGATGCAAATGGCGTTTCAATGGGCTATCATTTGCATGCGCATACCGTCTCCAATTTTGTTCCTGAATTAATGCCCACCACCACACTTCCTTCTTTGCACATCTTGGCCAAAGGTGCATACGTTGGCAAAACAACTGCAATTCCCAACTTTAGGTCCAATATTGGTTTTACTGCCAACACTTATCTCGGGGCTTCAACCAAACCTTCATCACCCTAAAACCTCGCAATCCTCACTGACTAGACTTTCAAATTGCTCAAATTTCTATTCGTCATTTGTCTTTTGGTTTTTCATTGGACTCCAAGCCAAGCCGGCGATGTTCACTACAACCAAGTGGAGATTAAATATTCTTCGTCCCATTCAATAGACTTTAATTTCTTAATCAGCCCCACGCCATTTTTTCATAGCCTTATCGCACCCAAACTTCCCCTGCCCAATTTCATCAAGACTTACGCGAACAAAAGTCCTGCAGAATTACAAAAGGAATTGGATTTGGTCGCAAAAAAACTGGAATCCGATTCATTCCTGACATTTCCTTGGGGGGAAAAAGTCAATCTAAAGGATTGGAAATTACCCAACGGTGAACAATTTCAATATATGCTCAAGCAAAATACTTTAATTTTGGATCTCCCTGCCAATTTTGAAGCACACTTGGACCCCATTAAAATTGAAGCAAAAATCAATTCAAAAAATTCAATACAAAGAGTGCAACTCCAACTACAACCCAACTTCTATCCAATTTTTGTGTCCCATAAGGACGATAAATTTTGGTTAACCAACCAAATCCCATTCTCTGTCATTGACTTTTGACAATTCAAATGGCCTTTAAGTCTAACAACTCATGCTATTCATGAATGGCACTACCTACGGACGAGACAAAAC
>Ga0208618_1000794_pt1 | contig 13651 bp, 15 predicted proteins | sample CryBogCBE18Jul08_FD_184585 | JGI IMG/M metagenome (GOLD analysis project Ga0208618, IMG submission 184585) | Freshwater microbial communities from Crystal Bog, Wisconsin, USA - CBE18Jul08 (SPAdes) | ecosystem: Environmental > Aquatic > Freshwater > Lake | place: Crystal Bog, Wisconsin, USA...
TTTGGGTCTCGCAGACCTGGGCACTGGGTTGGGCAACTTGTGAAGGGTTCATGGTGGAATGAGGGATGTGGTCGGTCAAAGTAAAGTTTTTCGCTCAAGTTGGATTGAGCACCTGGTATTAGAGTATTTTAGTTCACATTTCATGAGGGCTTGGGCGTTGTTTGTACCGCTTCTTCGGAGCCGGATCATCCTGTTTTTTACCAAAAAAAGTTATAATTTCCAACCCTTTAAGGATTATTCACATGTCATCTAACGATACCTCCAACACCACCAATCAAACCGATGTGGTTGAGTCCATTGTCCATCACATGCCTGTCATTTTGCCGGTTGGCGGCGCCATTTTGATTTTCTTGCTCGCTTTCATCGCGGTCACCATGGCCTGATATCCCCAGACTCTGGGCCCTGGGAGGCTTTCGCCCCCCTTGCGCCCTTAGGCTGATTTAAAACTCAGGGTTGGTATGGGTTTTATACCCTTGACGTCACTGTTTTGTCACAGTACCCTGAACCCCCTATCTTTTTTGATGACGGTGCTTGGAATAGGCTTTCGCTCCCTATCCATGCCCTGATGTTGAGTTCATTAAGGCCAAGGCTCGTGGGTTGTACCCCTTTGCCATGACCTTAATCAATTTGACCAGGAGATCACCATGAATGCACCCACACCACAAGGATTGGGATTGAACCCCCCTTCCTTTGTCAAGAACGCCAAGCTTGTTGCTTGGGTCTCTGAAATGGTTGCCTTGTGCAAACCCGACCACGTCGTTTGGTGCGACGGCAGCGATCAAGAGTATGCACAACTGTGTGACTTGTTGGTCAATGCAGGCACGTTCAAAAGGCTCAACCCCGTCAAGCGTCCCAACTCCTTTCTCGCCTTATCTGACCCCAATGATGTGGCGCGTGTTGAGGACCGCACCTTCATTTGCTCCAAAGACAAAAACGCAGCGGGTCCCACCAACAATTGGGTAGACCCCGATGAAATGCGCAAAACACTGCACCCGCTCTTTGATGGCTCCATGAAAGGCAGAACCATGTATGTGGTTCCTTTCTCCATGGGACCTCTGGGCAGCCCCATTGCTCACATTGGTGTTGAGCTCTCCGACAGCGCCTACGTGGCTGTGAACATGCGCATCATGACCCGCATGGGTCGCGCGGTTTATGATGTGCTGGGCACAGACGGTGAATTCGTTCCCTGTATTCACACCGTTGGGGCTCCCTTGCAAGCCGGGCAAAAAGACAGCGCATGGCCTTGCAACACCACCAAATACATTGTTCATTACCCCGAGACTCGTGAAATTTGGTCCTTTGGTTCGGGCTACGGTGGCAACGCCCTCTTGGGTAAAAAATGCTTTGCCCTTCGCATCGCCTCCAACATGGGCCGCGATGAAGGCTGGCTTGCAGAGCACATGCTCATCTTGGGCGTGACCTCTCCCAAGGGCAAGAAATACCACGTCGCAGCGGCCTTCCCCAGCGCTTGCGGAAAAACCAATTTCGCCATGTTGATTCCACCCAAAGGCTTTGATGGCTGGAGTGTCACCACCATTGGTGACGACATTGCCTGGATCAAGCCCGCTGCTGACGGCAAACTCTACGCGATCAATCCTGAGGCGGGTTACTTCGGCGTTGCTCCTGGCACCAACACACTCACCAACCCCAACTGCATGTCCAGCTTGGGCAAAGATGTGATTTTCACCAACGTCGCTTTGACCGATGATGGGGACGTGTGGTGGGAAGGCATGGGCCAAGCGCCTGAGCATTGCATCGACTGGCAAGGCAAACCTTGGTCGCCCAGCATTGCCAAAGAGACAGGCGCCAAAGCGGCACACCCCAATGCGCGCTTCACAGTGGCAGCCACCAACAACCCCGCCATCGATCCCGCCTGGGATGACCCCAAAGGTGTTGCCATCGATGCATTCATCTTCGGTGGCCGTCGCTCCAACACCGTTCCCTTGGTGACCGAAGCCAGAAACTGGGTTGAGGGCGTCTACATGGCAGCCACCATGGGTTCCGAGACCACGGCCGCTGCCACAGGTGCACAAGGCGTGGTTCGCCGCGATCCCTTTGCGATGTTGCCTTTCACCGGCTACAACATGAGTGACTATTTCCAACACTGGCTCAACTTGGGCGAGTCACTTGCGAAAAAGGGCGCAACACTGCCCAAAATTTACACCACCAACTGGTTCCAAAAGGGCGCAGATGGCAAATTTGTGTGGCCCGGCTACGGTGAAAACATGCGTGTTCTCAAGTGGATCATCGATCGCATTGAAAACAGCGCCAAGGGACACGAACACGCATTCGGTGTGAGCCCATCCTATGAAGAAATCAACTGGACAGGACTTGAGTTCTCAAGCGATGTGTTCGCTCAAATCACCAAAATCGACCCCAGCGATTGGAAGTCTGAGTTGAATTTGCACAAAGAGCTGTTCTCCCAACTCTCCTACCACTTGCCCAGCGAATTGGCGCAAGTCCAATCCCAGTTGGCCACACGTTTGGGCGCAGCCTAAAGGCCTTGGCCACCCTTGCCAAGAGGGTTGGCCGTGAAGGCTTGCTTGAGCAACCCCTCAACGACAAACCCCTTGTGCGCTCAAAGCTCACAAGGGGTTTTGTTTTGAAGCTCTTCAAAAGAGCCGAGCTTGCTCAGGCTTGTGATTTGAGCATCGCGCACTTGAGCTCAGACATCAATCTGGGATCTTGTTTGGCCAATTCCCACATCTGTTGATCTTCTTGATCGCGTTTGATGGAAACAATCCATGACGCAAACGATTGACCCACTTTGTGAACAACGCCCTTGATGGGTGTGATGGCCAAGACCAGCAAACAAAACGCAAAGGTCCAAAAACAAATCCAAGCCAACATCAAATGGCCCTCGGTCCATGTGTCAATCACCTGGTTGGCAACGACCAACAAAGCGGAAAACGCGGCCGTCAACAAAAGCACAACCATGCTTCTGCCACTGCTCTCGGCTGTGCTGTTGACACCCTTGAAACCATCCATCATGGTCTCGAAACGATTCACGCCTGGGTGAGATTTGATAAAACCAGGATTCACAAAGGTACTCATGGTTACTTCCTTTCAATATTTCTCAGCAAAATGTGCTGCATGTCGCTATATTAGGGTTTTACCTAGTGTTATTCAACTTTATATTGGTGATGTATACTATTCACAATGGTGATGCCGCTTGCACAATCGATCAATTTTCGAACCCTAGACCTCAATTTGTTGCGTGTCTTTGATGCCATCATGGCTGAACAGAGTTTGACGCGTGCCGCGCTCACGCTCTCTCTCACCCAACCGGCTGTGAGCAACGCCCTTCGAAGACTCAGAGAGCATTTGGGGGACGACTTGCTGGTGCGAGAGGGTCAAAAACTCGTCCCCACGGCCCTTGCCAAAGCCCTTTGGCCAAGCGTGAGAGATGCTTTGAGCGGTTTGGAGCTGGCTTTGTCGCCCGAGGAGTTCGAGCCGCATTCAAGCTGGACCTCTTTTGTGCTCACCATGTCTGATGCAACCTCTGCCGAGCTCATTCCAAGTCTGTCCAAGATTTTCGAGCAAGACGCGCCTAACGCCTCCCTTCGGGTCATTCCCTTGACCACGCGAGATCCGCGCGCGCTTTTGTTGGATGCACAGGCTGATTTTGCCGTGGGTTACTTCCCCGCTGTTTTGGCCGATTTGAGTGCACAAACCCACTCCGATGAGCCCATTCGCTTTGAACATTTGCGCTTGTTTGAAGGGGAATACGTGTGTGTCATGCGCAAAGATCACCCCTTGAGCCACAAGCCCCTGACACTCGAGGGCTTTTGCTCGGCACGTCAAATGCTCGTAAGCTATTCAGGTCGCCCATTTGGATTCGTGGATGAGGCGCTCGCGTCCCTCGGGCGAAAACGGCGCGTGGTCGTGACCGTGAATCAATTTGCAACGGCCGGTCGTGTGGTTTTGAGCACAGACCTCATCACCGTGTTGCCAAGACACTTTGTGCAAGTCGCGGGCCTTCAAGACGAGGTTTGTGTGATGGACTTGCCCATCAAACTGCCACCCGTTCACATCGATCTCTTGTGGCTCAAACCCAAAGGTGCGAGCGCCAGACACTTGTGGCTCAAAGAGACCCTGATGCGCGCATCGCGCGAGATGCTCGCACTCAATCGCTCCAATTAACCCATTGCACTTGGGGTCTGAGCGACTGGCTTACCCCTTGACTTGCTTTTTTTGCGGACATTTTTCTTCTCCGCTGGCCAAGCCACCGCTGGCAAATGGGCCAAACTCAGCTCAGGCACAAAACTCTCAATCACCCCTCCACCCAAACACACCTCGCCCTCGTACAAGACCACCGATTGACCTGGTGTCACCGCCCACTGCGGCTCTTCAAAGCGAAGCGCAACACGCCCACACTCGCTGGAGACCACTTGCACACTTGCATCTTGCTGACGGTAGCGGGTTTTCGCACTGAGACCATGTGCACCAACCGATGGAGGGTGACCACTCACCCACGACAAATCAAAGGCCTGCAACTCTTGCGACAAAAGGGCTGGGTGATCGTGTCCTTGAACCGCCACGAGTTGATTGGACGCCATGTCTTTGTAGGCCACAAACCAAGGCTCATGATCTCCCACCGTGTCCTCGCCTAAGGCTTTTTTCACGCCCCCAATGCCCAAGCCTTGACGCTGACCCAAGGTGTAAAAACTCAAGCCCACGTGCTTGCCAATCACTTGCCCCGCCTCATCTCGAATGGGTCCTGGCTCTTGGGAAATGTAGCGATTCAAAAACTCACGAAAAGGTCTTTCACCAATGAAACAAATGCCCGTCGAATCTTTCTTCCTTGCATTGGGCAGTCCAATGTCCAAGGCCAATTGACGCAACGCCGTTTTTTTAAGTTCGCCCACAGGAAACCACGTTTTGCTCAACTGCGCTTGGTTCAATCGATGCAAAAAATAACTCTGGTCTTTGCTGTCATCAACACCTTTGAGCAATTGCATGTCATCTCCCACGCGCTGTACCCTGGCGTAATGACCCGTTGCAATGTGCTCGGCCCCGAGTCGCATCGCATGATCCAAAAAGGCCTTGAACTTGATCTCTGCGTTGCACAAGATATCTGGATTGGGCGTTCTGCCCGCTTGGTACTCGCTCAAAAAGGAAGCAAACACGCGATCCTTGTATTCGGCTGCAAAGTTCACAAACTCCAAGTCGATGCCAATCACATCGGCCACAGCCGCTGCATCCACAAAATCTTGGTTGGATGAGCAGTATTCGCTGTCGTCATCGTCCTCCCAATTTTTCATGAAAATACCCACCACCTCGTGACCCTCTTGTTTCAAGAGCCACGCCGCGACCGCCGAGTCCACTCCACCACTCAGACCCACCACAACGCGCTCTTTGGTTTTCACAAGAAGTCCTCAACTCTCAATTGGCAAATGCAGGGATGCCCGTCATGGCTCGACCCAAAATCAAGGCGTGTACGTCGTGGGTACCCTCGTAGGTGTTGACCACTTCCAAGTTCACCAAATGTCTTGCAACGCCATACTCATCGCTGATGCCATTGCCACCGAGCATGTCACGCGCCATGCGCGCCACATCCAAAGCTTTGCCGCAAGAGTTGCGCTTCAAGATGGAGGTGATCTCCACCGAGTCGGTGCCCTCTTCTTTCATTCGACCCAACCTCAAACAACCCAAAAGCCCCAATGAGATCTCGGTTTGCATATCGGCCAACTTCTTTTGAATGAGTTGGTTGGCTGCGAGTGGGCGTCCAAATTGTTTCCTGTCCAATGTGTATTGGCGGGCGGTGGTCCAACAAAACTCAGCCGCGCCCAGTGTGCCCCAAGCAATGCCGTAGCGCGCGCTGTTCAAACACGTGAAGGGACCCTTCAAGCCTTGGACCGTGGGAAAGGCATTTTCCTCAGGCACGAACACTTGGTCCATCACAATCTCTCCAGTGATGGAGGCCCTCAAGCCGACTTTGCCGTGGATGGCCGGTGCACTCAAGCCCTTCATGCCTTTTTCCAAAATGAATCCTCGAATCGGACCCACGGCACCATCCTCTGTCACCTCTTTGGCCCACACCACAAACACATCGGCAATGGGACTGTTGGAGATCCACATCTTGCTGCCCCTCACCGAGTATCCACCAGGAACTTTTTGTGCGCGTGTGATCATGCCTGCGGGATCAGAGCCGTGATCGGGCTCGGTCAAACCAAAACAACCAATCCACTCTCCAGTGGCGAGCTTGGGCAAATACTTTTGCTTTTGTGCCTCAGTGCCAAACTCAAAGATGGGCAGCATGACCAAAGAGGACTGCACACTCATCATGCTGCGATAGCCCGAGTCAACACGCTCGACCTCTCTGGCAATGAGCCCATAGTTCACATAACCCAAATCTGGCCCACCGTATTGAGCGGGGATGGTTGGCCCAAGAAGACCCAACTCACCCATTTCTCTGAAAATGTGTGGATCGGTTTTCTCATTGCGAAAGGCATCTTGAACACGGGGGGCCAGTTTCTTTTGCGCATATTCTGCCGCTGCAACTTGAATCATCCGCTCTTCTTCGCTGAGCTGATGTTGAATCAAAAAAGGATCTTCCCATTGAAATGAAACTCGGCTCATGGTGTCTTCTCTCTAAGTTGTGATTTGTTTTTTTTCAGCTCTGCAAAGTCTGCGTGAACTTGTTCAGACAATAGTCTATGCGAGTTGTCGCACACTCGCTCGGGATGCTTTTTTTAAGCCCTCTTTTTTCTTGCTCTCAAGCCTTCTTTCCTTGGAGCCTCGTGTGGGCTTGGTCTTGACCCTTATTTTAGGCTCGATCAAAGCTTGCTCAATCAAAGCGTGCAATTTTGAATACGCCTCTAACCGATTCATCTCTTGACTCCTGGAGCTCTGTGTCTTCATGACGAGCACCCCCTCTTGCGTGATGTTGGCCAAGGGGTTGGCGAGCAAGCGTTTTTTTACACCTGCAGGCAAGCTCGAGCTCAAGACATCAAACCGCAAGTGAATGGCGCTTGAGGTTTTGTTCACGTGCTGTCCCCCAGGCCCTTGAGACCTGATGGCGGAGATCTTGATCTCTGACTCTTTGATGAAGGGCAAGGGTTTGGCCATCTTATTCTGCTTCAAATCTTCTATTGCGGTGTAAACTGGAACTCAATACACAATTAGGATCACATCATGGCCAAAGGTCAAGCCAAATCGAACAAAGAGCAAAAAAAGCCCAAAAAAGACCTGAGTCTCGCAACCGAGAAACCCAAGTTGCTCGAGCCCACACGAACCATGCTCTCAACGGTCATCATCCCCAAAGGCAAAATCAAAAAATAATTGCACAAGGTGATGCCTTGGCTCACCGCGTCTCTCGTCCATCGTGTCCATTTGGCAAAAACCCATCTCTGTTGACATCCTCACGCGCTCTCACCTCAAGACCGCTGTGAATCACCTTGGCATTGTCTTTACCGAAGTGGGTGAAGACACGATTTGCGCCAAGATGCCGGTCAATGCCCAAACCCATCAACCCTTTGGCTTGCTGCACGGGGGCTTGAACGTGGTGTTGGCTGAAACACTGGGATCTTGTGGTGCCTATTACGCTTGCCCCAGTGGGTTTCACACGGTGGGCCTTGAAGTCAATGCCAACCACTTGCGGGGCGTGCGTGATGGATGGGTGCATGGCACCACCAAAGCCTTTCACATCGGACAGAGCACACACGTGTGGTCCATTGAGATCGTCGATGACCAAGGACGCATGAGCTGCATTTCTCGCATCACCATGCTGATCTTGAAAGACAAGAACTAGAGCCTAGACCACCAAGGCTTCAGCCTGAGCTCACGTCTGAGCCACTGGCTTTGAGCCTCTCGCTTTTCCAAAATACATCTGGCACATGGTGGTGTGCATTGAAGACGCGGGCCAATACGAACATCAAATCGCTCAAGCGATTCAAGTATTGAAGTGCCAAGGATCCCACGCCCTCTTCTTTTGAGAGTGCGACCAAGTGCCGCTCAGCTCGCCTGGCCACGGTGCGCACCACGTGTGCCAAGGCGCTGGCACGAGAACCACCTGGCAAGATGAATTCCCTCAAGCTCTCAAGCGTGTCGTTGTAGCGAGCGATCGCCTCGTCGAGTCGAATGACCGCCGTCTCCTTCAATATGTCCATGCCAGGCAAAGCCAATTCGCCGCCCAAATCAAACAAATCGTGTTGGATCAAAGAGAGCAATTCTTGGTGCTCTTGCGCCAAGGACTCACAGCGCAACAGGCCCAAGAAGGAGTTCAACTCGTCGAGCTCTCCCATGCACTCCACCCTCAGGTGGTTTTTGGGCACGCGGGTTTGATTGGCCAATCCCGTTTCGCCCTGATCCCCTGTGCGGGTGACGATGCTAGTCAGTCTTTGTCCCAATGCGTGACTCCTGTTTTTGGGTTGTTGAGGTGCACTTTGTGTTCAGGCCTCGCCCACACTTTTTTTCAGCTTGTCAATGAGCCCATTGATTTCATCCAAGGATCCAAAGTGAATGGCCAATTCGCCCATCTCCTCGAATCGACCTCCTCTTTTGACGCGTTTTTTGACGCGTACCTCAACTTGGGCCAGCAAAAGGTCTGAGAGCTCTTCTTCCACGCGCTTGATGTCTCGCGATTTTTCTTTTTGCGGCTTGGCTGCAACCAGTTGGAACTCTGCGCCGATTTTTTTAACCAGTCGCTCGGCCTCTCGCACCGACATGTGCTTGGCAGCAATTTGATGAGCTGTGGTGATTTGTGTGGCCGCCTCAAGGCTCAAGAGCGCTCGGGCATGACCCATGTCAATGTCCCCCGCCATCAAGAGCATCTGAACGGGTTCCGCCAAATTCAAGAGCCTCAGCAAGTTGCTCGCCGCACTCCTTGAGCGCCCAACCGCTTGAGCGGCTTCCTCGTGCGTGAGGCCAAACTCCTTGACCAAACGCTGCAAACCTTGTGCTTCTTCCAATGGGTTGAGGTCCTCACGCTGAATGTTCTCAATCAGCGCCATGGCCGCAGCCGCTTCATCGGGCACGTCTCGCACCAAGACCGGTACTTGCGTCAAACCTGCGAGTTTGGAGGCCCTGAATCGCCTCTCTCCCGCAATGATTTCATAGCGCTGGGGCTCACTGCCCGTTTGTGCCAAAGGCCTCACCAAAATCGGCTGCATCACGCCTTGGACCTTGATGCTCTCGGCCAATTCGTAAAGCGCGCCCTCGTCCATGCGCGTTCTGGGTTGATAGACCCCTGGCACCAAGGCGCTCAAATCCAAGCGACTGGGTTGATCCACACCGGCACTGTTCTCTTGGTTTTGTGGTGCACTTGGGCCCAACAAAGACTCCAGACCCCGACCCAATCTCATTTGTTTTTTAGTAGCCATGCTTTGATTCAAATTTCCGAAAAACCGTATTTTTACAAACTAAAGTATTATTAAGGTGCTATTTCAATTGACCGATTCGCTCAATCATTTCCTGAGCGAACGCCAAGAAGGCTTGACTGCCTTTGGCTTGTGGGTCGTAGACGACGCCTGGCAAACCAAAACTGGGAGCCTCTGCCAAACGCACGTTTCTGGGGATCACGGTGTTGAAGACTTTCTCGGCAAAGTGTGCCTTCAATTGATCGCTCACCTGAACTTGCAAGCTCACACGAGGATCAAACATCACGCGCAACAAGCCAATGATTTTCAAAGACCGGTTCAAGTTCGCATGAACTTGCTTGATGGTGTTGACCAAATCGGTCAAGCCCTCCAGCGCAAAATACTCACACTGCATGGGCACGATCACACCATTGGCGCTGCACAAACCATTGAGCGTCAACAACGAGAGCGATGGCGGGCAATCGATCAACACAAAGTCGTATGAAGAGGCAACCAACGCCAAGGCTTCTTTGAGGCGTTTTTCTCGGCGATCCTGGTTCACCAACTCAACCTCAGCGCCCGCGAGCTCTCGGCTCGCACCAATCAAATCGTAGGTTGCATGCTTGGCGTTGCGATCACCCCAATTGCTCTTCACCGCCGCTTGAGAAATGGTTGCAGTTTCCAAGAGGACCTCGTACACACTCAACTCAAGCTGACGCTTGTCCACCCCTGAACCCATGGTGGCGTTTCCCTGCGGGTCCAAATCGACCATCAAGACCCGCTGCCCCAAGGCGGCCAAACCGGCGCACAGATTCACCGTCGTTGTGGTCTTACCCACACCACCTTTTTGATTTGCAACACAAAATATGTGAGCCATGGCCCTCTTTCTGACTAAATGAACACATCAAGCGACAAAACCCTCAAGGGCCTTGTGACCGAAGAAAGGGATTGAGTTTAACGGCAACTGAGGCCGAAGAGAGGACTTTTTGCACTTTCTTTTTGGATGGGTTTCACGTGAAACACCCCCTACATCAAACGCCAACACCCTCAGGCCCCAAGCTCAGGGCTTGATCCAAGCCAAACACCTTTGCGCATCCAAAAAAGGAACTTGGATTGGTTCCACGTGAAACACATTCAAGTCCTTGGGTAAAGCGTCCAGCTCTTCAGGTGTCAACTTTGCCTTCATCGCCATCCAAACGCCGCCTTCTGACAAGAAGGCTCGGGTGAGGTCGGTGAAGTCTTTCAACGAAGCAAAGGCCCTGGAACAAATGAGCTCATGGGTGTCGCTCAAGGTTTCAACGCGCGAGTGCAAAGGGGTCAAGTTGGTGAGCCCCAAAGCCAAGACGACTTGTTGAATGAAAGCAATTTTCTTTTGAACGGCATCCACACAAGTGACGTTCACTTGCGGACACATGATTGAAAAAACAACCGCAGGGATGCCCGCCCCAGTCCCCACATCAAGCACACGGGTCAACGCAGGTCTCGCCTTGAGCATGGGGCCAATCACAGCCAATGCATCCAAAAGGTGCAACAGCACCACATCTTTGGGCGTGGTGATGGCCGTCAAGTTGTACACCCGATTCCACTTGAGCATGAGCCGGGCATACTCCATCAAGCTTGATCGTTGTGCCTCGGTGCTCTCAAGGTCCAAGCCCTCTAGGCCTTGAACCAACAACTCCTCTGCCTCTTGCCACAAAGACGCATGGCTCATGTTGGAGCAGTCACGCTGGCCTCAACCGGTTCGGACTCTTCACTGGGTGCAAAGCCCTTGTGACGACTTCTTTTGAGATGAATGAGAAGAAGAGAAATGGCCGCTGGCGTGATGCCTGAAATTCTAGAGGCTTGACCCAAGGTTTGGGGCTTGAACTGTTGCAGCTTTTGTCTGACCTCGATGCTCAACGCACCAATTTGCATGAAATCCATGTCTTGTGGCAACAGCATGTTCTCAAAATGCTCTGCCCTGAGCACCTCGTCCTTTTGTCGCTCAATGTAGCCTGAGTACTTGGCGTTGATCTCGAGCTGCTCAATCACTTGATGGCGCAACACCTCTGACATGCTTTGAATCGTTGGGTCTTCAAGTCGCGCTGGATCCATGGAAATCAAAGCAGCGTAATCCACACCAGGCCTTCTCAGCAAATCGGCCAAGGTGTACTCTCGCTCAATTTTCTGACCCAAAACCCGTTCTGCCGCTTCAACACTCAAATTTTTAGGATTGACCCAAAGTGACTTCAGTCTTTGTGTTTCACGTGAAACAGCTTCTTGCTTGGTTTGGAAGGCACGCCACTGCGCCTCTCCCACCAGGCCCATTTGGTGTGCGACCTCGGTGAGGCGCAAATCGGCGTTGTCTTCGCGAAGCTGTAAGCGATACTCGGCTCTGGAGGTGAACATTCGGTAGGGCTCCGTGACCCCTTTGGTGATCAAGTCATCGACCAAAACGCCAAGGTAAGCCTGGTCTCTGGCGGGCAACCAAGGGCCTTGCTCCTTGACACGAAGGGCGGCATTGATCCCGGCAAAAAGCCCTTGGGCTGCGGCTTCTTCGTAACCTGTGGTGCCATTGATTTGCCCCGCAAAAAAGAGCCCCTCGATGGAGCGCGTCTCAAAATTGGATCGCAACTCTCTGGGATCAAAGAAGTCGTATTCGATGGCGTAACCTGGTCGCAAGATGTGCGCGTTCTCAAGGCCCACCATGGAGCGCACCAAGTCATACTGAATGTCAAAAGGCAAACTCGTGCTGATGCCGTTGGGGTAAAACTCGTGGGTGGTGAGACCCTCAGGTTCCAAGAAAATTTGATGGCTTTCTTTGTCAGCAAAACGATTGATTTTGTCTTCAACACTGGGGCAATACCTGGGACCAACGCCTTCAATTTTTCCCGTGAACATGGGGCTTCGATCAAACCCAGACCGAATGATGTCGTGTGTCTTGGCGTTGGTGTGGGTGATCCAACAAGACACTTGCTTGGGGTGCTCAATGTCGTGTCCCATGAAACTGAACACCGGCACCTTTTCACCCTGACCACCCGGCATGCCATCTCCTGGCTGCTCGGTGCATTTTGAAAAGTCAATGGTTCTGCCGTCCAAGCGCGGTGGTGTGCCCGTTTTCAATCGCTTTTGAGGAAGCTTCAACTCCTTGAGTCTGGCGCTCAAGCGCAGGGCAGGTGGATCTCCCGCACGTCCAGCAGAGTAATTGTTCAACCCCACATGGATCTTGCCGTCCAAAAACGTTCCTGCTGTCAAAACAACCGTTTGGGCAGAGAACTCAATGCCGGCCTGAGTCACGACACCACAAACCCGGTCCCCTTGAAGAACCAAATCTTCCGCAGACTGCTGAAACAAAAATAGATTCTCTTGGTTTTCCAGGCGTCGACGGATGGCCGCTTTGTAGAGCACCCGATCCGCTTGTGCTCTTGTGGCACGAACGGCAGGCCCTTTTGAACCATTCAAAATTCGAAACTGAATGCCCCCTTCATCGGTTGCAATCGCCATGGCACCCCCCATGGCGTCAATTTCTTTGACCAAATGTCCTTTGCCAATTCCACCAATGGAGGGGTTGCAACTCATTTGCCCCAATGTTTCAATGTTGTGGGTTAGTAATAAAGTAGTACAACCCATGCGCGCGCTGGCCAATGCGGCCTCTGTGCCGGCGTGACCCCCGCCGATCACAATGACATCGAATTTTTTAGGATAAAGCATAATGAAAACCAGTCCTTAAACGTCAAAGACAAGCACCGTTGTCCAACGAAGGGCAAAAAGCAAGCGGTCTGTTTTGAGCGCCTGTATGGGCTCAAAAGTATTTGATTTAAAACTCAATTCTACCTTTTCAAGGGTTTTTGGGAAACCATTGGAACGCATGCCCTTGAGATCAAAGCAACATACAATGATTGAGCAAACTAATCGTTCGACATCCAACTCTCATCCATGAACAACTCACGAATTGAAATCACTGGCTATGGATTCGTCACCCCACTGGGCAATGAGGAGCAAGAGTTCGATGAGCGCGTTTTCAATGGCGTCTCAGCCATTGAGTCAAAACGGTATGAATTGCCCAACCAAGACAGCTTTGAAGCAGCCGTGGCCATGTGCAACGTGGACGCAGAGCGGTTCATGGCTCCATCAAAGCTGCCTTCAGACCGGGCAACCACACTCGCCATGATGAGCGTGGTGCGTGCGATTGAAAACGCCAAATTGGATTTAGAAAACATCGACCACGACCGGCTGGGCGTTTACTGGGGCTCAGGCATGGGAGGGGCATCAACGTTTGACACAACGTGTGAACAACTCTACGCCCAACAAAAGAGAATTCGACCCACCTCAGTGATCACGAGCATGCCAAGCACAGCAGCATCAGAGATCGC
>Ga0208618_1000795_pt1 | contig 13635 bp, 11 predicted proteins | sample CryBogCBE18Jul08_FD_184585 | JGI IMG/M metagenome (GOLD analysis project Ga0208618, IMG submission 184585) | Freshwater microbial communities from Crystal Bog, Wisconsin, USA - CBE18Jul08 (SPAdes) | ecosystem: Environmental > Aquatic > Freshwater > Lake | place: Crystal Bog, Wisconsin, USA...
GAGGAGTACTTACCGTGCGGGCATTGTCACTTTTGTAGAAGCGGGGACTTTCGCCTTTGCAATGCCACCGATTGGCGTCTGGGGGGGCACCGCTACGGTGCCACGGGCCTGAATGTGGGCTCGGGTCTGTGGGGCGGATATAGCCAATACATGGAGCTCGATATCAACACGGTTTTTCATGCCGTTCCTAGCGGTCTGGATCCACGCTATGCAGCCTTGGCTTTGCCCATGTCCAATGGGATTGAGTGGACCTATTTGCAAGGCGGCATCGGACCTGGTCAATGCGTGGTGATCCAAGGGCCTGGCCAACAAGGCTTGTCATGCGTCATCGCGGCTGTAGAGGCAGGGGCTCAGAAGATTATTGTCACCGGGCTTAATAATCCCACCGATTTGAAGCGGCTTGCCATGGCCAAACGACTCGGTGCCCACCACACTGTGGCCATTGGAGAGCAAGATTTATTGGAGACTGTCGCCGATTTGACCGGAGGCTTGATGGCTGACTTGGTCATTGACTGTGCCTCGGGTGGGACTGACTCGGTGGTGAGTGCGATTCAATTGGCCCGAAAACGAGGTCGCGTGATCTTGGGCGGCTTAAAGAGTAGCAAGGTGCCCCAGTTTGACAGCGACATGATCATCGCTCGCTTCTTAACGGTCAAGGGTATGCGTGGGCATAGTTTTGAGTCAGTCGAGATGGCACTCGAGTTGATCGCTCAAAACCGCCATGGCGTCCAAGACATGAGCACCCATCGCTTTGGGTTGGCTCAAACCGAGTACGCACTCAAGACCCTGGTGGGTGAAGGCGCCCCCGACGCTATTCACATGACCATTGATCCTTGGGCTTGATCGCCTAGGGCTTAAAAGGAGTCGGGTTCACGCCCGACTGACCGGGCCAGAAATTAGGATTTAAAAAATCTAGAGATCAACACGGCCCTGCACTGGTTAGATCCCTTCTTCACTGACGCGCGTTTGAGCTCGCTGCAAACAGCAGCTTCATGGCATTTTCCTGCGCTTGGCTCAACGGTCCCACAATCACGGTTAACCCCAACGGGGGCGTTTTTTCACCCAGAGTGACGGACTGTGTGGTTGAAAGGTCCTCAGTCAAAGTCGGTGTTGAATCGAACGGGGCCATCTGAACCCAATGATGGCCTTTAAGGGTGCCAACCCGGCCTTTGAGTCTGAGCAGTGCTGTGCCCAATAGGGACTGGAGTTGCCCAATGTGCGCGAGTAGCTCAGTTACGCTTAAATGACTTTCCTCATGGTGGGTGAGTGGCCACCAGAGGGCTTGAGCGTGGTGACGGTGCTCATGTACTCCATGATCTTCATGCGCTTCGTCTTCCTCATGAGGACCATGGACGTGATGATGATCATGCAACTCTTCATGATTGTGCACAGTTGCAGGCCCATCTTCCCCATGAAGGGCAGGCTTTAGCGCGTGTTGTTTTTCTTGGTATTGCTCTAGGGACTGCATCACGTCACTGGCGCTCAAGCGGCTCATGGAGGAGCTTAGAAAAACACAATGAGGGTTACTCTCGCTGAGCTCCTCCATGAGTTGTAGGCGCAATGCGTCAAGCTCTTTTGGTGAAACTTGGTCCGTCTTGGTGATGATGCAGACATTGGCTTTTTGCAGTTGTGCTCTAGCCTCCATGTGGGTGCGCAAAACAGCTTGGGCAGTGGGTGCACTCAGGCAAGTGATGGTCCCCCCCCAGGTGTAGCGCTCCATCAAGAGTTCATGACCGTGAAGGGTCTCCAAGATGGGGCCAGGGTTGGCCAGCCCAGTGGTCTCGATCACAACATTGGGGAACCGGGGTACACGTCGCTCTAATCGAGCCCAAAATAAATCCTCCAACGCCTGTGATAACCCCAAGAGTCCGGTGCAACACACGCAGGCGTTGGCCAGCAAGGACTGAGACTCCGCGGCAGCGGTGAGCAATTGGTTATCCAGGCCCACCTCCCCGAGCTCATTGATGATGAGTGCGGCCTTGGATAAAACTTCCTCACGCAACCACTCCTTGAGTAAGCTGGTTTTACCACTACCCAAAAAACCGGTGAGCAAATAAATCGGAATGCGCTGAGGGGTCATGACTTTAAAAATGTAGAGTCCCTCTCGGGCTTCACTTGACGCTAGGCTGGGTTGGCTATACTGCAGGACAACACAGTCCTTGCGTGGGCCAATGATCAGAGTTTACCTGAGCAATACAGCACTCACCCTCTTAGGTTTTTTAAGGAGCAGTCATTCATGGAGAGAATCACCATTTCTTTGGAACCAGAATTGGCGTCCATGCTCGACCAATTGAGCCAACAACACGGTTACGCCTCTCGAAGTGAAGCGGTGAGAGACTTGATTCGAGGTTGGCATTCGCAAGAGACCCTCAAGAGTAACCAAAGCGAGCACTGCATGGCTTATTTGGGTTATGTCTTTGATCACCATGACCGTACACTCACAGAGCGTTTGTCGCATATCCAGCATGACCATCACCATTTGACGCTTTCTAGTATGCAAGTGCCCATGGATCATGACAACTGCTTGGAGGTGGCTTTTTTGCGTGGGCCCACCCATGAGGTGAGAGCGTTGGCTCACCGTGTCATGTCACAACGAGGGGTGAGACACGGCTCGGTTCAGTTTGTACCCGTCAAGGTGTTTGACCACATCGAGGGGCATGACCACGCGGCAGGCATGCCTCATTTGCACTTGCAGCCATCGAGTTAGGAAATCTTGAAGGCTCTTAAGTCAAGCTACCCGGGCGAGCTTCTATTTCTTTAGACGAACTGTTCACGGCCGTTGGGTAGAAGTTTTGAATCATCATCCAAAATAGAAACGAGAGCGGTAAAGCCAAACCACACCAAACGCCGTAATGCTCCCACCAAGCACCCAATGAGGCGGTGTGGGCTTTGCTGAGGCTGAAAAAAACAATCGAGAGTGACAACGTGGCGATGAGTCCACTCATGACCCTGGCTGTGTGATGAGCGAGTAGTTCACTTTGTCTCACCATCCAATGCACCACGAGGCCATTGATCGAGTCCGCTAGCAGCATACCCGTACCAAAACTCAAGGCAAAGACCACGATCAGTGCAAAACCACCCAACTCATGGCCCTTCGCTGCCATGAGTGCAGCTTGCGCCAAAGTGTCCAAGGAGAGCGCAAAGGCAAATCCCACACCCATGGGGTGGGCCAAGGGCCCCATGATTTTCATGATGAAGGGTTGGATCAGGCCTTGGGGGCCGTGGTGCGACATACCGTGTGAGAAGTGCGTATGAGAGCCCGTGGCGAGTGGGTCCTTTAATTCCCTGTGTTGAGACAGACCTCGACCCAGGCAGTGGCGCAAATTGAGAAGCCCAAGGATTAGTAAAAACCCACTGGAGATCCAAAGTCCCAAATCGTCAAGCCAAAGGGGCAAGGTCAGGCCTTGCCAATAGAGAATAAGTGTGGCCAAGAACACTGTGAGGCTGTGGCCCAATGCAAATTGAAACCCAGTGAGTCGAGAGGTCCAGTAATTTTGCGCATGAAAGCGCATGCGCGTGAGAGCGTCCACCGCAGCAATGTGGTCCGGATCCAAGCCATGTCGAAAACCAAGGGCCAAGAGTAGCCCCAAGGTGGCCCACAGTGAAGAAGAGTCCAGTTCAAACATATGAAGAATTTTAAATTGGTGTGAAGATCTAAGGTGAGCGGGTGAACCCGCAAACTAGGAGAATTATTTTTTGTCGCTTTTGTGGGGGTGATCGTGGTGGTGACTATGCCCATGACCATGACCGTGGCCACCATGGCGGTGCAAATGCCCATCTCCATGATCGTGCCAGTCGTCGGCATTGGATTTCCCGTGGGCATGCGGGTCTTCATTAAAGACCAAGGACTTCACGGTGACAGGGACCGTGTAGGAGGGCATGCGTATGCGGCCCAAGTCAATGAAATCAAAACCCCAGAGCGTGACGCCATCGATCACCAATAGCTCGCTACTCACGCGGTCATCCTCTTTGAAGATGTGTCCTAAATTGTGAGCAATGTCTCCGTCGGTGACAATGTAGAGGGGCATCTTTTTGGCCAATGTGCTCGGAATAGCCGCCAAAATTCCTCGTGCCAATGCCGACAAGCGCTCGTAGGACGGCGCGCCCAACCAGCGAAGTGAAATAGCCACATCTTGCTCGCCCTCTTTGAGGTCGTGGCGAACAAAGGAGAGGATCAAATCTTTGGTGATGACGTGCTCGTTGATGGTGGGCCCAAAGACCGTGGGCAAGGGGACCACTTGCAAGTTCTTTCTTGGCAGGAGCGTTGCTGGATCACTGATGAAGGTGGTGTTCCCACTCAACTGAACACTGTACTCCGAGGCTCCCAAGACCGTAGCCCGGATGCACTCGCCTGCGGGTAGCAGTGGAGTCGATAAATCGCCCGCGTTCAATCGAAGTCTCACGGCTTGGCCAAATAGCTTTCCGAGGTCACCAAAATCCCTCATCTCTCTTTCATAGACATATTCGGCAACACCTCCCGAGAACATTACCCCGTCAATGGCGCCCCAGTCTTCAACGGGGTCAGTCAAGTACAAATGGGTGAGGTCTTCTTTGGTGAAGCCTTGATTTAACACCCGCATCAAGGCCTGTGCCATCCACTGGGCAACAGTGGCCATGTCTTGGCGTTCAATTTTGTCGCCCAGTTTCCAATCAAACCCAGCCTGTGCCGCCAAGTACTGACCCGCAGGATCGAGTCGCGTGATGGTATTGGATTCATCGACCACTAAAAGACGGCCACCCAAATGCACGGCAGCAGTGGCAATCAATTTTCCTCCTTCGACCAATCCCAGTTTGGTCGTGCCGCCCCCGATGTCGATGTTCAAGATGCGCAATTTTTCGTCATAAGACCGCTTGGCCGCTCCCGAGCCATAGACAGCGAGCATGGACTCCATGTGGTGTCCTGCAGCCGCGCAGACAAACTCACCACCTTGTTCGGCCAAAACTGCAGCGATGGATTCGCTGTTCTCACGTCTTAACGCCTCTCCCGTCAAAATCACTGCGCCAGCATCGACCTCATCAGGATGCAGGCCCGCGGCTTGATAGGCGCGGTCAATGATTTCGCCCAAGGCCTTGGCATCCATGGTGGTCTCGCTCGTGTAGGGGGTGAGCGAAATGGGAGACTGGTAAACGGGCTGGCGGTCCACCACGGTATAGCGGCTCGAGAGGTCTTCAGCAATTCGACGCAAGTGGATTTTAGAAAACACCACTTGAGTCCCTGATGAGCCCACGTCGATGCCAACGCTATGAAGGATCACGTTGTCTTGACGCCAAAGGCTTTCTTGGGATGCATCGTCTCCAGAAAAATTATCATGATCGTGGTCATGGTCCGCATCATCATCGTGAAAGTGCTCGTACTCGGCACCGTATTGATGATCAGTCAGGGTGTGGCGTTTGGCCACAGCCACTGTGCCCTCTGGCTCGTTTGAGCTCTGGGGTTGAGAGGACTCGACTGGGTTGGAGGTGTTGTCAGAGAGGGTCATAGTCTAGTGATACGCAGTGAGCTGTGGGCTAGAGAAAGAAAAGGTTCCCAGGGTCGCTTGGGGCACATGAGAAGTCATCAAAGGATGGGGCGCAAAGTGGTCAATAGAATTGGTCAAAATGCACTTGGGACATGGGTACTTTTTGGGCCACCAGGAGTTTGATCATTGCTTGGGCCATGAGGGGAGGGCCAGCAAAGTAGATTTCAAAATTGCCCAACTGCTCACCGTGCATTTTCTCAAGCACCTCGTGCACAAATCCCGTCTGGCATCCTGCGGGCAAGGCTTCGTTCTCGGGGTGGTTGGAGAGCACAGAGGTGTAATGCACACGGTGAGCACCTTGAGTTCCATGGGCTAAGCCGGAAGCCTCTTTTAAGAGCTCCTCGGCGCACAAGTCTCGTACTTGCCGTGCACCGTAGAGGAAGTGAATTTGCCGGGCTTGAAGTCTCTCGCTCATCAAAGCACCTCGGGCAAGAGATAGCATGGGGGCGAGGCCCGAGCCACCTCCGACCAAGAGGAGGTCCCGATCAGCTTCTTCGCGCAAATAGGCCATGCCATAGGGACCATCAATTTCAACACTGTCTCCCACGCCAAGTCCAAAAAGCACATCACTGCCCAAGCCTTGAGGTACGCGCCTCACTTGGAACTCCAACACTTGGGTGTTGGCCCCAGCGTTGCTCATGGAGTAAGCCCTGGGGCCTTTCACGCCTGGGAGTTGGATCAACGCGTATTGACCTGAGGAAAAGCCCATGGGAGTATCACACTCAAAGACAAACTCACTGATGTCATGGGTGAGCATGGTGTGGCGTTTGAGGACGGCTTGCGTGATGAGTGGGGTGTGAATGGCTTGGTAGTGCTCGCTCGTTCTGAGCTTGATACGCAAATCAGTTTTTGCGCGACTCTGGCAGCCCAGCCAACGATTTTTCTGACGGTCTTTGTCTGACAAGCCAGGAGACTCAGGCCAGAGATTTTCAATCTCACCTTCGATGAGCTCGAATTTGCAATTGCCGCAAGAGCCAACATTGCACTCATAAGGAAAACCCAGTCCAGCGCGCAGACCGGAGCGTAAAACGGTGTCGTGCTCAGCACAATGAAAGGGGGAGGGGTTGCCCTCGATGGCGATGGAATGCATGATGGGTTGAGGTGTCAAGGTGAGGTCAAAAAATTGTTGAAGGGTAAGGTTAAGGGTTTAATTAAAGCGCTCTAGTAATAAAACGCTCTAGGTGAGACTCAATGTCGATAGCCCAATTGGATAGAGATGGCCTCTGCGGTTTGCAGCACCATGGGGGCCAGGGAACGCAACTTTTTCAAGGTCAGTCGTTGGCTCGGTCCCCCAACGCCCACTGAAGCCACCACTTGGCCTGTGATGTCTCGAAGAGGCGCGGAGACGCCGCGCATGCCAAGCTCAGACTCCTCATCGTCGATGGCGTAGCCGTTTTGTCGGACTTGAGCGAGGATCTTCATGAGCTCGTCTTTTTCAGTGCACGTGCTGGGCGTTCTGGGGAGGAGCTCAGAGTGCATGACTTTATGAATTAATTCGGGTGCACTGAAGGCCAAGATGGCTCGGCCTTCACACGTGCAAAAGGCAGGCTTTAATGTTCCGATGTAGTTTTTCATCCGAATCGCTTGGCTACTCTCTAAGTTGTAGAGGTAGATGATGTTGGTTTCATTCAAAACCGCAAGGTGAATAGTCTCACCGGTGCGCTCTCTCAAGACGTTCAAAAAAGGCTGCGCCATGTTCGAGACGTCTAGTCTTCGCCTCACCAACGCCCCCATGATGAAGAGGTTGATGCCCAGGCGGTAACGACCATTCTCGGGATTTTGTTCAAGCAACCCCTCGCTCAAAAGAGTCACCGCCAATCGATGCGCCGTGCTTTTGGCAATATTCAATCGCTTGGCCAAACTGCTGATACCAATTTCGGATTCAATTTCCGAGAAACACTTGAGCACCCGAGCGGCCGCGGCAACGGAGGATAAACGGGTGCTTTTGGATGGTGCGGACATGAGAAGTCAAAAAAGTAGCAAATTCTTGAAAGGTTGGATTGAACATGGCGCGGCAAGGTCAAGGCACCACAGTTCCATCTTTCATCTTACCTTAATTCTTGTATGCTGAACACTGTTCTTCATAAAAGAATCATTGAAGATCTCGGGAGGGCACTCTGAGACCTCACTCAAATAGCATTGAGCATGGTTTTACAAGAGGTAAGAGTTAGGAATTAGGGAAAACCCGAGGGTCGGATGCTTGACACTCTTGGGCGTTTCAAGCCTAATACTGTCTGTGCCTTTATGTGGATCATAGTTCCATATAGGGGAACGTTAGGGATATTGCACTTACACTTGGATAGCGCCAATCAGGCACTAAAGGGGTGGTTTGGTCCAGCCCTGCTTAAATTTTGTTTTCTCACTCTTTTTCGCTCTTTTGGAGACTCATCAGTGCAAAGTCCGCTCGTGGTGGAACCTGCTCAACACGCTAGGTTAAAGTTCGACCCCAAATGGGTGGTCATTGGTTGCTGTTTATTGGTTGTGGGCTTTTTGGCCTTGGTGCCTTTTTGCTTCATGGTGTGGCAGAGTTTTTTAACGCCCGAGACCGCAGATCAGCCCTCTGTCTTCACTCTCTCCAATTACGTCACCGCCTACACAGACGCGGAGACCATCACCACCCTTGCCAACTCCATTGAATTTGCCACGGGAGGATCCTTGGTGGCTTTTGTGATTGGTACTGCCTTGGCCTGGATGAACGAGCGCACCAATACGCCTTTGCGCCGTCTTTTTTATGCGCTCTCTATAGTGCCGCTCATCATCCCTAGCATTTTGTTCACCATTGCTTGGATCATGCTTTTGAGTCCTAAGATTGGGATCATCAACATGGCCTTTCAATCGGTGTTTGGGTTGGAGTCTCCGCCCTTTAATATCTACTCCATGGGCGGCATGATTTGGGTGGATGGGCTTCATTACTCACCGATGGCTTTTTTATTAATGACCGCTGCATTCAAAGCCATGGACCCATCCTTGGAAGAGTCAGCCGTAATGAGTGGCTCGAGCATCTTGAGAACGCTTTGGCGCATCACCTTGAAGTTGGCCTTTCCAGCCATTGTCGCTACCATCCTCACACTTTTTGTGCGTGCGATTGAGTCTTTTGAGGTGCCTGCTTTATTGGGCTTACCTGCAGGCATTCAGGTCTTTACGTCCGCCATTTACCAAGCGATTCATCAGTTTCCAAGTCAACTCGGACTGGCTTCGGCCTTCTCTGTGCTTCTTCTCTTGATCACTTCTGGGGGCATCTATATCCAAGCGCGTATTTCTTCATCGTCCAGCAAATACGTGACCGTCACTGGCAAGGGTTTTCGTCCCCGCAGCATCGATTTGGGTGTCTGGCGGTATGCAACCCTATGTGTGTTTTTGCTCTACTTTTTGTTGATTGTGGTTTTGCCGTTTTTAGTCCTGTTGTGGTCATCCTTGCAAAAATTCTACGCACCACCATCGGCCGAGGCCTTGAAGCATTTGACCCTGGATGGTTACCGCTATGTGCTGGATTCGGACACCATTCTTCATGCGCTTTTTAATAGCGTTTGGATGGGTATGGCCTGTGCAACCATCGTCATGCTGCTCTCAGCGGTGGTGTGTTGGGTGGTGGTGAAGACTAAAATTCCAGGACGCTGGTTGCTTGACAATTTGGCCTCCTTACCTATGGTCTTCCCTGGCTTGGTGCTGGGGGTGTCCATCATGATTTTTTACCTCACCTTTGACATTGGAATTTACGGTACATTTTGGATTATTTTGCTCGCTTACGTGACGCGTTTCATGCCCTATGGTTTACGTTACAACACGACCTCTATGATTCAAATTCACAAAGACTTGGAAGACTCGGCCGGTATGAGTGGAGCGGGTTGGGTAACCGTCTTTACCAAAGTGATCTTGCCGCTCTTAAAGCCCGGCATGGTGGCGGGTTGGATTTATGTCATGATTGTTTCAGTGCGAGAGCTCTCAAGCTCCATCTTGCTCTACAGTCCCGGTAATGAAGTGATCTCAATTGTGATTTGGGAGTTGTGGGAAAACGGTCAGTATGTGGAGTTGTCTGCTCTGAGTGTGATGTTTATTTTGATGTTGTTGATGTTGGTTTTGTTTGCCCAAGCCGTTGGAAAGCGCTTTGGGGTCAAAGACTCATAATTGATCAAGCCCAATCAGCAGTTGATCAAAACAATCGCATCCACTGCAGTTGAATTAAAGGAATTTTTGTTGTGTTAAATGTCTCAGGTTTATTCACCGAATACGTCAGCGACAAAGGAGTGGTTGTGCAAGCAGCCAAGGACGTCTCCTTTGAAGTACCCAAGGGTAAGCTATTCACTCTCTTGGGGCCCAGTGGGTGCGGCAAGACCACCACATTGCGCTCGATTGCGGGACTTGAAAAGCCTACCCAAGGTTTGATTGAGGTCAATGGTCAAACCATTTTTAGCTCCTCAAAAGGTGTCTTTACGCCCCCAAACAAACGTGGCTTTGGGATGGTGTTTCAGTCTTATGCCATTTGGCCGCACATGAGTGTGTTTAAGAACGCCAGTTTCCCCATGGAAGTGGGCTTGAAAAAGTACAGTCCATCCGAGATCAAATCTCGGGTGATGCGGGTGCTTGAATCGGTGGAGTTGGCTCAGTTTCATGACCGCGATGCGACCCGATTGTCGGGTGGTCAACAACAACGCTTGGCCTTGGCCCGTGCCTTGGTGATGGAGCCCCAACTTTTGTTGCTCGATGAGCCCTTATCAAATTTAGACGCTAAGTTGCGCGAAAAAATGCGCTTTGAGGTCAAGAAAATTCAGCGTGAGCTCGATATCACGACCATCTACGTGACCCACGATCAGTCCGAGGCTTTGGCTTTGTCGCATGAGATTGCGGTGATGTCGAGTGGTCGAATTGTGCAGCGCGGAACGCCTAGACAAATCTATGAAACACCCAACAGCACATTTGTCGCTGATTTTGTGGGAGCCATTAATTTCATTGACGCCACCGTGAAGGCTTTAGAGGATGGTGGCCAAAAGATGGTGCTCGAGTCAGAAATTGGCTTAATTCAAGCGCCCAACCCCGAAGGTTTCGCCCTAGGAGATCAAGTCCAGGTGTGTGTTCGACCTGAGAATGTGCACTTGAGTGATGAAGCCCCACAATTGAGTCATGCCAATCACTTTTTGGGATTGGTGCATTTGAAAATTTTCTTGGGTGAAGTCTTGGACTTCCAGGTAAAAATTGGCAGTAAACTCATCTTGGCCCGTGTGCATCCTCACCAAAAGACCCCGGTCGATCACCCGATCTATATTCATTTCGATCCCAGCAATTGTGTGGTTTTCAAGCGCTAAACCCTCGAATGTCGGCCTATTTTTATTTCAACACAGACAAGGACTTACACCATGAACAGTGTCACTGATAAGCAAACGCTGGAATTCGTTCCCAACGAATCGCATTACCACAGCAAAAAAGATCGCACCTTTGTTCGTGCCATTGCCGGTCCCTACAATTTGAAGGACGAGCTCACACGCTTGCGTGCCATGCCCCGCGTGAGAAAAGGCAAAGACATCAAATTCAACGATGGCCCCCAAGCCTTTAGTCGCCATTATGTGGAGCCCAAAGACGGCATAACCCAACTCTTTCACTTGCACTTGGAGGAGTACGGTCCAGGTGGTCGCTCACAAAAACACGGTCACGTGAATGAAGCGGCCTTCTATATTTTGGATGGCATCGGCTATGAAGTGCACGACGGTATTCGTTATGACTGGAAGGCTGGGGACGTTGCCATTGTGCACAACAACTGCGTTCACCAGCATTTCAACGCTTCCAATGAGCGTCCTGCCCGTGCGTTGGTGATTAAAACCAAACCTATGTTCATGTTCATGAATATGCTATTTCAGCAACAAGTTGAACCTCGTCCATCTGAGCCAGCAGTGGGTGGTGAGGGCTTTAAAGCGCGCAACGATGAGACAAATTTGAATCACCCCGAAGGAGGATATTGAAATGGCATGGGACGAAACAAAAGCGTGGAATACAGGTTCCACACAAGGCGCTTATTACCAAGACTTACTCAACGATGCTGAGCAAGCGCCACAAAAAAACGCTAAGCGTAAAAAAGTAATTCATCCCGAGGACATGGCTTGGGAGATGTCTCGCCAAGGTCTCTTGAAGCATTTGATCAATGAGCAGATGAACACGCGTATCGAGACGGTGGATGCTTACATGCAAATCATTCCCCCAGGCTCTCACTCAGGCAAACACCGCCACTTGGCGGAAGAGTGTTTGTATGTCTTGGAGGGCAAGGGCTATGACTTGCACCAAGATTGCGATGTGGAGATCACCGACACGTATCACTGGGTTCCTCAGACTGAGATCAAACGCTATGACTGGGAAGCGGGTGATGTGATCTACATTCCACCCAATACCATTCATCAGCACTTCAACGCTGATCCTGATCACCCTGTGCGTTTGATCTCCTCGATCAACAGAATCTTCAAAAAGACAGGTCTCAATGATTTGGAGCAAATTGAAGATGCGCCAGAGTATGACCCCTCGGTCACGCTCAATGCTGAAACCATCAAACCATTTTTGCGCAAGCGCGCTTGAATGCCCATCAAGTTAATGAAAGAGTCGTGGTCCCGTCAATGAGTAAAAATGCAATAGTCTCAGAAGATTTGGCGCAAAAGTTCGCCACTGAAAAAGAAACTCCCTATACCCGTTGGGTCAAAGCCGAGGGTCTAGATATCATCAGTGCGCATTATGTGCCGAGTCTCAATACAGTGGATTTGAAGCCTTGGGCTAGACGTGGCGGTAAGGGTGTGTACATCAATCATGAAGCCTCAAGAACTTCCAATGATTGCTATGTCGTGGAGATCGCACCGGGTAAGCAACTCGAACCCCAGCGTCAACTCTTTGAGGAGATGATCTATGTGCTCACCGGACGAGGGTCCACCACCGTTTGGAATGATCAAGGTCACCGCATAACGTTTGAGTGGCAAGCAGGAGCTTTGTTTGCGATTCCATTGAACTGCTGGCATCAGCATTTCAATGGCTCAGGCAAGGACAGCACACGTTTTGTGGCCGTGACCAATGGGCCCCCCGTGATCAATTTGTACGAGGACTTGGACTTCGTCTTCAATACCCAACACGATTTTGCCAATCGATTCAATGGTGAGCCTGACTACTTCAGTGGCCAAGGCGAGCAAAAAGGTTTGTTGCTGGAGACCAATTTTGTGGCCGATGCGGTGAACCTGCCCTTGATCAGTGCCAAAGAGCGAGGTGCTGGTGGCGGTCATATTCGCTTTAACATGGCCCGGGGTTCCATGAATAGCCACATCTCACAGTTTCCTGTGGGTACCTACAAAAAGGCGCACTGCCATGGCCCAGGCGCACACGTGATCATCTTAAGCGGTGAGGGCTACAGCTTGATGTGGCCTGAGGGTGAAGAGCCCCGTCAATACGACTGGCAAGTGGGTTCGATGATCGTGCCGCCCAATGTGTGGTTTCACCAGCATTTCAACACTGGCACCACGCCCGCCCGCTACTTGGCCTTTAAGCACGAGGTGGTCTCGATTCGCAACGCCCAAGGTGTACCCAAAGCCTGGATCAGCCGTCGCATAGGTGGAGATCAAATCGATTATGCCGATGAGAGTCAACTCGTGCGTGAGCGTTTTGCCAAAGCACTCTCGACTCATGGTATGTCACCTAAGATGCAAGAGGCCTATGAAACTGAATTGGCCTCCTTGCCTGCCAAGGTCTAGTCGACTGGCAATTGGGCCAGTTGCTGTATTGGTTGGTGGATTGGTTCTTGTGTGAGTGTTGGAGGGGAGCTTCACTCAGCCCTCCTTCACTCTAACGATTGGTTCAAGGGGTCGTGTCTTAGAGTTCACCCCCATTTTTTTCCTTGGATGAAGCACAACGTTTATGTTCAACTCAACTCTATCTCGTCGACAATTGATACACACTGCCTCCGCCCTTGTTGGGGTCGGAGGAGTGAACTTGAGCGGGGCCCTGGCACAAACACCCACGCCTCAACAAGCAGCCTTGCCCACTGGGGTTGCTTCTGCTTTGAGTGGCCCAGACCGTGAGGCCCGTTTGCTCGAAGTTGCCAAAAAAGAGGGGACAGTTACCGTCTACTCTTCAATGCCACAAGATGACATGGGTGCTC
>Ga0208618_1000796_pt1 | contig 13633 bp, 19 predicted proteins | sample CryBogCBE18Jul08_FD_184585 | JGI IMG/M metagenome (GOLD analysis project Ga0208618, IMG submission 184585) | Freshwater microbial communities from Crystal Bog, Wisconsin, USA - CBE18Jul08 (SPAdes) | ecosystem: Environmental > Aquatic > Freshwater > Lake | place: Crystal Bog, Wisconsin, USA...
ATGGCTCGTACAACTTGTATGAAAGCAGCTTAATGAGTAGTGCATACTTTCACAAAATACTACGTGAACTACATCGGCAGACTAAAGCAGAGTTAGCATCTAGTGGTATTGCTCTTCCGAAGAAAGGTAGAGCAGAGTTAGAACGTATTAACCGTGAACTTAAGAAAGAGGTGTTAAAGTGAACAAAATTAAATGGGATTTAGTACTAGGGGGTTTAGTATTTTTGGTAATGCTCAATGTAACATTTGCCGCAATATCGTTTGCCTGTGCTATTGCTGTTAAAATTTTTAATACGTTTTCCTAAGGAGTAGGCAAATGAACAAAATTAAAAACTATTTCAAGTATGTAAACCAATGGAATGTAATCTTTTACTTACTGGTATTTTCTCAAATAGCTCTTGGTTGGGAACATGGGCAGTATGATTGGAGTAATCTATGGGGCGTTGGTTTAATCTGGACCTTGTACCTATTAGGTTACAATGCATTAGATCGTGAGTTAGAAATTAGCTTAGACAAAGCCAAAGAAGCGATTGCTCGAGATGCGACATCGCAAGATTAACACACCGACTGTGTACACTTTACCTTCGGCGGGCGAAGCACAGGGTTTTGCTAAAGGTGTGAAAGTTGGGTCAAAAAGTAAGGATAAAACTATAGTTGTTTATCCTTGGGGTCGAGGGGAAGTTGAGGTAATAGTATATGCGACATCGCAAGCGTAGAGTACTAGAAGGTCGCTGGTTTAATTTAAACAGCGTAACCAGCCCTACAACAGGTCGTAAGCACTATGAAATTAGTATTAATGCTCATAGACTAAGTGGCATGACTAACTATACTTTAGAAGACATGCGCAAGCACTTTGACCCAGCAGGCAATCGGGGCTTGCGCTATGGTACCAAATGGAAGTACACAAATCGCGAAACAGCAGAGACATTGCTGACTATGGCAATCTTAAAGTTTGGAGCATAGCATGGGTGCGTACTATCAAAAATATCGCAGGTTGTTTTTGTTTTTTACTATTGCTAATATCCTAATAGTTGTGCTACAATTAGCATTTGCCTGGGGACATTGGTCCAAACACGAATGGTGGGGACTAGGCATAAGTTTATTCTTTGGGTCAATTAACGCTGTGTGTGCAGTACAACAGTATCGTTGTTGGCGTAGAGTTATACAGGAAGAAAAAGATTTTATGTGGACTACCTTAAGTACCGAAGGCATACAATGAAATTACTATTAGCAATGATTTATAATTTAATTCTACTAGGTGGTACCGCTTATCTAGTAGGATGGCAAGGGTGGTGCCCACTGTGGTTTCTATTCACAGTGTTTCTTTTGGCCTCAGGAAAGGACTAACATGACCAATACTATCTACATTAAAAGACTGACATTTGCTGTAATTGCTCTTATACTTGTAGTATTCGTAGCCGCACCGTGGCTTAGAGAAATGTTAGGTATGTTTGCTATTGGTTGGGTGATACCTAGCCTAGCAGAGTATCTATTTCCAAACAAGGAATAATAATGGATAATATTGAATTTCGTTGGGTATGGCGAACCGGCACTAAGACCCTACAGTATCGAACTCTGACTAAAAAAGTTTGGTCAGATTGGCAAACTGTTCCGTTAATAGATGGAGAGTAACATGGAAATGAAATGGCTGGGTATTATGTCAATGGTAATGATATTGGGAATGTTTGCGAGCATAGCGAGCATTGTGTTTGCAAGCATAGCCTTAGAAAACCACTACAAGGCTGAATGCCGCATCGTTGCTCTACAAGCAGGTAAAAATTCTACTGACATTGCCGCAATCTGTAAATAACTGTATATGAAATCAGATATCAAAATAAATCAGTCGGCAGAAGTATTACCTATCAGTGTAGTTGCTGGTAGTATCAACTTATTCGATGATCAAATTGACCTATACGGTCGAAACAAAGCTAAAATTAATATTGACCAACTTACTAACCGCACAAAACGTGATAGTAAGTTGATCTTAGTAACAGCCATAACCCCAACGCCCTCAGGTGAAGGTAAGACCACAACAACCATTGGACTTGCAGACGGACTACGTAAACTAGACTACAATGCCATTGTATGCCTACGTGAACCCGCATTAGGTCCTGTATTTGGTATGAAAGGTGGCGCCACTGGAGGCGGGTATGCTCAGGTATATCCCATGGAAGATATTAACCTACACTTTACAGGTGATTTCCATGCTATAGCTTCGGCACACAACTTGTTAGCCAGCTTAATCGACAACCATTTACACTGGGGTAATAAGCTCAATTTGGACACTAACAACATCACATGGCGTAGAGTTAGTGACATGAACGATCGTGCGTTACGCGACGTTTGTGTAGGTCTAGGAGCCCATAACAGCGTTACACGTCAGACAGGATTTGACATTGTAGTGGCATCAGAAGTAATGGCTATTCTATGTCTGGCAGATGATTTTAAAGATTTGAAAAAACGCCTGGGTAAGATCACAGTTGGGTATACCCTAGATGGAAAGCCAGTTACAGCTAAAGATCTAAAAGCCAATGGTAGTATGGCCGCACTACTTAAAGACGCAGTTAAACCTAACCTGGTACAGACTCTAGAAGGTACTCCTGCGCTGATACATGGTGGCCCATTTGCCAACATAGCACATGGCTGTAACAGTGTTATTGCTACCAAGTTGGGTATGAAACTTGCTGACTATGTGGTAACAGAAGCAGGCTTTGGTGCTGACCTAGGTGCTGAGAAGTTTATCAACATCAAATGTCGTAAGAGTGGCCTACGTCCTGATGTGGTTGTATTAGTGGCCACAGTCAGAGCCATCAAATATTGGGGCAACTACGATAACTTGGACAAGCATATTGCCAACATCACCACATGGTATAACTTGCCCTGTGTTGTGGCCATTAACAAGTTTGACGGGGATACAGAACAAGAGATTAAAGATTTACAACAGCACGTCTGGGACACATTTAAAATTGAAGCAGTGGTAAATCACTCTTGGGCAGATGGCGGCATTGGCGCACAAGAACTCGCACACGAAGTGGTCATGGCCATCGACGAAAGCACCAAGACTATGGAACTTACCTATGCCGATGATGAAACATTGTTCTGGAAACTTAATGCTGTGGCCACACGCATTTACAATGCCTATGAAATACAAATGGATGCTAAGATAGCACGTCGTTTAGAAGAACTACAGAAAGATTACGGGCATTATCCAATTTGTATTGCCAAGACACAGAGTAGTTTCAGTGATGATCCTACAAATAAATTGGCCGCAACTGAACGGCATGTTTTAACAGTGCGTGAATTACGCCTATGTAGTGGTGCTGAGTTTATTGTGGCAGTATGCGGCAACATCATGACCATGCCAGGCTTACCAGAACGACCAAACGCAGAACGTATTGGCATTGATAAGCAAGGGCGTATAGAGGGATTAGATTAATGAATAGATACACTTATAATCTAGTAATCATAGCAATTGCTGTATATGTAGTCGGAGTCCTTCATTGGAGTCTATGGTGGTTATTGGTATTATCATTGGCAATGGTGGGATAATATGAGCGAAACACTAATTGTAATGGCCGCAGTTATAGTAGTCGGATTGTTACCAATAATTATTATTGCTGCTTTAGCTATACGTGCTATCAACAGGTCTTTGACCACAATTGAATCTGCTGTTTCTGAACGCAGTAGTAAGTTCGACGAAAGTATCGAGAATATCAACACCATATTAGATCAAAAAGATCAAAAGACTCAAGATGCAATTGATGGTCTTAAATAGTTTTCTATCACACTGCTCAGTCTAGCTCCTAGTGTGATAGCCTCAAGCCCAATGTTTAATTGCATTGGGCTTTTTTTTATTTGACAAACATATTTTAATCTTGTAAAATATTACTATGACACAATATCCTTATGTAGAAGATTATTTAGAATTGCTTGGAGGTTATGCCCCTAACAATCCTGCCACTTGGATTATGCCAACATCTAAACCTGTTAGTCTTGCTCGCTATGATATTGCTATTGTAGACAGCATGAGCTCGCATACAGTATTTGGTGGCGCACTAACTGATCGCCAAGCGGATCTATGTGTTAGATTGGTGCTTAAATATCGTAGACAATTTGCTAAACTTAATGTAGATGTAACCCCTGTGGAGAATCCGCAGTTCCGTTTACCGGTACGTAAATTAGATCGCAGCCGACGTATATGGTTAGATGATCAACGGATTGGTATACGATTTCCCTATGACCGTAGTCTAATTGACAGTCTTCAAGACTATAAGAAAGCAAGTCAAGGTAGTACCAATTGGGATAATGAAGAAAAGATCTGGTGGTTTGGCTTAACTGAAGCAAACGTCAATTGGGCAGCCACCTGGGGAGAAACTTATAATTTCGAAATTGATCCATTGGTTAAAAACCTAATGAACAGTATACTCGAATGTGAACAAACTCCTTATGAGATCAAACTCGTAAGAAACTCAGACAGCTTCACTATCACCAATGCCGCTGAAAGTTTAATTAACTATGTAAATGACCATTTAGGTGGGTTCGGTTTGGAAAATGCAGTTAAACTAATCGACAATTCGGGTGTCTTAGGATATACATACGATGAGAATTTAGTTCGTCCTGCACTATTAGATTTGTTTAAAGACCAACGCAATGCACATGTGCCACCCAGTAATAGTAATATAGATCTAATATTTCAATATGCAGAGTTAACTGGTCGTTATCCTGTATGTATCTATGATCCAAGCATGCGCGGGGTAGATCTATCAAAATTCAGTGATAGGGATATTGTACGCTTTGGTCCAAATGGTAAAACTAACAGTAGCGATTATAACATCTATGATGTTAAAGTAGTATATGCTAACAAGATTCCTTCAACATGGAATCATCCTGTTCCATTGTTGGTAACCACACAGGAATTACTATATGGTGGTAAACGTATGGAATGGCTTAACACTGCGGAAAAAGTAATTTACTACTGTAATACCTTATTAAGGGAAAATGATTAATGGCATCAGCCAAACTAATAATTAAAGATGAAGTCAATGTTAAGATTGAAGGACTTGAATTAACTGAACGTAAACATCTTAGTAACAAATTCAAATATGAAATTCCTGGCGCACGTTATTTGCCAGCAGTTAAACTAGGCCGTTGGGATGGTAAGGTAGCATACTTTCAACTTGGTGGCAGTACCTATACAAATTTACTTCCTGAAATACTTCCTTATCTAGATGAACGTGGCTATGATATCGAATTAGATGATCAGCGTGACTATCGGACACAGTTTGATTTTGCTGAAGTAACAGAACAGACATTTGCACATAAAGTTTGGCCACCTAAACATCCTGTAGCAGGGCAACCTGTTGTTCTACGTGACTATCAAATTGAAATTATCAATAAATTCTTAAGTAACCCACAATGCCTACAGGAAATTGCCACAGGCGCAGGTAAGACTTTAATCACAGCGGCACTTAGTTATAGCTGTGAGCAGTATGGCCGCACTATTGTTATTGTGCCGAACAAAAGTCTAGTAACACAAACAGAAGCAGACTATGTCAACCTAGGCCTGGATGTTGGAGTCTATTTTGGAGATCGCAAAGAGTTTGGTCGTACACATACTATCTGTACTTGGCAAAGTCTTAACATCTTACTTAAAGGCACTAAAGCACATGAAGTAGACATTACTATACATGAATTTTTAGAAGACGTTGTATGTGTTATGGTTGACGAAGTACACATGGCCAAAGCAGATGCACTTAAAACATTACTTACTGGTGTTATGGGTCAGATACCGATTCGCTGGGGCTTAACTGGCACAATCCCTAAAGAAATGTATGAGTTTATGGCTCTAAAATGCTCAATTGGAGACGTTATCGGTCGGTTGAGTGCCAGTGAATTACAAGACCAGGGCGTACTAAGCAACTGTCACGTTAACATTCTACAGTTGGTAGATCATGTTGAATACAAAGACTATCAAAGTGAGTTGCGCTATCTATTAGAGACTGAGGAACGGCTAGATTATATAAGTAAACTAATAGAGACTATTAGAAAAGACGGTAATACTCTTATTCTAGTAGATCGAATAGCCCCAGGAAAAGCCCTTGTTGAAAAGATTAAAGACGCTGTATTTGTCAGCGGTGGAACTAAAGCAACTACTCGTAAAGAAAGTTATGATGAATTTGCCACAAGTGATAACTTCGTTGCTGTTGCCACTTATGGTGTTGCGGCTGTTGGTCTTAACATTCCTCGTATTTTTAATCTTGTGCTTATCGAACCTGGTAAATCTTTTGTCAGGGTCATCCAAAGTATCGGGCGTGGCATTCGTAAAGCGGAAGACAAAGACTTCGTCCAAATCTGGGACGTAACATCAACCTGTAAGTTTGCCAAAAGGCATCTTACAACTCGTAAGAAATTTTATACTGAAGCAAACTATCCTTATGCGGTAGAAAAAACGGAGTGGAAGTAATACATGCACATCTTAACCTTAGAAAATCAAGCCTATGAAATGAACGAAATCCCCGATGAAGTCGAGGACCTGCGTTTTGCTATCTTAGATAACAGTGACCCGAAGAATCCAGATTACTTCTTTATTCCTTTGATCTTTTTAGAATCGTTTAACAGTCCGGCATTGGTCTTGAGCATCGGCGGTAACATTGTTAAAATGCCCGTGGACTGGCAGGTACTTATTGGCGAATCGGATATTGGCGACCTAGAAGTTATACCATTAACGTCTATCAATGATCGTGGCTTTAGTGCATTTACGTTTAATCCCTTAGGCAGTTACAAACCAGAGTTTCATCCTATTGAAGTAGTAGACATTTACCAAGATGTCAAGTGGTACTTTCCTAAACTACGTCCGGGTCAGATGTTGGCAGTGCCTATCACAGGCGGTGACAAACCCTTGTGTGCTTACTTTGTCAAAGATATCAGTCGCCAAAGCGAAATAGTAGATTATTCGAAGATTTGGTAATATGGGCACACTTACACCTGGAGCAACCTACATATACGAGCGAGTTGACGATGTAACCTATGCCCGTGAATTTGGATCAAATGATAGATTCGAAATTGGCCGCGCATATAACGCAAATAACAGTTGGGAAGAAGAATTGTTGTGGAGAGAAATACGTCAAACAGCCAAGACCAATACTACTTTACAAGAAGCACTAGATCATGTTATAATGATATATAAGTTAAGCAAGGAATATAACAATGGCATTTGATCCTAGACAATTTAAACAAAAGAAAAAACGTGCAGTAGATCCAAATGCACCTCCTAGACCTAACCTAATGTCACATGATAAGGTTATCCGCGAACAAAAGGATGTGATCATGGCTCTTGAAGAGAAGGTAAGATTTCTATCAGAGGAAGTTTCTCTAATGAAAAGTAAATATCGCGACATGCAACAGAGTGTAGAACAAATTATAAATGTATTACGCAGAGGCAAATAATGGCTGTTAATAACGATCCACTTTATATTGGTAATGAAATGGCGGCATTTGATCGCAAGGATCGTGCGTACTATGATAAGTTTACTGATGAAGAACGTAAGAAATTCAGCACATACCTAATGCTACGCTATGGTGCCACTGTAGCAGGCAGTGCAGATCTACAGGCCTACTATCTAATGGCCACTAATGAACGTGTAAACAAAAACTTCTTTGACTTGGGCAAGCATCCTAAGCTACAATGGTTATTGTGTACTACTGTCAGTCCTAACATGGGCAAGCAACATCACAGTTGGATGGCCAGTAAGAAGAAAGAAGGTAATAGTAAAGTACAAAAGTTTCTACAAGAACTTTATCCTAATTATAAACAAGACGAAATTGAACTGTTAGCAAAGATAAATGATCAACGAGATATTGAAGACATGGCAAGAAAACACGGCGATGACGACAAGTCAATTAAAGCCCGTTTCAAATAGTTTTAAGTGTAAGTATTGCTCAAAAGAATTCCGCAAAGAATCGACTCTTGCGGCACATCTTTGTGAAAGCAAGCGACGTTGGCAACAGGAAAAAGAAACAGGTGTACAATTTGGACTTCAAGCATACCTACGTTTTTTTGAGTTAACACAGGGCTCAGCCAAAACTAAATCATATGCGGACTTTGTTACAAGTCCATACTATCTTGCATTTGTGGCATTTGGTCGCCATATGGTTGAGATACGAGCAGTTAATCCTCGTGCGTTTATTGATTGGGTAATTAAAGAAAATAAAAAACTTGATCATTGGACACATGAATCGATATATGTAGAATACCTAAAACAGTATATGCGTAAAGAAGCTACGCAAGATGCACTTGAACGTGCTTTATTGGAGATGCAACGACATGTGGATGATAACTTGGGAAAATTTCCTAACGGGTTTAGTGACTATTTTAGATTGGCTGGTCCAAATCGTATTTGTCATCATATCAGTAATGGGCGTATTAGCCCTTGGATTGTGTTTAATTGTCAATCTGGTGTGGAATTTCTTGAGTCCCTTACCGAAGAACAAATAGTAATGATATTACCTTGGATTGATCCGGACTTTTGGCAACGCAAATTTGCAGACTATGTAGCAGATACAGAATGGATTAAAGTAATACTCAAGGGAGCCGGCTTATAATGGAAGAATTAGTAGAACAACTACGTGGTGATGTATTGATGCTACGCAATGATGTGGCCATGTTGGCATATGACGTAACACAACTACGTAAACAATTAGATGATATACAGGGCATGCTACACCAATCTTATAATTCAGTAGGTATAGCACCAAACACTCCACCACCAGATTGGTTACCACCAGATGAAATTTAAATCAGACATTGACATTGACTTTGCAGATCGTGATGAAGTAATTGGTTTACTTGATGTCACGCCTGCCAGTATTTTACGTGACGGCCAATTGGTCAAACATAACACCGGCGTCTATGCTACAGAAATACCTGTGGATCCATTTACAGGGCAAGCGAGCCTAGATTATAATATTGCAGAGGATCGTGGCTATGTTAAACTAGACTTCTTAAATGTTAATTTGTATAAACAGGTCCGAGATGAAGAACATCTATTAGAACTGATGCGTGAACCGGATTGGACAAAGCTGTATGATCCAGAAATCTGCGCAAAATTAATGCACGTCAATGGGCATTATGATTTGTTACTACAGATGCCCGAACCTGTGGATACTATACCTAGACTGGCTATGTTCTTGGCTATTATTCGTCCTGCTAAAAGACACTTAGCTGGCAAGACTTGGAAGGAAGTAAGTGCTACTGTGTGGGATAGACCTGCAGATGATACCTATTACTTTAAGAAAGCACATGCTATCAGTTATGCACAGCTTGTAGTAGTTAATATGAATCTATTGGATCTTGCGAATAAGGGTAATTGATCTGCGTTTACTGCGTTTTTGGGCTATTTCTCTTAGACTAACATAAGGCCCGTGTTGTATAATTACATCTTTGCTGTTGAATGTCTTCAGGCAAGGTCTAAAACCAATCCAATCCTGTTTTAAAAACACATTAATAGGAACCAACCTATTACTTTCCCACCACCATTGGTCTGCTAATTCTAAATAGCGTGTTTTCTGATCCAATGATTTTAACATAGCAAAATCGTATATAGTAGTTATAAACTCGTCTGAGTTTTGTATAATACCGATATAGTCATTTCCGCCGTAGGTAAGGTAGCTAATAAACGGATATTGGTCTAATAAATTCTTGTAACTATCTTCCATTAAGTCCTGCTAAATATGTAATAAGGATCGAGACATAAAGTGCCTACAATCACAAGTTATTTAGCTATTCAAAAATTACCAATTGAAGTTTTGGACTTCTCGAATCCTTTTCTCAAAACAAGGAACAGACCCGTGTATGCACGCCCTATAAAAGTCTATCAAGGTATAGATAATCCAATACAAATTGTAGTTAAAAATCAGGATCAAAAGCCTGTAGATTTAACAGGGTACAGTGTACAAGTTGATATTCAAGATCCTGTTAACCAAGTAACGGCATATAGTTTTGCCGCTAACAGCACAGCACAATACAGCAACTTGACCATAGGTACTACTACTATCTTGTTTACTGCAGCCATAGTCAACAGTTTAGATCAACGTTACTATAAACTAACTACACGTATTATAAACGAATCCGACAGTACACAAGCACCGATGTATACAGATGATAATTTTGGCGCACTTCTTGATTTAGAAGTATTGCCAGCATACTACTCAACTGCTAATCCTGTTTACAATGTTACTGAAACAGTTATTGACCCAGGACTACTACCGTAATGACAACATATTATAGCAACGTACAAGTATCGAAAGTATTAACCCTACGCGGTAATACTATACAGAATAATCGTTATACTGGTATCCCAGGTGAAATCACAGTTGATACACAGGTTAATAGTATTAGAATTCATGATGGCAGTACTTTAGGTGGTCATCCAATTACATCAGCTATTGATACTTCACAACCAGTAACAGGTAATCTAATTCCTAGTGCCAATGTTGCATACAGTTTAGGTAGCCAAACACATCAATGGAAAGATTTATGGGTCAGCAGTAATACTATCTATATCGGTGGCACTCCTTTAAGCATTAATTCCAGTGGTAATTTGTTAGTTAATGGCAATGTAGTATCTGGTAGTGGCGGAGGAAGTAGTTTAAGCAATGGAAGTAACGTGGTTAGCCTTGATGCTCATGGTGCATTGAACCTAGCCAATGTTGGCTTGATCCGTGCTCCAGATAACGGAGCAGGTGCAATTAATCTAGCATCAAATACTTTTGTACAGATGCAATGGTCAGCGAATTCCAATACAGTCGATCCTAACAGTGATTGGACAGGATCAACTACCTGGGTCTATGTTGACAATGGTGGATTCCACGTTGAAGCTATCACGCCTGGTCATGATGCTTATTGGAATTTTGATACTGCTGGCAATTTTACATTCCCAGATAACACCATACAAACCACAGCATTTAGTAATGTTGCTCTATCTAACTACCTTGCTGGCACGGTTACTATTGGTAATTTAACAGTACAAGGTAATATTACTACAGTTAATACAGAAATAGTACAACATAACGAAATAGTCGCTGGAAATATTACCAGTAATAGTTACGTCACTGCTCAATACTTCCAAGGTGGAGCAGCAAGTTTATCAACGGTTAATACAACAGGTAATGTTACAATAGGTGGTAACTTAACTGTATATGGCAATATCTTAACATTCGGCAATGTAACACAGGTATTAACTACAGTATACGGTAATACTGGTCAGTTCTTTGGTGGTTTAAATGGTTTCGGCGCACTATACGCAGGTATATCTTCTGGCTACTCAGTGCAGGCACAGACTGTATTAGAATTAGCCAGCAATTACAACGGATACAGTCAACTAAATCTACAGAATATTAATTCAGGTAATTCAGCAAGTGGCGACATTGTAGTTACCATGGACAATGGTAATACTACTGTTGGCTATATTGACATGGGTATTAACAGTTCTGGATTTGTTGGCGGCAGTGGAAGCGAATTAAATTACCCAGGTGACGGTTACTTATATGTTTACGGTAACCCACTTACTGGTGGCGGTAATTTATTATTATCAACTGCATTAAACAATGATATTGTATTCTCAACAGGCGGACAAGGATCAGCTAATGAACTTGGTCGTTTTGTTAACTCAACAAAAACATTTAAAGTAACTGGTAATATTACAGCTACCGGACAAATGACAATCGGCAGTACTAATGTTATTGCTAACTTAGGTGCTACTGCTGGGACGCTAACAACAATTAACGCTAACCTGGGTGCTACATCAGGTACGTTGGCAACTATAACTGCTAACTTAGGCAGTGTTGCTGGATCACTTGCTACCCTAACTGCTAACGCTGCTGTTCAAGCAGGTAACTTAGCAACTATAACAGCTAATTTAGGCGCAGTAAGTGGTTCATTAGCAAACTTAACAGCCAACACCGGCGGACTTGCTGGTGCAATTGTCACAGCCAACACAGCAATGAAAGGCTATGTTGACAGCGTATCAAATAATACATCGTATGGTAACAGTAACGTAGCCGCATACTTGGTAGCCAACCCACAGGGATCTACTTACAGCAACAGCAATGTGGCCAGCTATCTACCAACGTATTCAGGTAACATTGGTGCGCATACTGTAACAGGTAACGTGACTGCTAATTATTTCATTGGCAATGGAGCACTATTAACTGGTATAGTAGCCAGTGCTGGTACAACATACAGCAATAGTAATGTAGCCAGCTATCTACCAACATATTCAGGTAATGTTAACGCAGGGAATGTTAACGCAACATACATCTACGCATCAGGATACGTATCAACAGGTGCGGTATATAGTCCGACTATTGGTAACACAGGCGCAACACTAACCGGTACATTATCAACTGCGGCGCAGCCAAGCATAACACAAGTTGGTGTACTAACTAATCTAACTGTTACAGGTAACATCACAGCTAATGCTGGCGCATATTTTATTGGTAATGGAGCATTATTAACTGGCATAGTTGTTTCAGGTACAACATATAGTAATAGTAACGTAGCCAGTTACTTGCCTACGTACTCAGGTAATATTGCCAACGTTCGTTTAGGCACCAGCGGAGTATTAACCTTTGCTGATGGCACTACAATGACCACAGCCGCCTCAGGTGTAGGTAGTACATATAGCAATACTAACGTAACAGCATATTTAACCAGTGTAAGCATTGGACCTTATGCTAACGCCAATGTTATCGCTTATCTAACTACAAGTAATATAGGACCGTACAGTAATGCTAACGTAATTTCTTACATTACAGCTAATAATATTGGGCCATATGCTAACGCTAATGTGGCCAGCTACTTGCCTACATATACAGGTAATGTAGGTGCCGGTAATATTGTTGGTACAAGTGCTAACACTACAATTACTGCCAATAACTATACCACAACATTTGACATAACCGGTAATGTAACATTCCCAGGCAATATTATCACTACTCAATACCTATATGGTAATGGTGCGTTCTTAACTGGTATAGTATCAAGTGGCGGAAGTAGTAACTACAGCAACAGCAATGTGGCCAGCTACTTACCTACATATTCAGGCAATATTGCCAATGTACGTTTAGGTACAAATGGCAAACTAACATTTGCTGATGGTACAACAATGACCACAGCTGCAACTGGCGGCGGTAGTAGTTATGGCAACAGCAATGTGGCCAGCTACTTACCTACATACTTTGGCAATATTGGTAATGTTACCCTAGGTTCCAGCAGTATAGCATTTCCACTAGGCACACAGTTCTTTGAAATTAACAGCCTAGACAGCGAACTTTTAGTACCATATCAGTTTACTATCAATACCAGCGGTGGTAGTGTACAGTATACATTTGGCAACAGTGGTTATCTTGGCTTACCGGGTGGTTTAGTATTCCCAGATAGTTCACAACAAACTACCGGTTATAGCAATGCCGCTGTTCTAACATACTTAACATCAATCAATCCAGTTAAGATTGGAGCAAGTGCAGGCTCATCAAGTCAAGGTACAGACGCTGTAGCCATTGGTCGTAGTGCAGGTAAACAACAAGGCACAGAATCTGTTGCTATTGGTGTAATCGCAGGACAAACTAATCAAGGT